>OLRX01002776.1_pt1 | contig 10702 bp, 8 predicted proteins | sample 1672991 | NCBI WGS metagenome assembly OLRX01 (sample SAMEA3136744, study PRJEB25190) | human gut metagenome | biome: human gut; feature: human-associated habitat; material: faeces | place: Austria | collected 2013
GATATGGATACGGAGTATATGTTCGGACGTAGTTTTTTAGTACGTCCGGTAACTGATTCTCTCTATACATGGCAGGATAAAAAACAGAATGGTTATCAGAAAAATATGCGGAAAATAGAGAAAACGGATGTATATTTGCCAGAGGGAAGTAACTGGTTTGATTTCTGGACTGGGGCAAAGTTGGCTGGTGGCCAAACCATACAGCGTGAAGTACCTATTGATATCATGCCAGTTTATATCCGTGCCGGTTCTATAATTCCTTGGGGTCCTGCGGTGCAGTATGCCACAGAAAAAAGTTGGGATGACCTGGAGATTCGTGTTTATCCGGGTGCTAATGCAACTTTTATTCTTTATGAGGATGAGAACGACAATTACAATTATGAAAAGGGAGTTTATTCTACTATCACTTTCCGTTGGGATGATAGTAACCGTACTTTGCACATCAGCGACCGTGAAGGAGGATATCCCGGAATGTTGGAAAAGAGGAAGTTCAAAGTTGTTCTCGTAAATCAGAGATCAGGAGAAGGGGATAAACCGTTGAAAGGAGGAAAGATGGTGAATTATACCGGTACAGCAATTGAGGTGAAACTTTAGAATGCTCATATTGAATATCCAGCAGAATAAATAAAGAAACGATAAAATACATTATGAATTTACTTAAAACCCTTTTATCCACTTCCGCTTTTGCTATAGCTTCAGTAGCTTTGCATGCTCAGTTGCCCACAAAAGTAGAAAGTTTTCCGGTCAGGGATGTGCGGCTCACCGCCAGCCCTTTCAAACACGCAGAGGATATGGATATCCGTTATCTGCTAGGAATAGACCCCGATCGTCTGTTAGCTCCTTATTTGAAGGAGGCTGGCCTGTTCCCTAAAGCAGAAAATTATACTAATTGGGAAAATACAGGACTGGACGGACATATTGGCGGACATTATTTATCGGCCCTTTCCTATATGTATGCCGCTACGGGAAATAAGGAGATCAAGGCGCGTCTGGATTATATGATAAGTGAACTGAAGCGCTGCCAGGATGCCGCCGGTGACGGTTATTTGTGCGGAGTTCCAAACGGGCGCAAAATGTGGAAGGAAATAGAAGAAGGGAACATTCGTGCCTCCGGTTTCGGACTGAACGATCGTTGGGTTCCTCTTTACAATATTCATAAAATGTATGCCGGCCTTCGTGATGCAACTCTTCAGACTGGTAATAAGGAAGCAAAGGAAATGTTGGTGAAACTCACGGACTGGATGATTCGTCTGGTATCCAAGTTGAGCGATAAACAGATACAGGATATGCTGCGTAGCGAACATGGAGGGCTGAACGAAACATTTGCCGATGTGGCCGCTATCACCAGCGACAAACGCTACTTGAAACTGGCTCATCAATTTTCTCACCAGACCGTGTTGCAGCCTTTGTTGAAACAAGAGGATAAATTGACGGGGATGCACGCCAATACGCAAATACCGAAAGTGATAGGTTTCAAACGTATTGCCGATTTGGAAGGCAACCGGGACTGGAGTGAAGCGGCCCGCTATTTCTGGGAGACAGTGGTAAACCATCGCAGCATCACCATCGGAGGTAACAGTGTGCGTGAGCATTTTCATCCGGCTGATGATTTCAGCAGTATGCTCACCAGCGAGCAGGGGCCAGAGACTTGTAACACCTACAATATGCTCCGCCTTACAAAAATGCTGTATGAAACGAGTGCGGACGCTCATTTTATGGATTATTACGAACGGGCACTTTATAACCATATCCTTTCCACGCAAAACCCTGTGCAAGGCGGATTTGTTTATTTCACTCCGATGCGTGCCGGTCATTACAGGGTCTATTCGCAGCCTCAGACCAGTTTCTGGTGTTGTGTGGGATCGGGAATGGAAAATCATGCCCGTTATGGTGAAATGATTTATGGACACAAGGATAATAATCTGTATGTCAACCTTTTCATTCCCTCTACCTTGCGTTGGGGAGATACCCAAATTGAGCAACAGACGGCTTTCCCCGATGAAGAGGAGACCACTCTTGTTATTTCTCCGGAAAAGGGAAAGAAGGAATTCACCCTCCTTTTCCGTATTCCCGAATGGACGAAGCCGGAAGCATTATGCTTGTCTGTTAATGGTAAACGGCAGAACGTGACGGTCAAAGAGGGATATGTTAGCCTGAACCGTACTTGGTCAAAAGGTGACAAAGTAAGGCTGGAACTGCCGATGCATCTGCGTGCCATTGCACTACCGGATGGTTCTGCCAACTATTCCATCTTATACGGACCGATTGTGCTGGCCGCCCGGTTGGGCAAGCAAAATCAGGATGGTATGTTTGCCGATGACAGTCGTGGCGGACACATTGCTGCCGGACCGCGCCTGCCTTTACAAACGATGCCTGTCATTGTGGGGGATAAGAACAATCTTCTTTCTCATCTGAAGAAAGTGGAAGGTAAACCGTTGACATTTACATTGTCCGGAGTTTATCCCGAACGCTATGAGGGTATGACTGTTGAACCGTTCTTCCGTTTATACGAGTGCCGGTATATGGTCTATTGGCCTGTGTTGTCCGTACAGGAGTTGCAGGCAAGGCAGGAACAGTTGGCGAAAGAGGAAAAGGAGCGTGCCGCATTGGATGGTATGACCGCCGATAAAGTGATTTGTGGGGAACAGCAACCGGAAAGCGACCATTTCATCCGGATGGAGAATTCCCGTACGGGGGACGATGAAGGGATTCACTGGCGTGAGGCGGTCGGTTGGTTCAGTTATTGTATGAAGACGAACGGAAAGCAGGTCAATAAAGTGCGTATCCGGTTTCGTCCCGAGATTCGTAAGGATGCAAAAGTATGGATAAACGGGCAGGAAGTAGGACGATTGGCTGGTAAACCGGCTTCGGATGTATCGGTTGGGATATTTGATGTGCCTGTATCTATGCAATCCAATGAGCAGCTGGAGATAAAGATCGGTAAAGGAAATGAGAAAGTGACTCCGCATATTTATGAGGTGCGGCTGGTGGCTGAATGATGATAGATATACAAACCGGCCATGCCTCAGTTGGCATGACCGGTTCGTTTTTTCAGATAATTCCGTTGTCTTTCAAGACCGCTTGTAACTCTTTATCAGTGATATTCTCACGCTCTGATTTATCATAAATGAAATGTAAGCCAATCTCTTTTTCTTCTTTGGATAGAGTGGCGATGAGAGTGATCACTCTTGCTCCGCCTCTTTTTCCTTTTCCTTTTGATGCTATACTCATGCGTACTTTGTGTAGGCCATTGCCTAAATCAGTACCCATGTCAGGGTTCTGCATGAGTTCTGCGGCTAAAATTGTCAAGTCTTGCTTCAATGATTTATATCGTTTGGAAAGTTTCTTTACTTCTTTTTCGAAGTGGCGATATACTTTGATTTTATAGTTCATTGAGCAATTCTTCTATGGGACGGCCTTTCAGCTTTCCTTCACGCATCAGTTTGATGTCTTTGCAAGCCTCGGACAGCCCGTCCATTATTTCACTTTTGGTCATGTAGGGTTCTTCATCCTCTGCCACCATGGTAGAAACAGATTCCATTTCCTTTTTAGCATGAACAAGAGTCTTCCTTACAGACTCCAACACCTTTACATTCTTGATGTCCAGGATTTCCCGAATCAGTTCGTTTTGTATTGATTCCAATGTGATTGTACTCATGACGTTCTCCTTTCTTCTTATTATTTATCTCGTATGGCAAAGATAGCGAAAAGGCGGCATGTCTGCTTGTTTTCTGCATGAAAAATAGTTTTCATTTAGAGGTTGTACCTAAAAGAAATACCTTTTTTCATTTTGTTTTCCTATTTTTGCAGGAAACAAACCGAACAGCTAATGAAAATTCTCCATACAGCAGACTGGCATCTGGGCCAGACTTTTTATGAATACGACCGGCGGGAAGAGCATCTCCATTTTCTAGAATGGCTGAAACAGCAGATAAGACAGCATGAAATAGATGTATTGCTGATAGCAGGTGATGTATTCGACAGCCCGAACCCTTCGGCGGAATCACAACGAATGTATTATCGTTTTCTAAGAGAAGTTACGTCCGAAAACCCTTCTTTGCAAATTATCATCATTGCCGGAAATCATGACTCGGCAGCCCGTTTGGAGGCTCCCAATCCCCTGTTGGAGGATATGAATGTCACCGTTCGCGGTGTCGTGCGCCGCAATGCGGAAGGTGATATAGACTTGCAACACCTGATTGTCCCCCTTTACACAGAAGGGGAAGTGACCGCCTATTGCCTTGCCGTCCCCTATCTGCGTCAGGGGGATTATCCTTCGGCTGAAAATTACTCAAAAGGAGTCCAACTGCTTTATGAGCAGCTTTTCAATGAAGTGAAGGAGAAAGGACTTCCCGTTATCGCCATGGGACATCTGCAAGCCACCGGCTCGGAAATCTCGGAGGACGACCGTTCGGAACGTACCGTTATCGGAGGCTTGGAATGTGTATCCCCCGATGCTTTTGATGAGGCTATCGCCTATACTGCATTGGGGCATCTGCATCGCTCCCAGCGTGTGTCCCATCGGGAGAATGTGCGTTATTCCGGAACTCCTATGCCCATGTCTTTTGCTGAGAGGAACAATGCTTCGGGAGTGGTCATGATAACGATAAGTGCTGAGGGTACCGGCATAGAGAGATTGGCATTTGAACCGCTAGCCGGCGTGATGAGTATTCCTCGTCAGGCCCGTCCGCTGGAAGAAGTGCTGCAAGCCATCGGCGATTTGCCCGATGGGGATGTCACGTTGCGGTCGCCCTATTTGGAAATAAAGATTTTGATGACCGAGCCGGAACCTTCTTATAAGTATAAGATAGAGGAAGCGTTGAAAGGAAAAGCAGTCCGCCTGGCACGCATCGCCGCTATGCTTCCACAAAAAAAGGCAAGCGGCATTGTCGCCACTTCCTACGAGGAGTTGCAAACCATCCGTCCGCTGGATATGGCACTGGATGTCTTTAAACGGAAATATGGAGGGACGGAGATGCCCGATACCATGAAACAATTGTTGGAAAGTGTGATCAAGGAGGCCGGAATATGAAAATAATAGCGATAAGAGGGAAGAATCTAGCCTCATTAGAAGGTGAATTTGTTATTGACTTTACCGTTGAGCCTTTATGTTCGGCAGGTATATTCGCTATTACAGGCAGTACCGGAGCCGGAAAGTCCACCTTGTTGGATGCCTTATGCTTGGCCTTGTTTGATTGTACGCCGCGTATGAACAAGGCGAAAGAGAATAACGTCTCTGTCATGGATGTTGCCGACAGAGGAATTGCACAGAACGATAGCCGTTCCATCCTTCGCCGGGGTACTGCCGAGGGGTACTCGGAAGTGGATTTCGTCGCTTTGACAGGAGAGGTGTTCCGTTCACGCTGGACGGTGCGACGTTCGCGTGGCAAAGTGGATGGTTCCTTGCAAAAAGTGGAAATGACGTTGACCAACCTTACCTCCGGAGTGGAACAGCAAGGAACAAAGACCGAATTATTATCCCGCATCAGTGAACTGATCGGACTCTCTTTCGAACAGTTCAACCGCTCTGTGTTGCTGGCTCAAGGAGATTTTGCTACCTTCCTGAAGGCTCGTCAGCCTGATAAAGCCGAAATCTTGGAAAAACTGACCGGAACGGAAATTTACTCGCGTATCTCTGCTTCTATTTATGAACGCACCAAGCGGGCGGAAAGTGAATATAAATTATTGCAGGAACGTATCAAAGGCATTGAGTTGCTGACAGATGAGCAATTACAGCAACTTTCGGCTGAAAAGGAAGAATTACAAGTTCGCTTGTCCGTTTCGAAGAAAAAAGAGGAAACCCTGTCCGGCAAGTTGAAATGGCTGGAAGAAGAAGGACGCTTGAATACAGGATGCATACAGTCGGAAGAATCACTTTCCGGCATTAGAAAAGAAATAGAAGTCGCCCGTCCGCGTTATGAACTGTTGGCTCGTATAGAGCAGGCTCAGGATATCCGCGATGTGTATATGGAACAGCGTAATGCCCGGCAACAGATAGCTGCCGGTCGTTCCCGGTTGAGCGAAATACAGGTCGCCATCCGGCAGAATGCGGCTTTACAGACTTCCGCGAACGTGCAGTGGGAAGCCGCTCAGAAAGAACTGGCGGAATTTAAGGCCTATTTGTCACAGCAAGAACCGCAATTGGATAAAGCCAGAGCATTGGATGTGCAGTTGGTGGAAAATAGAAAGCAATTGGCGGAAAGTCAGAAAGAAGCGGCTTTGGCATTGCAGGCTAAAGATAATCTGCGTCAATCCGTTTGTAAGACAGAGAAGGATATAAGTTTGTTGATGGAGAAGCAAACCGCCTTGCAAACCTGGTTTGAACGATATACTGCTTATTCCCAATTGATTCCTGCCGTTGAACTGATTACCAGCTTGCTTACCAATCTGGAAATGGCAAGGGCGCAAAGCGTATCGAACCGTCAACTGCTGGATAAAGTAAAGAAAGCGAGTGAAGCGGAGGAACAGCGGTTGAAATCGGTACAACAGGAAGCCGAGCGTCTGAACCGACTGTTGCCGGCAGAGGTGCTGTTGCTTCGTGAGCAGTTGGAGGAAGGAAAGCCATGCCCGGTCTGCGGGAGTTTCCATCATCCGATGAGGGAACAGACCAATGTCCAATCCTTGCAGGAAGAGGAACTGAACCGTGCGAAAGAACAGGTTGCTAAAGAAACGGAACAACTGAAAAACACGCTGAATGCCCGCCAACTGGAGATGGCCCGTCTTTCCGCATTGATTGAAAATTATGTGGCGCAAGTTGATGATACGCTGAAAAAAGTAGAAACATACGTATCCATTATCCCCAATTGGAAAGATTTGTTGGAGCAGGGCACATTGAAACATTATGTCCAGCAATTCGGCAGGCAATGGAATGCCCGTTTGCAAGAGCAGACCGAAATAAAAGAGGCTCTTACCTCAAAATCAGCCCAAAGAGATAGTTTGAAAAAAGAAGAAGCCAATGCCATTGGTTTGTACGAAGAAAAGAAACAAAAAGAAGAAAGACAGCAGGCAGAATTGAACGAACGTGCTCGTCTGCGGTCTTCCCTGCTGAATGGTGAATCCACCGAAACAGTGGTTGCAACCCATGCAAGACGGCAAAAGGAACTGGAACAACAACTGGAAAAAGCCATGAACTTGCATCATTCTTTAACTGTGCAGGCGGAATCTTACAAAGGACAGACCGCACAGTTGGAAAAGGAATTAGTCCGTCTGACTGCTGTCTTGCAACAAGACGAACTGAAAATAAACGAGTGGCTCACTCTTCAAAAGGAAACGTATGCCGAGTTGGAACAATTGCTTTCCAAAGACAAAAGCTGGATACTGGCTGAGAAACAAGCGTTGGGCACACTGAAAGAGAAGGAAACCACTCTTCAGGCGGTCCTTGCGGAGCGAAGGCAGAAAAGGGAGGAGCATCAGCAAGCTCCTCTGAAACCGGATACCACGGAAAACAAGGAGTCGCTGATTGAAACATTGACTGCCTGCACTGCTGCCAAAGAAATGGAAACCGGACGTTTGGCCCAAATAGAGGTGACGATACAGAACCATATAAAAGGTAAGGAACGCATAGCCGGCATCGAGAAAGAGTTGGAGGAAAAAAACTCTATCTACGAGAATTGGGCGAAACTGAACGAACTGTTCGGTTCCCAGACTGGCGCCAAGTTTAAGGAAATAGCCCAAGGTTATACGCTTGATGTCCTTTTGCTTTATGCCAACAGGCATTTGCAAGACCTTGCCCCCCGTTACGAACTGCAACGCATCCCTGATACGCTGGCCTTGCAGATTGTGGATCTTGATATGATGGGTGAGGTGCGTAGTGTTCATTCCCTTTCGGGCGGGGAATCTTTCTTGGTATCTCTCGCCTTGGCATTGGGCTTGTCTTCCTTGTCCTCCAACCGGATGAATGTGGAGTCGCTGTTTATTGACGAAGGTTTCGGATCGCTGGATATGGACACTCTGCGCATTGCGATGGATGCTTTGGAGCGGTTGCAGATGCAAGGGCGTAAGATAGGGGTGATTTCCCATGTGGCGGAGATGATGGAACGTATCCCTGCGCAGGTGCAGGTGGTGAAGACCGGAAGCGGAAGGAGCAAGGTGCAGGTGATGGGACAAATATAAGGATTGGGCTCCATTACAGATGATGAGTTATAAAGGCAAGTTATAAGGATAGAATGTAGCAAATGATATTCTATGTGGAAATATCTGTCATATTTCGTGTATGTGAAAATGCTTTGTATGATTTGGTTATGAATTGTTTAAAAAAATGTTTTCAAACAAAAAACTCAAAAAAAGTTCTTGACATTGTTGTTTTTTTGGTAAAATACATGTATGTTTGGAATGTTCATCAAAATGGACAAGGAATTATAAACAAAAGCGTTTAGCTGGTTCTGTATAAGTGAAAAGTCGAAATTTCCCGGAAAGTACCAAGAACAGCCATACGTTCAGCCTGCAATATTTAGCGGGGGGCGTTTCCTGTTTGTACCAAAGGCTTCGACTCCCGCACTTATAGACGAGGTTAATGCCCTTCCGCTTTTAATTTAGATGGGTTTGCACATAGGGCACAAGCCTGGAGATTATATTATGACAAAAATAAACACGTGCAAATCTCGCTCTTACCTGAAAAGTATTATCAAACATTGGAACTCCACTGAAAAGAAATTTCCAATACAAGGCTGATATATAGATTCATGTGTCTGGTCTATATGTCATAAGTATCTGGTTTTTTCGGGTCAACGTAAAAACCTGAGGGATTCATAGATTAAGCATAAATTTTAGTCAGTCTGAATAGAAAGAAAGTCCTGTCCTTTACTCCTCTGAACTGTGTTCTGAAGTCCTTGATTTTGGCATTGAACGATTCGGAAGCTGCGTTGGTGGAACGCCTGTCGAAAAAGTTGACGATTTCCAGATAATGTGTCTGTATGGAACGTATCACCCTTCCGAACGCAAGAAAGCCGGACTTTTCAACTTCGTCATACCATCTGGCAAGTCTTGTCAGAGCGGTGTCCTTGTGCTTGCACTGGTGATATATCAACCCGAGCCTCATGGAAAGATAGTATGCCTTCTTCAGGTCGGGATATTCCCTGAAGAGGATACCGGCACGTATGCGTTGGGATTCAGTCCATAATGACTCTTTTTTATACAGCAGATAGATACTGCGGGCGAGCAATTGCTTGCGCGAATCCCCGTTCTCAAAGGTCGGGGCATGGTATATCTTCCCGCACGCCTTTGCGTATGCGATCTGTATTGATTCCTTGTCCAAAGCCTCCCAGCGTGCCTTCACGCGCATTTCCTGTAAAGCTTCAAAAGCCAGCTTCTGCACATGGAAACGGTCAGTAACACGGCGTGCCGCAGGAAAGCAGACACGGGCGATCTGTTCCATATTAGGAGCCATATCCATAGTGATTTCCCTTACCTGAAACCGTCTGCGCCGGGAGAGACGGAGCAATACGGAGGTGACACTCCTTACATCTGTACCTTTTACAATGGCGATGATGCTGCCTGAACGGCCTGTCTTTTCCTTGTTTATGAGGATAGTATAGAGCTCACCACGCGAAAGGCAGACTTCATCTATACCCACATAGGCCCCTATATTCTTCTCAAAGAGAAGCCAGTCCCCGGCATGAGGAAGAGACTCCCATTTCAGATAACCGCTCAATTGGTTGCGGTATTGACGTTCAAGAAGCTCACCGTCCACACCGAACAGGGTTCCCAGCAGCTTACAACTGACAGGAAGCGTATCAATATAATTCTTTTAAAAAAGACGCAAACTCATGCGTCATACGGCTGCCTTCCGCTACCAGTTTCCAGTTACGGCTTACGTAACGCCCCTCGTCTTTCAAAATCCACCGGCGCCGGCGGATATTCAGGAAAAGATTCTTGCCACGGATGGGGAAGTCCCGGACTACTACAGGGTCGTAGAAGCCTTTGCTTTCCACTTTGACAGTCGAATATTCACCGGGAAGCTCATTTTTCTCTTCCAGGTAAATCACGATTTCACTACTGCTTTCCTTTACATCGGAAATGTTGAAATAATCCAAGGTACCTTCGGGAAGAAGGAGACGGTAACCGTTAGTTTCCATAATCGCTGATGATTCGTTTGTTTCACACAAAGATAGGATTTTATCGGATATACCCCTCAGGATTTTACGTTGACCCGTTTTTTCCTGGAAACCGATATTACTTCATATATAAATTCAATTCGGAACTACTTATAAATAAGATCATGGATAAGAAATCTGTAAAAATCAATGCTGAAAAAATATGGTATACACTGAATGAGGTGAAGTCTGTTTCAATATCCGAACTTGCAAGGATACTTAACCTGAGTATTGAAAGTACTGCATTGGCTGTCGGTTGGCTGGTATGTGAAAATAAAGTTTTCATAGGAAGTAAAAACGGACAGATTGAAATCTGTAGTGAAAATACCTATAATTTCTGTTTCGGTTAAATTGAAAGATATGTTGCAATGAATAAGAACGGTTCGGCATAAATGCTGGACAATCAGATGAAAGCTGCCCCTTACCGTTTTTACAGGCATTGTACAATAGATGAAGATGGAATCATGACTTGTCATGCTGGAAGTGGCAGTGAACTGAATATTTCTGAGGAAGTGTTTGAATTCCGCCTTAGAGATATGGAATTCCTGAACTGGATGATGTACATCTACCAGAGGCACCATCTTCATCAAAGGCCGTCCTCCCACTGAATT
>OLRX01002777.1_pt1 | contig 10701 bp, 6 predicted proteins | sample 1672991 | NCBI WGS metagenome assembly OLRX01 (sample SAMEA3136744, study PRJEB25190) | human gut metagenome | biome: human gut; feature: human-associated habitat; material: faeces | place: Austria | collected 2013
AGCTGGGCGTAGCTTCTGTCTTTAACTTCCACAGAATTGCCTTCCCATAACAGGGAGCGGACCTGAAAGCCCATAGGCGCATTGATATGGGTAATATTCTTAGGGGCCGGGGCATAAAGGACAAAGCAGAAATCCACGCGGTAGCTGGTGTCCCCGTTCAGCCCCAGCTCATTGTCCCACAGGGTAATGCGGTAGCTTCCCGGAAGGCTGAATACCAGTCCCCCGGAAAAATCCTGAGGCTCTCCGTCCTTTAAAACCCGGTATACGTTCATGTTTTCTGATACCTCCACCTGAGTCTGGTGTCCGGACCATCCTCCAAAGGGTACCTCCGCGCAAATATATTCGCCGTCCGGAAGGGTATAGGTAAAACGTCCGGTCTGAGGATCGTAAGTCATTTCCATATCCGGGTTATTCACCTGGGTCAGATTCTCTATGCTGTAGTCCAGCATATCTCCATAGGAATTTTCTACCGTGAAACGAAATACTCCGCAGACATCCTCTGCTCCTTCCCGGTAAATCCTAAGTTCGTAGGAGCCGTTCTCCAGAATAACCCCATCGTTAAAATCCGCCTCGTACCCGTCCTTTAAAAGCTCGGCCACGCATCCTTCATCCAGAGAAATCACCCCAACGCTCAGGGTTTCCCCCTCCCGCCCGTTGATAGTAAATCCCCCGATTCCTGGTGCCTCATAGCGGTACCCATTTCCCACATCCTCCGCCACCAGCACGCAGCTCACCTCCTGGGCTGCCTGGGCCGTAATAGAAAGAAGGATGGAAAAACACAGGACCAAAAAAAGGCTCAGAGTCCTTGACAGGCCGGGCGGTTTTTCCCCTCTCATAGCTGTTTTCCTCCCAGACCGAAAGACTTCTCCTGCTCTATGGAGGACTGCCGTTTTGGCTCTTTTGCCTCTGCCTCTCTCACTCTCTGAGGCCTCCTGGCTCTTCGCGCCTGCACCGCTTCCCGTTCCGCCTGCTCCAGCTCCTTTAGAGTAATTCTTTTTCGGAAGGGATTCTGCTCTTGTCTGCTTTCTACGGATATCTCCTGCTCCCCCTTCTGGGGACGGTATCCTTCCTTCGCCCGGCGCTCTTTCTCCGCGCGCAGACCTTTTAGCTCCCGCTCCCAGATCGCTCTGTTTTTAGGGCTGTCAAAATAGGCCATGGCTATTCCTCCTCCCCCGTCTGGGCCGGCAGGGTTTCTTCTGTCTGGTTTTCTTCCTCCGCGCCCCCGGCCTGTTCATCCAGATACTGGCTGATTACCTGGTTCAAACTGGCCGCCAGTTCCTGCTGGCCTGATCCCATTAAGGCCACATAAGATTCCTTGGGCCCGTTTAACATTTCCTGAGCCTGAAAACTGCCTTGGGCTATTTCTTCCATAGCCTCACGCTCTGTAAGAATAACAGCAGATACCGTCTCCTCCTCCAATGCCTTCGCCGCATCCGCTACGCTTCCATACTCCTGCATAACCACCTGATCTAGATAGGGGATGTCTACTCTGAGTTCCGCGGATATTGACGGGGCCACGGCTACCGTGGTTTCCGCCAATCCCGCCAGGGTATCGGTGTAATCGTTCTTCCTGGTCAGAAGATAAATTCCCTTTTTTGCGTAATTTCTGGATACCTGGTATTTTTGATTGTACTCATCTCTCTGCGCGATACGGCCCAACGCAATATCTGCCTGCCCTAAGTCCAACCAGTTCAATAATTCATCCAGGCTGCCCGCCTCATCGAACTCTACGGAAACACCCAGGCTCTCTCCCAGGCGCTCCATCAGCTGAGGCTCCACTCCTCTTAGCTGTCCCGCCTCATCCGTATAGGAAAAAATGTCCTCCCCTGCCAGAATTCCCACGGTCAGCACTCCATCTGCAGCGGCATTCTCCACGTTCTCGGTCTCCCCGCCTCCGGAGCAGCCCGCAAGCAGCGCTGCAGCCAAAACCGCCGGTCCCAGAAACCTTAACCATATTTTTCTCATTTCTGTCTGCCTCCATTGCATAATCATTAATTTCCCGGCCAGAAGCCTTTTTACATGGTAAACAGGTCCTCGATTCCCTCTGCCGCCACAATATCCACACAGGTTCGCTCCGACGGCGAGGTAATTACAAAGGCCCGGCCTCGTCCATTGTTCACAATATCCTCCTGCTCGCTCTCATTGATGGCTCCCGCCTTCTCATACAGCTTACAGAGGTCCTGCATATCGTTAGGAGCCAGCGGAAAGATAAATGAATACTGGCTGGCGTTAATAATAGCCGTTGATTTTCTGGCAAGCTCCTCCGTTCCCACAAAGTCTTTAATATTCTGGGTAATCACCATCTGCATGCCATTATACTTTCGGATTCGCTTTGCCAGCTGATACATAAAGTCCAGGGCAATGGGATATTTGCTGTCGATAAATACATGCGCTTCATCAATAACCACCACGATTTTCCGGCTGGCATTGTACTTAATGTTGTAATCCCGGTTTTTGATAATCTCGTTGTCCAGCCATTTCAGCACCAGCAGCATCTGGGCATTGGCGATTGTGTTGTTTTTGTTGGCCAGGAGTGACTGGAAGTTGAACACAATAAAGTTTTCATTGGTGCTGATGCTGGCCGCGCCGTTCCAGAGAGCGGAATTTCGTCCTCCGGTGGCAAACTTGGATATGTAGTTTAGCAGCACCCTCAGATTGCTCTTGCTGTATTCGCCGCTGGTCATCTGGAAGTCATTGAGGATCTTGTCGTAAAGGTCATCGAAAGTGGGGAAATCCTCCGGTGTCAGGGTACTCAAATCCGTTGTGTCGTCGATGCCCTTTGCTTCGTACATACGGATGGTAATGTTGTTCAGATATTCCAGAGCATCCGAGTCGATGCCAGGAAGAATCTGCCGGTAAAACTCCTCCAGGAACTGCAGATGAGTGGTAAAGCTGGTAGCTGCCGCCTCATCTCCATCCTCGTCGCCCTCCTCGTCGGTCAGGTTCGTGATAATATGGAAGGGATTTAAACGTCCCTGAGTAGCGCTTCCTACGTCAATAATTTTTCCCTTCATGTTCATGGCCAGCTTAGAATACTCATTCTCCGGGTCCAGAATAAAAATTTTGCTGTTCTCTGCTGCCAGCTGGGTCAAAATAGTCTTGGTGGCGTAGGACTTTCCGGAACCGGACTTACCGATAATCACCGTGTTGCTGTTAACTCTCTCCCGGTCTCTCTGGAAGAAATTAATAAATACCGGAACGCCGGATGACTGCCCCACATAGATTCCCCCATCGTCACAAAGACTTTTATATACATAGGGGAAGGCCGCCGCCACAGAACTGGACTGGATTCCTCTTTGATATTTTTTGAATGCATCGTATCCGGAAAGCTGCGCGGAGCTGTAAGCCTCAAACTGCTGCAAAAACAGATCCGTTACCTTAAAGCCTTCCTCAGAAAGCTCTCTTCTTACCTGCTTTTTAAAGCTGGTGAGATTTTTGGTTTTTCTCCCCTCCGGTGTCTTTTGCTGCTGGGAAAGCTCGTAATCGTCCACCGTCACAAAAGTGTTCACATTAAAGAGAACCTCGTTCTCCCCCTGAAGGAGCCTCAGCACCTCGGAGAGGGATTCGATATGCATAGATACTTCCATCAGCTTACTGGTCTTTCCCGTATTGGACTCCTGTTCTCTCAGTTCATCAATAGAACGGTCGATCTGGCGGATCGCCTTGTAGCGGTCCACAGGAGTCATCTTGAGCACTACCCGTGTTCCCAGCATATTAAACATGCTGCTGCCCCAGGCATTTCCCACTACCATAGGGTAATCTCTCAGACGGAAATTGTGGGTTATCAGCTCGTCATACTGAACCGTCCTTCCGGTAAAACGCACCACATCCGGCAGAATCCAATCCATGTATTCCTCCGGTGAAAGGTTCTTTACCTCCCTCTCGTCAAACTCCATACCGTAGCTGTATTTCAGAAATACCGCCAGCTCCTCTCCCTTTAGCTGGTGGCAAATCATATTGTTTCCGGCAAAGGTTGCAATGGCATTTTCAATCTGTCCCTGAAGGAAATTCCGGTCCTTGTGGAAAAACATGAGGTAATGGAACGGCATATAAACCTTATTTTTATAATCAAAATCCATCAGCTGACGGATTCGGTCATGGACGATTCCCACCCGGATGGTAAGCTCCTCGTCGGTCAGAAGGCCGTTTAGGTAAGCTTCCTTCAAATCCTCCATCTTCACCTGCTCCGACTGAATGAAATCGTCGTAAATCACCGGACGGTCCAGCTTTACCATGCTGATAACCTCATCGCTGGCAGCGGTCCGCAGGATGGAGCCAAAACAGCGGTCTATCACGCTGTTCTGGCGGCTTTCGCTGTAAAAGCGGAACTCTACGGACGGAATGCTCATCACCACAGCGCTGTAGGATGAGCCGTAGGCGATAAAGCTTCCGTCGATTTCCGTAAAGGGTGTAATATCCTCCAGAGACATTCCGGAAATTACCGGCCCCTTTTTTTTGGTACCGCGGCCCTTTTTCTTTCCTGTATCCTCTTGTTTCTCCCGGGAAGCTGCTTCCTTGAAAACCGCCTCTTTCGCGGAACGTTTATAAAAGATTTTGTATCTTCCCGCGTATTTCAGAACATTGTAAATCAGGATATAGCCCTTATCGTCCTCAATGGGAACCACCAGGCCTACCGTGATAATCAGCGTCACAATGGACAAGGCCAGATGGGCCGGAAGGTTTGAAACCAGAAAGGAAGCGCTCAGCCCCATGCCGGCTCCTGCCACCAGCACATCCACCAGCTCAATTCCTTTAAAGAGCTCCATCCTCACCTTTGTACGTTTTGGTATGATTCTCATTGATCATTCTCCTTCTTGCCTGCCTTTTTGGCCTCGGACCGATATGCAGTATTTCCGCCATTCCGCTTTATTTTATCAATCCGTTTTGTACCATCTTCGCCGTAGGAATACCTGGCGGATATACCCAGTCCTTCACTGCGTACTTTACGGTCTTTGCCATCTTGTCCGCGCTCGTACTCCGCCCTGAATCCCAGGCCTTCCCGCTTAGTCAGCACATACTCGCCCTGAGCGTTTTTGCCATAATGGGAAACGCCTCTCTGAATCGTTTCCACTTTGCCGGTTTCCTGGTCATACCGCCGCTTCAGAGCCGTCATTCCAAGGGGCCTGATATCACTGCAGTACATATCACCGAACTGACGGCTGACCGTTCCATCCTCTCCGGTGGTCACGGTTTCCGCCCTCTTAAAGCTGACCGCTCCGGCAAATTTCACCTTAGATACCTTAAAGCCCTCGTCCCCGCGCTTGAACCGCACAAAGGGAAGAGAAACCTTGTCTACCTTTCCGTCTTTTCCCGTCCGGTATCCTACGCCAAGAACACGGAACTGGAAATTGCCCGCCTGATCCCGTCCAAAGGAAAGCTTCTTTCCAAAGTCCACTCCCAGATAACGATGTCCGCCGGTACTGGTATTCGCTGTAATATGTCCATTTTTGCCAAAGGTCCCCAGACGTCTTGCCTGCCCTGGCCCCCTGCCCTGCAGACCGGCTGTCCGTGTTCCACTGCCGGACAGGCCGCCTGCGCTTCCGGTTCCCGAGCCGCCCTGGGTTCCTCCGCCCGGTCTAGAAGCGCCTCCTGGTTTAGAACCGCCGCCCGGCCTAGGACCGCCTCCTGGTTTAGAACCGCCGCCCGGCCTAGGACCGCCTTCCAGCCCGTTCAGCCTCCTGGCAATCCGTTCATCCGAAGCCGCCCTGGCCGACTGGCGTCCTGCCGATCTTGCGGCAGCGCTGCCGCGGATTCCGGTAAATGCCTGCTTCGCCGTTCCGCCTATTGTAGTTGCCGCTCCCATCAGGCCTGCTGTGACGCTGGCACCTGTCTGACGTTCCGCCGCTCCAGCCTGGAAATTCAGCAGCTGAGTGATGGTGGGACCAGCCTTAATCACTGCCCATGCTCCTCCCAGCATGAAAACCAGCCGGATCAGGTAGTCCGCCTCGGTTGAGCCATTCTGCATGAAGGAAATCCCTCCGCTCATTACCACCGGACAGATCAGCATATACAGCTCCATAGCAATCACACTTCCAAAACCGCTGAACAGCTTAGCCACAAACATATCCTGCCAGGCTTTGAATTTTTCTCCATCGTCCAAAGGCATCACAGATACGAAAAGCGGGGAAGCAATAAAAAGCATCAACACCTCAAAAATCCGGCAGATAAAATTAATCAGGCAAATAGCCATTACAATTAACAGAAATATACTTCCGCCAAAGCCGATAAGATAATCGAATCTGGCAAAATCGAAGCTTCTTCCCACCACATCGGTATCGGCATAATTGGACTGTCCGGTATAAAAAGGATTCCGAATTTTATCCTCTGCCCCGATATCCGAAGCCACCGTCACCGGACTGTCTTCGTCATCCACCTTTCCGCTGATATTGTAGTGCGCGTCTACCTTATTGGCATCCAGGGAGGCCACCACAAAGATCATTCTGGAAAGGGTGGTTTCGCTGCTGCCCATGGCGCTTCCTACTCCCTCCAAAACCCGTCCCGACATCATAATCAAAAACAGACAGGTAATAGGGATCAGGGCAAAACGAACCATCGCCTGACCGGTAGAGCGCAGCACCCTGGAAATAGGTCTGGCATTATCCACATCCAGTTCCAGCATAGAACGGGCCGTACCCAGAATAGCAAACACAAACGTGAGGCATAGGCCGATTACCGTAACGATCATCACCGCCCACTGTATGGTATCCATTCGGAACAGCATCTCAATCAGCGGCAGAGGTTCCGAATAATTTACATAGCTGACCGGCTGCAGACCGGAAAAAATATTAAAAGCCGACTGCATGGCGTCCACAATCTGAAGAATCGAGGCCAGAACTCCATAAATCATCTCAGCCAGGATTTCAAAGACCAGCTCAACCACGCCTTCAAAAATAGGCCAAAGCACATTCTCCAGCAGAGGACCCAGCACATTCTCGAAAAGCCACCCCAAAACCGTTTCCAGCAAAGAGGAAATAAACTTAAAAATAGGTGAAAGAATGGCTTCAAAAATAGCGTTAAAAATCGTTGAAAGAAGTCCCAGATATACTATTTCCATTTCATACACCTACTTTCCTGTAAACGCCTGGCCCTTCATCTGGCTCTGGCCGCCCTTGGAGTCGCCTCCTGATTCGCTTTTCTTCTCCCTTCTTTGTTTGAAAGAGCGGCTTTTTAGCTGCTGGCCGATGACTCCCACCACCCTGCCGGCAATAAACGAGCTGATAATGCCGCTCTCAGCCAGGGAATCGGCAGCCGCAGGATTGACTATAGAAATCAGAAGAAGGCGGCTCTTATATACGGCGAAGGCCCCGCCGATAATAATAAACAGCTTGATACATGCCTCCGTGTAGGAGTTAACCCCATAGCTGACTCCTCCTCCCACCAAGGTGGGCGCCACAAGAAAATAAATCTTCATGGCGATAATTGGACCAAAGGCGGAGATCATCTGAGCCACAAACCGCCACTCCTTAAACTTCGCCCCTCCATCCAAAGGCATATACGATACGAAGAAGGGGCTGACTAGAAACAGCAGCAGCACCATAATAATCCGCTGGATAAACTGCAGGATGGAGCAGAGCATCAGGAGGGCCACCAGGATACTGCTGGCGTAGGCCAGCACATAATCAAATTTCGTAATGTCAAAATCCTTTTTTACCTGTTCCGCGTCCTCGTACTTCTGACCATAGGAGTATTCTTCCCGAATCTCATCGCTTTTCGCCCCCATTCCCGCCGCGGAAATAAAGAGCACATCACTCATAGTAGTATCCGCGTTCTGCTGAACCATCGCGCTGTTAATTACCACCGTAACCTGAGTCACCATCTGCAGAAAAAACAGACAAACTATAGGAATCAGCATAAAGCTGGCTGCCGCCTTCAGGCCCTGGTTCAGGACGGTGCTTAGAGGCGTCTTATTCTCCCACAACATATCCGACATAGAGCGCGTCACCGCGACAATGGTAGTGATAAAGGATATTGCCACTGCCATAGCAGTGATGGCGAGAAAAGCCTGCTGCACCGGCTCTATCCGGAAGAAATATTCAATCAGGGTAATAGGCTCGCTGACATCCTCCACCCGCACAGGGCTGACTCCGGAAAAGACATCGAAAATGCACTCCAGGAAATAAACCGCCTTCAAAAATATAATCCACTGCTTCAGCAGAAAATTGGAAAGTACTTCCTGAATTAATATTCCTGCCGCATTGATCAGAACACTGGCCACATCTCTCAGCACCGGAGCCAGAACTGCATCAAATACCGCTCCCAGTATATCCTGCAAAAGAGATGTGAAGCTTAAGCTTACATATTCCATTCAGTGTCCTCCTCTCCCGCAATATCCGCAAAACATTTTCCATCAGGCCTACCGAACGCGAACCTGCTTTCTGGCCCTCCGCAAAAACAATACCAGCGCCACAATCAGCGCAATTACCAGCACGATCACCACGATCGCCCCAGTGTTAAAGTGATAGTCAATCTGGAATTCCCCGTAGGCCATATTTCCCGCTTCATCATAGGCCTCCAGCCGGTAAGTGCCGCTTCCCGATATCTGGGCGGGAATCTGGCTGTCTGAAATCAGCTCCCCGTCCCTGTACAGCAGGCAGTAAGCAATATCCTGAGACTGATACTGGAAATAGGCGGTGCTGTCCTGTACGCTCATCAGGAACCTGGGCTGAATGCTGTCTCTTATAAAGGAAGTATTCAAGTCCGGCGTCATTCCGCTCTTGTGTTCAAGGCGAATTTCATATTCCCCATCCTGCGCCAAATAGCACCAGCCTCCATCCTGGGAAATTCCCTCCGTCAGCGGCTCTCCGTCCAAGGTTATCTCTTTTATCCGATAATCCTGAGGTGCATTGAAAATGCCCATATCCCGGATGGGGCCGGTTACAATCCGAAAATGGAATACCGGCTTTGAACGGTCTCCATACTCCCCAAGATAAACCGATGTATTCTGGGAAGGATAGATCATATAGCTTCCCGGCTGGTCAAATGTCGTACCCGTCTCATACTCCAGAAGCTCCCCGTTTAAAAACACCTGAAAATCGATCTCATCTGTGGTCTGAAGTCTTACCCCGCTGTTGGTCACCATTCCATTGGGTACATTGGTGTAGAAAGCAGCGCCTGTCAGCAGCTGATTCTTAAAAAGTCCGGCAGCTGCGTCATATTGGGAGGCAAGCCCGGAAGCCTGGCTGAAGATGCTCATATCAATTCTGCTTTCTCCGGCGCCCACAATTTCCTCCAGGCTTTGATCCAGAGCCTCCTCATTTACAGAACCGTCTTCGTTAAACACCTCTGCCGGAGCGCTTTCATCCGCCGCCTCCATGCTTTCAGACTCTGTTTCCTCCTGAGGAGCTTCTTCTGTCTCCGGAACGGTCTCCGCCGCGGCCTGGGTCGAAGAAGGAATCCCCGGAGCAAAGGCTTCCGCTGCCTCTTCATCCGCCACCGGAAGCTTTTCCTGAATCCGGAACCGGAATACCGATTTATAGATGGTTTGCTCTGAGAACGGAAGAGATGAGTCATTTGGCCCGGTCAAGGTCAGCATATAGGATCCCCGCTCACTGACCGTCTGCCCACTGGAATAAGGAATCTGTACTCCATCCTTCTCCATTACGAAGGTAAGTCCTGCCGGTATGTCTACGCTGACCGGCTGGTCCGTAATACCTCCGTTTTCCACTGTGGCATAGAGGAAATACCGGTTTCCCATACCTTCCTCATAAACGCCATAGTCCTCGTGGTAGCGCTCAGACAAACTAACCTCCTCTACCTGAGGCCCCTCCGTCTCCTCATCTTCTACAATCTCTACCTTTGCAGCCGCTCCCGGTCCTGTAGTGCGGTCCTCCTCCCGGACTATCCGGCTTTCACTGCGCTCCTCGCTCCCATCTTCGGACTGGTATGCTGTATAATGCCGTTCATCCACCACTGTGGAAGTCAGACCTCCCTGGGCATTGACAATCCGTTCATAAAGAGAGGTCTCCGCCCCCAGAATCTGTCCCAAATTCCCTGCCATTGCTGCCGGTCCTGTCAGGACAATTCCCAAAGCTGCGGCAACAGCCGTCTGTCTGATCCATCGTTTCTGTTTCATCTTCATACTTCTCCTTCGGTCATCTCTCCGTTCACTGCCTCTTCCCCGGTATCCAGCACCAGGTAGTTGCGCTCGTCCAGATCGTAAAATACCTCGTCTCCAAAGAAAGCATTGCTCCTTACATCCGTCAGATCCATAGTGCCGAACTCATACAGGGGACACTTGTAGCTGGGGGTAAACTTTGTTTTTAAGGGATAGTTTCCAAATGTCACGATAATGGCATTGCCCGTATCCTTCTTGTTGTTCAGCTTCATCAGCTCCGACGGATAAATCAGAGGACGGTCCTGTATCTGGCTGGAGTAGTTGATCTGTCCGCTGGTATCGTGAGTGGACGAGGAGACGCTGGTAGTTGCCACGGACATATTGCCGCAAAGTTTGGAAAACTCCTCGCAGGTAGCGATATCGTTGGAACCAATAAACATCTTGATTCCGCAGTTGCTCTTTACAATATCCGCCACCGTATCCCCATACACATTATTCAGCTGAGCATAGGACTGAACCACCATATGGAACCAGATTTTACGGCTGCGGCCTACTGTAATCATCTTGTCAAACTTATCAATTTTCGGCATATTTCCGAATTCATCCAACAGGAAATATACGTTTCTGGGAAGGGACAAATCCTCTCT
>OLRX01002785.1_pt1 | contig 10671 bp, 7 predicted proteins | sample 1672991 | NCBI WGS metagenome assembly OLRX01 (sample SAMEA3136744, study PRJEB25190) | human gut metagenome | biome: human gut; feature: human-associated habitat; material: faeces | place: Austria | collected 2013
TCTGAAAAAGCCCAGGATCCTGACCCTGGACGACTCTACCTCCGCCGTGGATATGGCCACCGACGAGCATATCCGCCGCTGTCTGCGGACGGCGCTTCCCGGGGCCACCAAGATCATCATTGCCCAGCGCATCAACTCCATCATGTCCTGCGACCGGATCGTGGTGCTGGACCAGGGGCGGCTGGCGGATATGGGTACCCATCAGGAGCTGCTGTCCCGCAGCCCCATTTACCGCGACGTGTATGAAAGCCAGATGAGAGAGGGGGCCGTGGACGATGCCGCGTGTTGACCTGCAGAAATACAATAAGAAGGTAGAGAACCCCGTTGCCATCCTGTGGCGGCTGGTGTGCTACTTCAAGCACTGCCGCCTGCTGCTGACGGCGGCGATGCTGTCGATCCTGGCCTATGTGGCGGCCACCATCGGGGCTGCCTACTGCATGAAGCCCCTGACAAACCTGCTGGAGGCCAGCGGTGCGGCTCCCAACGAGACGTATGCCAAGTACATCAGCCTGATCCTGGGCCTGGCGGGCCTGTATCTGCTGTCGGCCCTGACCAACTATCTGCTGAACCGGCTGATGCTGGAGTGCAGCGCCATCATCATGAAGCAGCTGCGCACGGAGCTGTTCGACACCATGCAGCGCCAGCCGGTGCGGTTCTTTGACGAGAACAAGACCGGCGCGCTGATGAGCTACTATACCAGCGACATCGAGGCCACCAACGAGCTTTTGCAGCACAGCATCACCCAGCTGGCCATCTCCATCACCTCTCTGCTGGGGACCATCGGCATGATGCTGGCTCTGTCCATGCGGCTGTTTGCCATCATGGTGGTGCTGGGGGCCATTGTGGTGCTGGTGGTGCGGGTCACCACCAGGATCAGCAAGCGCACCTATGCCAGCCAGCAGCGTCTGACCGCCGCCGTCAGCGGCTATATGGAGGAGATGATCACCGGCCAGCGGGATGTGAAGGTGTTCACCCACGAAAAGGAGGTCATGGAGCAGTTCGATGTCATCAACCAGGATCTGTGTAAGGCGTCCACTACCGCCACCACCGTCACCTCTATGGTGGGGCCTATCCTCAACAACCTGTCCCACATTTTCTACGCCATCACCTGCGCGGTGGGCGTGCTGTGGCTGACGGGGGAGGGGGCCGGCGGCATCCTCATCGGCTTTTTGCAGTATGTCCGCACCTTCGCCGACCGGGTGAGCCAGATCTCTGAGCAGTTCAACGCCCTGATGATGGCTCTGGCCGGAGCGGAGCGGATTTTCGCCATTCTGGACCTGCCGCCGGAGGAGGATCAGGGTCAGGTGACCCTGGAGCAGAACGGCGATGACTACAGCTGGCGTCTGCCGGACGGCGCCCTGGTGCCCCTGCGGGGGGACGTGCGGTTTGCCCATGTGGACTTCTCCTATGTGCCGGATAAGCCGGTGCTGCGCGACCTGTCCCTGTATGCCAAGCCCGGCCAGAAGATCGCCTTTGTGGGCTCCACCGGCGCCGGAAAAACCACCATCACCAACCTCATCAACCGCTTCTATGATATCGAGTCCGGCTCTATCACCTACGATGGCATCGACGTGCGCCGCATCCGCAAGGACGACCTGCGCCGCTCCCTGGGTATGGTGCTGCAGGACACCCACCTGTTCACCGGCACCGTCATGGAGAACATCCGCTACGGGCGTCTGGAGGCCACCGACGACGAGTGCATTCGCGCCGCCAAGATCGCCAACGCCCACTATTTCATCTCTCACCTGCCCCAGGGGTATGACACGGTCCTGTATTCCGACGGCGCCAACCTCAGCCAGGGCCAGCGCCAGCTGGTGGCCATTGCCCGGGCGGCGGTGTCCCGGGCTCCGGTGCTGATCCTGGACGAGGCCACCTCCTCTGTGGACACCCGCACGGAAAAGCTCATCGGCCAGGGGCTGGACGCCCTGATGGCCGGGCGCACGGTGTTCGTCATCGCCCACCGGCTGTCCACCGTCCGCAACGCCAATGCCATCATGGTGCTGGAGCAGGGCCGCATCATCGAGCGGGGCGACCACCGGGAGCTGCTGGAGCAGAAGGGAAAGTACTATCAGCTCTGCCACAACATGATCGAATTGACCTAACCGTTCGCCGAAAACCACACATATTTGTATCTTTCAGGCGTGAATTTCCGACAAATGTTAGCGGATAAAAACCGCAGAAATTCAACTGCAAGAGAATAAAAATACAAAGAATGTGAATATCTGTCATTTTTTTTGGAATATTCACAGAAAGTTCAATCTTGGTGTTGAAAAATCCATAGTTTCATGATAGAATTAGGAAAACATTTTAATCCCGAGCGGCGATGAGAAAATTGCACAAAAAGCGTCCGCCTTGGGCGAACAGACTGGTGCGGTGTAGACAGTGAGCCAAGGACACACACCGCCGCACCGCAAGGAATGATCATGGCAGAAAAAAACAAAAAGCGCGGCGGACGCCGCGCCCATCTCAATGATTTCCACGTCAATCTTGCCGGTGATTATGTATATACCGGCGCCCACTACACCTATGTGGACCAGGGCCGCAGCCGCGACCGGGTCCAGCGGGAGCTGTGGGGACTGAGTATCGCCATTCTGCTGGCCGTTGTGGCCGGGGGATGCAGCGACGCGCCCGCCATGCTGAACTGCTGGTACGTGATCCTGCCCTATATCTGCGAGGCCGCTGCGGCGGTCAGCGTGATATGGGCGGTGGCCCGGCTGCGCAAGGCGGAGGACCCCATCCGGGAGTATGTTTACAAGAAGAGCGTGCAGCCGCTGCCCCACCGGGCTATGCTGTGCATGATCTTCGCGGGGCTGGGCTTCGTGACCATGGTGCTGTACCTGGTGATGAACGACTCCGGCGGCCGCGTGGCCTCCGTGATCACCTATCTGGCGCTGAAGGCGCTGGTGGCCGGGGGAGCGTGGCTCCTGTGGCGGTATATGCTGACCCTGAAATGGGAAAAGCTCCCCGCCCGCGACCTGGATGAACCCCAGGCGTGACCCAATTTCCTTTGTGAACTCCGGGCGAAAGCCCGCGTTCAAAAATATTTAAGGAGGATTCCAATGAAGAAAGCTACCCGTATTTTGGCTCTGGTACTTTGCGCTGTCATGTGCCTGGGCCTGTTCGTTGGCTGCGGCAACAAAGGCAAGCAGAACAGCGACACCCCGTTGGTCGTGGGTTATTCCCCGTTCAACAGCAAATTCTCTCCCTTCTTCTCCGAGACCGCTTATGACCAGGACGTCTGGACGATGACCGCTATCGGCCTGCTGAGCAGCGACCGTCAGGGCTCCATCATCATGAACGGCATCAAGGGCGAGACCAAGTCCTATAACGGCACCGACTACACCTACTATGGTCCCGCTGACTGCGAGATCAAGGAGAACGCCGACGGCACCGTGGACTACAACTTCAAGATGCGTGAGGACCTGAAGTTCTCCGACGGCGAGCCCATCACCATCGACGACGTCATCTTCTCCATGTACGTCCTGTGCGATCCTTCCTACGACGGCAACAGCACCCTGTTTGCTGTTCCCATCCAGGGCATGGACGCCTACCGTTCCGGCATGGACACCCTGTTCAACCTGATCTATGCCGCCGGCCGCGACAACACCAACTTCAGTGACGACCCCACCAAGGGCTGGACCAAGGAGCAGCAGGATGCTTACTGGGCTGATGTGGACCAGGCTGCCGACAAGTTCGTTCAGGAAATCATGGACTCCTGCATCGCTCAGGGCGCCAATGCCGAGGGCGATTCTGTGGCCGCCTGCCTGAAGAACTGGGGCTTCGAGCTGCCCGAGGACGCCACCAAGGCTGACGCCTTCGCCGCCATCGTTGCCAAGTACAGCAACATCACCGAGGCTGTCGGTACCGAGTCTGCCGGCACTGCGTTCGCCGACCTGATGAACGACTACGCTGCCTATACCAACGCTATCCAGACCGGCGAGTCCGCTGCCAACATCTCCGGCATCAAGAAGACCGGCGATTACAGCATGACCGTCACCCTGACCCAGGTGGATGCTACCGCCATCTATCAGCTGGGTGTGACCATCGCCCCCATGCACTACTATGGCGAGAAGGCCAAGTATAACTACGACAACAATCAGTTCGGCTTCACCAAGGGCGATCTGAGCCATGTCCGCGAAAAGACCACCACCCCCATGGGCGCCGGCCCCTACAAGTTCATCAAGTTCGAGAACGGCACCGTGAACTTCGAGGCCAATGACTCCTACTATCTGGGTGCTCCCAAGACCAAGTATGTCAACTTCCTGCAGACTCAGGAAGACGATAAGCTGAACGGCGTCATCACCGGCACCGTGGATATCTCCGATCCTTCCTTCAGCGCCAACACCGTGGACGCCATCAAGAAGGCCAACGCCAACGATGACGTCAACGGCCCCAAGATCACCACCGATACCGTGGATAACCTGGGTTACGGCTACATCGGCATGAGCGCCAACACCATGAACGTCAACAACGAGCCCGGCTCCGACGCTTCCAAGGCCTATCGTAAGGCTTTCGCCACCGTCCTGGCTGTGTATCGTGACGTTGCCATCGACTCCTACTATGGCGAGCGTGCTTCCGTCATCAACTACCCCATCTCCAACACCTCCTGGGCTGCTCCTCAGGCTTCCGACCCCGGCTACAAGGTCGCTTTCTCTGTGGACGCTGACGGCAAGGACATCTACACCTCCGACATGACCGCCGATCAGAAGTACGAGGCTGCTCTGCAGGCCGCCCTGGGCTTCTTTGAGAAGGCCGGCTGCAAGGTGGAGAACGGCAAGGTCGTTAGCAACCCCGCTGGCGGTAAGGACACCGATGCTTACGCCATCGAGCGTGAGGCCCTGATCCCCGCCGACGGCAAGGGCGATCACCCCTCCTTCATGATCCTGACCGAGGCCTCCAAGGCTCTGGAGAAGATCGGCGTGCATCTGATCGTCACCGACCTGTCCGACAGCACGCAGCTGTGGGATACCATCGAGGCCGATCAGGCTGACATGTTTGCTGCTGCCTGGGGCGCTACCGTTGACCCCGACATGTACCAGATTTACTTCTCCGGCATGGACGGCAAGGCTGCCGGCGGCTCCAACTACATGTACGACATCAATGATGCCGAGCTGAACAAGCTGATCCTGGATGCCCGCGCTTCTCTGGACCAGAGCTATCGTAAGACCATGTACAAGGCTTGCCTGGACATCATCGTTGACTGGGCCGTTGAGGTTCCTGTCTATCAGCGCCAGAACGCCGTCATCTTCTCCACCGAGCGGGTGAACATGGATACGGTCACTCCCGATATCACCACCTTCTATGGCTGGCTGAACGAGATCCAGAACGTCGAGCTGAACTGACAAGCTTGGACCCAAGACCTGTGCACATAGGTTAAGTCACAAGGTGCTCCCCGGCGGCCTCGGCCGCCGGGGGGTACCCCGACTGCATGTCAAGGAGCGCCCCTGGCGGGGCCGGGGGTGCTGCTTGATGTGCAGTGGGTAGTTTATAGGGAGGGGCGGAACAGACGTGTTCCGCCAATCTGCATCACTGTATCATCAGATCGGAGGGTTATCAGTGCGCAAATACATCATCAAAAGAATTCTAATCTCAATCGTCATCCTATTCTTCGTCGCATTCGTTATCTACGCGCTGATGCGGTGTCTCCCCACGTCCTACGTGGAGGCGATGGCGCGTCAGAAGTCCATGCAGCCCGGTTCCAAGTCCTTTGAGGAGTGGATGGCTCAGCTCACCCACATGTACAATCTGGACGTGGGCATTGTTCCCGGCTTCTTCAAGTGGCTGGGCCAGATGCTGACCTTCCAGTTCGGCGACAGCTGGCTGTGGACCAAGCCTGTTACGGAAGTATTCAATGACAGTGTGTGGATCTCCTTCTTCATGGGCCTCATCGCATTCGTCCTGCAGATCATCATCGCGATCCCCCTGGGCGTGGTTGCCGCCACCAAGCAGTACAGCAAGACGGACTATGTCATCTCTGTGCTGGCGCTGGCCGGTATTTCCCTGCCCACCTTCTTCTTTGCTTCCCTGCTGAAGCTGGTGTTCTCCGTGAGACTGGGCTGGTTTGACCTGTACGGCCTGACGGGACGTAATTACCAGCAGTTGTCCGCTTTCGGGAAGCTCATGGACATGGGACATCATCTGGTTCTGCCCATCGTCACGCTGGTGGTCATCAGCGTCGGTTCCCTCATGCGTTACACCCGCACCAACATGCTGGAGGTGCTGAACGCTGACTTTATCCGCACGGCCCGGGCCAAGGGTCTGTCCGAGCGCAAGGTCATCTATCACCATGCGTTCCGCAACACCCTGATCCCCCTGGTTACCATCATCGGCGGTTCTCTGCCCGGCCTGTTTTCCGGCGCACTGATCACCGAGACGCTGTATTCCATCCCCGGCATCGGCTATATTTCCTACCAGTCCATGGTGGGCGGCGACATTCCGTTCTCCATGTTCTATCTGGTGTTCATGGCCGTGCTGACCCTGTTGGGCAACCTGATTTCTGATATTCTGTACGCCGTGGTCGATCCGCGGGTACGCATCGCTTAAGAAGGGAGGAGGAAAGAAAATGGCAGATCGCAAAGATAACATCAATGAGCAGCAGGCTGAGCAGCAGGCTGAGCAGAAGCTCCGCGAGGAGATTCGCGAGGAAATGAAGAATGCCGACCAGACGCCTGCGGAGGAGCATTATTCTCTGAACGACGACCGCCGCGTTAAGGTTCTTTCTCCCGGTATGCTGGTGGCCAAGCGCTTTATCCGCAACCGTATGGCTGTTACCGGCCTGGTCATCCTGATTTTCATGTTCGTCTTTTCCTTTATCGGCGGCTTGGTTTCCCCCTATGGGCAGGATCAGTTCTTCTATACCGACAAAACCATCCGCAAGAGCTTCGGTGAGGCCAAGGAAAACACCGAGTTCCGCTACGGCAGCAACAGCGATGAGCTGTTTGGGCTCACCGCACAGGCCAAGGCCATGCTGGCCATCCAGCAGGGCAAGGATACCTTCAATTTCTCCAATCATAACTATACCATGAACAAGGTCAGCGATGAAATGTTCACCATTTCCTGCGACGGCGTTATGGTGGGTTATGCCGCCAAGGACATGGTCAACGCGGATGCCGCGGACCAGAAGCTGTCCTTCGAGTTCAACTATCAGGCCCTGACCGCCTACGCCACCGGTGCTAAAGAATTCACCGCCGACGGCGTGACCTATGCCCTGGCTGAGGACGGCGGCGTCACCCTGGACGGGGCGGACTATGCCTATATCAGCCGCTATCTGGTTCAGGCCATCTCCCCCGACGTGTTCCTGAGCCGCGATTTCAAGGACAAGCTGCTGGCCACCATTGCCACGGCCCAGGACGGCAAGGCTACCTTTACTTACACCGACGAGTCCCTGATCATGAATGAGCCCGAGCAGACCGAGGACGGCGAAAACGCCGACGGTCAGACCTCCGGCATCAATACGGAGGACCCCAATGCTCCCAAACAGGACGATACGTCCAACACCGCCACTGCGGAGTATGATCTGGAGTTCAAGGCCGCTACCAACAGCTGGCAGATCCTGCAGGAGAAGTCCAGCCGTCAGTACGACCAGTACTCCTTCCCCAACATGAAGCATTGGCTGGGCACCGATATGTACGGTATGGATATGCTGACCCGCCTGATGTACGGCGGCCGCGTGTCCCTGCTGATCGGCTTCATCGTTATCATCATTGAGACCGTCATCGGCGTGATCTTCGGCGGTATCTCCGGCTACTTCGGCGGCTGGGTGGATAACCTGATCATGCGTATCGTCGATATCTTTTACTGCATCCCCTCCATGCCCGTTATCATCATTCTGGGTGCGGCCATGGATGCCTCCCGTGTGGACCCGACGATCCGAATGGTTTACCTGATGCTGATTCTGGGCTTCCTGGGCTGGGCCGGTATTGCCCGTCTGGTCCGCGGCCAGATCCTGTCTCTGCGTGAACAGGAGTACATGGCTGCCGCCGAGGCCTGCGGCCTCAGCGTGTCCCGCCGGATCTTCAAGCACCTGATCCCCAATGTCGTTCCCCAGCTGATCGTCACCTGCACCATGGGCCTGGGCAGCGTCATCATCATGGAGGCGACCCTGTCCTTCCTGGGCCTGGGCGTTAAGTTCCCCTTCGCTTCCTGGGGCAACATCATCAGCGACGTCAACAACACCCACGTTCTGACCACCTATTGGTTCATCTGGATCCCCGCCGGCGTGCTGCTGCTGCTGACGGTTCTGGCGTTCAACCTGGTTGGCGACGGACTGCGGGATGCCTTTGACCCGAAGATGAAGCGCTGAGGAAGGAGGAGATCACATGGCTAAGAAAAACGAAAACGGCTATCTGTCCGCGAAGGAATCCCGCCGGATTTCCCGGGAGAACCGCAAAATCACGGATCAGTTTGAAAAGCTGCACAAGCGCAAGAACGTGCCCGAGGAGGAATTCCTCACCAAGATGCACGACGAGAACAACTCCCTGGAGATCGAGAATCTGCACACCTACTTCTTCTCTGACGTGGGTACCGTCCGCGCGGTAGACGGCGTCTCCTTTGATGTGCCCATCGGCAAGACCGTGGGCGTGGTGGGTGAGTCCGGCTGCGGCAAGTCCGTTACCAGCCTGTCCATCATGCAGCTGCTTCAGCGGCCCCAGGGCCAGATCGTGGAGGGCGAGATTCGCCTGAATCTGGGCAACGGCAAGGCTTATGACATCACCAAGACTCCTATTGAGCAGATGCAGAAGCTCCGCGGCAACTACATGTCCATGATTTTCCAGGAGCCCATGACCAGCCTGAACCCGGTGTTCCGCATCGGCGCCCAGCTGGATGAGGTCATTGCCCTGCACGACGGTGAAGGCAAGACCGCCGAGGACATCAAGGCCCGCTCCATCCATCTGCTGGAGATGGCCGGTATCGCCAACAGCGAGGGCGTCTACAAGATGTTCCCTCACGAGCTGTCCGGCGGTATGCGCCAGCGTGTCATGATCGCTATGGCTCTGTCCTGCAATCCCCGCCTGATCATCGCCGATGAGCCCACCACGGCTCTGGACGTGACCATCCAGGCCCAGATTCTGGACCTGCTTCGCAACCTGAAGGATAAGATCAATTCCTCCATCATGCTGATCACCCACGACCTGGGTGTTATCGCCGAGATGGCCGACTACGTGGTGGTCATGTACGCCGGCCGCGTGGTGGAGAAGGGCACCGCCCAGGAGATTTTCGCCAATCCCGCGCACCCCTACACCATCGGCCTGATGGCTTCCAAGCCCATGGTCGGTAAGAAGGTGGATAAGCTGTATTCCATCCCCGGCAAGGTCCCCAACCCCATCAACATGCCCAACTACTGCTATTTCAAGGATCGCTGCGAAATGTGCGTGGACGGCTGCCAGGGTGAGTATCCCCACATGATCCAGCTGTCCCCCACGCATATGGTCAGCTGCTATCGTTACTACGGAAAGGAGGACGCTCAGAATGGCTGATGTCAAAAAGACCGCTGAGGAGAAGATCCAGTACGATCCTCAGTACATCCTCCAGGTCAAGGACCTGAAGAAGTACTTTCCCATCAAGGGCGGCATGCTCAACAAGACCGTTGGTTATGTGAAGGCCGTGGACGGCGTCACCTTTAACCTCAAGCGCGGTACCACCATGGGTCTGGTGGGCGAGTCCGGCTGCGGCAAGCCCACCACTGGCCGTACCATCCTCCGTCTGTCCGGCGAAAAGACCGGCGGCCAGGTGCTGTTCAACGGTCAGGAGGTCTATGACCTCAATGCCAAGGAAATGCGCGATATGCGCACCAAGATGCAGATCATCTTCCAGGACCCCTTCTCCTCTCTGCAGCCCCGTATGCCCGTGGGCGAGATCATCGGCGAGGCCGTCCGCGAGCACGGTCTGGTGCCCAAGGAAGAATTTGACGACTATATCGATAAGGTCATGGACGACTGCGGCCTGCAGTCCTTCCACAAGGATCGCTATCCCCATGAGTTCTCTGGCGGCCAGCGTCAGCGTATCTGTATCGCCCGGGCCCTGGCTCTGAAGCCTGAGTTCATCGTCTGCGATGAGCCCGTGTCCGCCCTGGACGTGTCCGTGCGGTCGCAGATTCTTAACCTTTTGAAGGATTTGCAGAGGGATTTGAACCTCACCTATCTGTTTATCAGCCATGACCTCTCGGTGATCGAATATATCTGCGACCGGGTGGTGGTCATGTATCTGGGTAAGGTGGTGGAGCTGGCTTCCAGCGATCAGCTGTTTGCAGCACCCATGCACCCCTATACCCAGGCGTTACTTTCCGCGGTGCCCCAGGTGAGGCCCAGTGGGAAGGTGGAGAAGATTTCGCTGGAGGGGGATATCCCCAGCCCTGCAAATCCGCCGTCAGGCTGCTATTTCCACGGGAGATGCAGGTATTGTACGGAGGAGTGCAGAACGAAGGCGCCAATGCTTCGTGATCTGGGGGACGGCCATCTGGTCGCCTGCCACCGGTACAACGCGGAATAAGGAGGAAGAAATGGGACGATTCAAAGAAATTATCATAGAGGCCGCTGCGCCCTACGAGCGCGGCGTCCAGCACGGACAGGCGGCCAGGGACTTGATTGAACGGGGGATCGCACGATACCAGGAGTATTTTCTAAAATCAGAGCAGGCCCCCTGGAGCCTGGTTCGTCAGAAGGCCATGGGCTT
>OLRX01002793.1_pt1 | contig 10649 bp, 6 predicted proteins | sample 1672991 | NCBI WGS metagenome assembly OLRX01 (sample SAMEA3136744, study PRJEB25190) | human gut metagenome | biome: human gut; feature: human-associated habitat; material: faeces | place: Austria | collected 2013
TGGATGCCCTAAAGGAGGAGCTGCGGCTGGCTAAAGAGAGGGAGCTGGGCTGCGCCGGAGAAAAGGAGCAGAAGGAAAAAACAGCTCCCGGAGAGAAGAGCCAGGTGGAACTGTCGGATTTTTCCGGGGGCATGGACCTGGAAGGCAGCGGCGGAGGCGCCGGACTTATGCGGGACAAGCTGGCCATCAACCCGGACCGGACGGAGTACGGGGACGGACGGGCGGAAATCTACGATTTGGGCCTTCTGGACGAGAGGGGCAATGTGACCAATCTGCTGTTAAAGGGAGAAATGTTCACCATCCGGGAGTGTATCCGCTTCCACGCGGCTCTGGAAGCTCCCATTTTTACCTATACCATCAAGGATAAAAAGGGAACGGAGCTGACAGGTACCAATACTTTGTATGAGGGAACGGATATCCGGCCGGTGAATGAGGGGGATTCCTATGTGGTGGAGTTTACCCAGAAGATGAACCTCCAGGGAGGGGAATATCTGCTGAGCATGAGCTGCACCGGATTCGAGCAGGGGGAGCATGTGGTGTACCACAGGCTTTACGATGTGACCAGCATCACGGTAATTTCCAATAAAAATACAGTAGGCGTTTATGACATGGAATCCCAGGTGAAGGCACAGAAACTGGAAGGACAGGGGGAGAAAACATCATGAATATTATCTTACTTTCCGGAGGATCCGGAAAAAGACTTTGGCCGCTTTCTAATGAAATCCGTTCCAAGCAGTTTGTGAAGTTTTTAAAGGACGATGCGGGACAGCTGGAATCCATGACTCAGCGGTTGTACCGCCAGATCCGGCAGGTGGCCCCGGATTCCAACATTACCATCGCTACGGCCAAGGCCCAGGTCTCCTCCATCCGCAACCAGCTGGGGGATGGGGTGGATATCAGTATTGAGCCCTGCCGAAGGGACACCTTTCCGGCTATTGCTCTGGCTGCGGCGTACTTGCGGGATGTGAAGAAGCTGGGGGAGGAGGAACCGGTGGTGGTGTGTCCGGTGGACCCCTATGTGGATTTAAGTTATTTTGAGGCGTTGAAGGAGCTGGAGAGCCTGGCGGCAGAGGGGAGAGCCAGCCTAGTTCTCATGGGGATTGAGCCCGACTGCCCCAGTGAAAAGTATGGATATATTATCCCAAAGGGAAAAGAGCGGGTGGACCAGGTGCTGACCTTTAAGGAGAAGCCGGATACGGAGACCGCCAGAGAATATATCCGTCAGGGAGCCCTGTGGAACGGCGGGGTATTTGCTTTTAAGCTTGGATACCTGATGAAGAAGGCTCACGAGATTCTGGATTTTGCCGACTATCAGGATCTCTTTGACCGGTATGAGGACGCAGTAAAAATCAGCTTTGATTACGCAGTGGCGGAGAAGGAGAAGGATCTGGCGGTGCTTCGATTTAAGGGACGCTGGGAGGATTTGGGAACCTGGAATGCCCTGACGGGACAGATGGATGAACGGATTTACGGCAAGGGAAGCTGTGATGAGACCTGTGAGAACGTTCATATTGTCAATGAGCTTAGCGTTCCTATTCTCTGCATGGGCTTGAAAGATACGGTGGTGGCTGCCAGTCCGGAGGGGATTTTGGTTTCTACCAAGGAACGGTCGGATTTCATGAAGCCTTATGTGGACGCCATCAACCGACAGGTTCATTTCGCGGAGAAATCCTGGGGGGAGTTCTGCATCATTGATGTGGAAAAGCACAGCCTGACCATCCGGGTGACTCTCTTGACCGGCAGGAGCATGAGCTATCACAGCCATGAGCATCGGGATGAGGTATGGACGGTGATTTCCGGTTCCGGCCAGGTGACCCTGGACGGGGAGAAGCGGCAGGTAGGGCCGGGAGACGTTGTCCGGATTCCTGCGGGCTGCCGGCACAAGGTACAGGCGGATACCCGTCTGCAGATGATTGAGGTACAGCTGGGGGAAGAAATCAGCGTTCACGATAAGATTAAGTACCAGTAGGACCAGAAGGAGAAATACAGCATGCAGTACGCAGAAATGGAAGAGGTTTACAGACGGTGGTGCAGGGAGGCTACGGAGGATACGGATGTAGCCCTGGAGTTAAAGCAGATGGAGCAGGATCCGGAAAAGATTGAGGACGCTTTTTACCGGAGCCTTTCTTTTGGCACAGGAGGTTTAAGAGGGCTGATCGGAGCAGGTACCAACCGGATGAATTTGTATACGGTGGCTCAGGCGACACAGGGGGCGGCCGATTATATTTGCGCCTTTTTTCCAAAGGAGAAGAGGAGGGTGGCTGTCAGCTATGATTCCCGCATCAAATCCCGACTTTTTGCGGAGACGGCGGCCCAGGTGCTGGCGGCAAACGGCGTGGAGGTAAAGCTTTTTTCCAGGCTTATGCCTACGCCCTGCCTTTCCTTTGCGGTGCGGCGCCTTTCCTGCTGCCTGGGGATTATGATTACCTCCTCCCACAATCCGGCACGGTACAACGGCTACAAGGTCTATGGCGCCGACGGCTGCCAGATTACCAGCCAGGCTGCAGGGGAGATTTTTAAGCGGATTGGAAGGCTGGATGTGTTCCGGGATGTGAAGCGCCTGGAGTTTGAGGAGGCGGTGAAGGGAAAGCTGGTTTCCTACGTCGGGGAGGATACGGTGACTGCCTATGTGGAAGCGGTGAAAGCCCAGTCCCTCCTTGCGGAACAGACGCCGGCCCGCCGGGATATGACCATTGTCTATACCCCCTTAAACGGAACGGGTCTGGAACCGGTGACCCGGGTGTTAAAGGAGAAGGGGTATTCGGACGTCCATCTGGTAAAGGAGCAGGAGCAGCCGGACGGGACATTTCCCACATGCCCTTATCCCAACCCGGAAGTGCCTGAGTCTATGGATTTGGGGATTGCCCTGGCAGAGAGGCTGGGCGGAGAACTTCTTCTGGCCACGGACCCGGACTGCGACCGGGTGGGAATTGCCGTAAAGGACGGGGAGGGAGGATACCGTCGCCTCTCCGCCAACGAGACGGGGCTGCTGCTTCTGGACTATGTCTGCTCCAGAAGACGGGATCTGGGAACTATGCCGGCTCATCCGGTGATGGCAAAGACCATTGTGACCACGGCCCTGGCAGAGCTCATCGCCGCCCATTACGGCGTTCAGGTGGTGAATCTGCTGACGGGATTCAAGTATATTGGAGAATTTATCGGACAGCTGGAAGCGGCAGGGCGGGAGCCGGATTTTATTTTTGGCTTTGAGGAGAGCTGCGGTTATCTGAGCGGCACCTATGTCCGGGACAAGGACGGGGTGAACGCGGCCCTTTTAATCTGCGAGATGGCTGCCTTTTATCTGGCCGGAGGAAAATCTCTGCTTGAGCGGCTGAATGAACTTTATGAGACCTACGGCTACTGCCTGGAGACCCAGCACTCCTATCAGTTTGATGGTTCGGCGGGAGCCCGGCAGATGAAGGACATCATGGAAGCGTTCCGGGCAAAAGGAGCGGACATGGACGGTCTGGAAGTGGAACAGGTCCTGGACTACGAGCAGGGCTTGGAAGGGCTGCCGAAATCCAATGTGTTAAAATATGTGCTGAAGGACGGCGGAACGGTGATTCTGCGGCCGTCCGGGACGGAGCCCAAGCTGAAGCTTTACCTTTCCGTATCCTCCAGAAGGAAGGAAGACTTAGAAGAGATGGAGCGGCAGCGGGCAGAGGCCGTGGAGCGCTTTATGGAAAACGTGAGAACGGGGAACAGTCATGAGTGATATTAGCTATGAAATCCTGGATTTGATGAAAGAATATGGAGAGAGCCGGCAGGGGCTGGATGAGGCCCTGGCCCAGGACCACCGGCCCCAGGTCCTTTACGCCCTGGCGGAGGGAAGGGAAAACCTGCTGGAATGGCTGGATTTTTCCGGAGAGGACCAGGTACTTGAGATGGGGTCCGGCTACGGAGCCCTGACGGGCCTTCTGGCAGAACGCTGCGGCCAGGTGACGGTTCTGGAGAAGCTGGATGAAAACTGCGAGGTAAACCGCAGGAGAAATCAGGGAAGGGGAGTAATCCGCTTCCTGAACGAGCTGTCCCAGCTGAAGCCGGAAGAAAAATTTCAGTGGATTTTTCTTCTTTGGCCTTCGGCGGAAAGAAGTCTGAAGGAGCAGATTGGACAGCTGGTTCCGTTTTTGACGGAGGACGGGCGCCTGGTGGTGGCCTGCGCCAATTCCCTGGGTCTGCCTTATCTTTCCGGTGCTCCCAGGCAGGAGGATGAGGCGGCCTGCACTCTGGGACAGTTCCGTCAGGCTCTGCAGGGAGCCGGACTGGAGCGGATAGAATTGTATTATCCTGTACCCGATGGACAGATTCCGGGAACGATCTATTCCCAGCGGTATCTTCCGGTCCAGGGGGATATTCCCGCGCCGTATGCCGCTTATGAGGAAGGACGCTATGCATGCCTTCCGGAGGGTCAGGTCTATGACCAGCTGATTGAGGAGGGGGACTTTGAACGTTTCGCTGCAAGTTTTCTGGCGGTAGCCTCCAGGGAAGGCAAGGCCCAGAGCGCCGTTTTTGCCAAGTACAACCGCACCAGAAAGCCGGCTTTTCAAATCAGCACGAAGATTCTGGAGGAGGACGGAAAACGCAGGGTAGAGAAGAGCGCCTTAAAGCCGGAGGGGACTGCTCACATTCGTTCCTTTCAGGATAAATACGAAAAGCTGAAGGCCCTCAATCCCCAGGTGGAGATTTTGAAACCGGAAATTTCTGAGGACGGCAGAAGGGTCCGCTTTGACTTCCTTCAGGGCCGCACCCTGGAGCAGAAGCTGGCGGATGAGATTCAGGATGGGAAGGCTCCGGTGGAAGCCTTAAAGAAGGCCCTGGATTTCCTGCTGGGACCGGGGGAGGAGCAGGGAGCGCCCTTTCAGGTTACGCCTGCTTTTACGGAGGTATTTGGAAATATTCCGGATATTGGCGGGATTTCCGGACCGGCAACCAATCTGGACGGACTGTTTGAAAACTGGATGGAGACGGAGGGGAAACTCTGTGCCATCGATTACGAGTGGGTCTTCGACTTCCCCATTCCCGCCGGGTTCGTGCGCTACCGTCTGCTGTACTATTTCTATAACCGCTATCAGGGGCGGATGGACTGTTCCGGCCTTCCGGAATTTTTGAAAAATTTCGGAATCAGCCAGGAGCTTGCCGGGGTGTATGCCGGGATGGAGGAGTCCTTCCAGGCCTACGTCCACGGAGACGGGAACCAGGGGTATCTGGCGAATTACCAACAGAAGGTGACCACGCTGGAGGAGCTGAAAGCGGCGGACGGCGAGCTGTCCAGGGCCAGGGAGCGGATCAACCAGCTTCAGGCCGAGGTGGAGGAGAAAAACCAGCAGATCCGCAAGGAGCAGGAGGTCCAGCGCCTGACCAACAACCATGTGACCAACCTGGAAGTGATGATTAAGGACCTGCGCCATGAGATTGACGAGCTGGGGAAACTGGCCACCTATCTGAACGGCCATGAGGCCCTGGTGTTTAAGGCCAGGAGAAAGCTGGGGGTCCAGGTCAACAAGGCATTCCCCAAGGGGACCAGGAAGCGGAAGCTTTTAAATTATGGAATTAACACCATTAAGCACCCGGTCCGCTACGGAAAGCTTTACGCCACCGCGGAGGGGAGAAACCGGATTGAAGGAGATTTCCAAATCGGGGACGCCTACATGCAGTACGGCCGTCTCTCCTTCCCACAGGTGCCGGGAGAGGGGAAAGAGGGGGCAGACGGCTGGGAAGGCCCCATGGTTTCCATCATTATCCCCTGCTACAATCAGGTGGGATATACCTACGCCTGCCTTCAGTCCATTCTGGAATATACAAAGGACGTCTCCTACGAGGTCATCATCGCCGACGACGTGTCCACGGACGCTACCGCCCATCTGGACCGCTATGTGGACGGGCTGGTCATCTGCCGGAACAGCACCAACCAGGGCTTCCTGAAAAACTGCAACAACGCGGCGAAGAAGGCCCGGGGCAAATACATTTTCTTTTTGAACAATGATACCAAGGTGACGGAGGGGTGGCTGTCCTCCCTGGTCAGTATGATGGAGGCGGACCCCACCATCGGAATCGCCGGCTCCAAGCTGGTTTATCCCGACGGGCGGCTCCAGGAGGCGGGAGGAATCATCTGGAGTGACGCCTCCGGATGGAACTATGGCCGTCTGGACGACCCGGAGAAGCCGGAGTACAACTATGTGAAGGAAGTGGACTATATCTCCGGCGCCGCCATCCTCATTCCCAGAGCGTTGTGGCGGCAGATTGGCGGATTTGACGAGCGGTTCGCTCCGGCCTACTATGAGGATACGGACCTGGCTTTTGAGGTGAGAAAGGCCGGTTACCGGGTGGTGTACCAGCCTCACTCCAAGGTAATCCATTTTGAGGGGATTTCAAACGGAACGGATGTAAACGGCACGGGACTGAAGCGCTACCAGGTGGAGAACGCGGAGAAGTTTAAGGAGAAGTGGGCTAAGGAGTTAAAGAGCCAGTGCGTCAACGACGGCAATCCCAATCCCTTCCGGGCCAGGGAGCGCAGCCAGGGCAAACCGATTATCCTGGTGGTGGACCACTATGTGCCTACCTTTGACAAGGACGCCGGTTCCAAGGCCACCTATCTGTACATGAAAATGTTCCTGAAAAAGGGCTTTGTGGTGAAATTCCTGGGGGACAACTTCCTTCACGAGGAGCCTTACACCACCACCCTGGAGCAGATGGGCATCGAGGTCCTCTACGGCGACTGGTACGCCGCCGGAATCTGGGACTGGCTGAAGAAAAACGGAAATGAAATTTCCTTCGCCTATCTGAACCGGCCCCACATTGCCACCAAGTATGTGGACTTTATCAAGGATTACACCAAGATTAAGGTGATTTATTTCGGCCATGACCTCCACTTCCTGCGCCTGAGCCGGGAGTATGAGCTGGATGGAAATATTGAGACCAAGCGGGAGGCGGACTACTGGAAGTCCATGGAACTGACCATGATGTACAAGGCGGATATGTCCTACTATCCCTCCTATGTGGAAATCGACGTCATCCATTCCATTGACGCCAGCATCCGGGCAAAAGCTATCTCTCTCTATGTTTACGACACCTTTAAGGAAAAACTGAACGAGGACTTTGAGAAGAGGGAAGGGCTGCTGTTTGTAGGCGGCTTCGCCCATCCGCCCAACGCGGACGCGGTGCTGTGGTTTGCCAGGGAGATTTTCCCGGCCATCCGTAAGGAACTGCCGGATGTGAAGTTCTATGTGGTGGGCTCCAAGGTGACCGATGAGATTCAGGCTCTGGAGCAGCCGGACAATGGAATTGTGATCAAAGGTTTTGTCAGCGACGAGGAACTGGAGCGGCTCTACGCCTCCTGCCGGGTAGTGGTGGTGCCCCTGCGCTACGGCGCCGGGGTGAAGGGAAAGGTGCTGGAAGCCCTCTACAACGGGGCGCCTGTTATTACCACCTCCATCGGAGCAGAGGGAATTCCCTTTGTGGACCAGGCCTTAAAGATTGAAGATACGGCGGAAGGCTTTGCCTGCCAGACCACCGGCCTCTATCAGAATCCGGAACTCTGCCGCCAGATGCAGCGGAGCACCCAGGACTATATGAAGAAACACTTCAGCCTGGACGGCGCCTGGGATATCATCAAGGACGACTTCACGTAAGCTTTCGTAAAAATAAAGTAACCGTCCTGAACTGTTATGAAATAAAAAGGAGAAACAAAAAATGCCATACACCCATGTATTCGCCGTCTGCGCCTATGGAGAGTCCCCCTATCTGGAGGCCTGCCTCCGCTCCTTAAAGGCCCAGACCATGCCCTCTGAAATTATCATCTGCACTTCTACCCCCAGCAATTTTCTGGAGCAGATGGGGGAGAAATACGGGGTTTCGGTTTATGTCCGTCAGGGGGAGAGCAATATCCGGGACGACTGGAATTTCGCATGGGAGAAGGCGGACGGAGAGTTCGTCACCCTGGCCCATCAGGACGACGTCTATCACAGAACGTATGGGGAACGGCTGAAGAAGGCGGTCCTTGCCTGGCCGGACATGACGGTGTTTACCAGCGACTATGTGATTGTGAAGGGAGACAGGCTGATTTCCTGGGATAAGCTGCTGCTGGTGAAGCGCATCCTGCGGATGCCTCTGCGGCTGAAGTGCGCAAGCCACCTTTCACAGGTGAAAAAGCTGTCCCTGATGCTTGGAAATTCCATCTGCTGCCCGGCCACCACCTACTGCAAGAAGAAAATCGGGGAGCCGTTGATCCGCTCGGATTACTCCTTTGTGCTGGACTGGGAAAACATGCTGCGGCTGGCGGAGCGGCGGATGGACGGGGAGAGCAGCTACGAGCTGGTCCAGGCCGACGCCCTGACCATGACCGCCGGCACCTACCGCCGCCGGCCCCGCCCCCAGGACGAAGGGGGGGCGCTGACATGACCTTGGAACCCATTCTGGAGGTGTGCCACCTCTCCAAGTCCTTTGGGACGCACCAGGTCCTCCGGGATGTGAACTTCACTGTCCACCCCGGCGATGTCACCAGCATTCTGGGCTCCTCCGGCTCCGGCAAGTCCACCCTGCTGCGGTGCATCAACCTGCTGGAGCGCCCCAATCAGGGGGAGGTCCGCTTCCACGGCCGGCCCATCACCGGCCGGGGGACGGACGCCTCCGCTTACCGGACCCGGGTGGGGATGGTCTTTCAGTCTTTCAACCTCTTTTCCAATATGAACGTGCTGGAGAACTGCATGGCGGGACCGGTAAAGGTACTCCGCCGGAGTCGGGAGGAGGCGCGGGCCAGGGCCCTGCGCTACCTGGAGCAGGTGGGCATGGCCCCCTACATCAATGCCAGGCCCAGGCAGCTCTCCGGCGGCCAGAAGCAGCGGGTGGCCATTGCCCGCGCCCTGGCCATGGAGCCGGAGGTGCTCCTCTTCGACGAGCCCACCTCCGCCCTGGACCCCGAGATGGTAGGAGAGGTGCTGGCCGTCATGCGGGCGCTGGCCGCCAGCGGCATGACCATGCTGGTGGTCACCCACGAGATGGCCTTTGCCCGCGACGTGAGCAGCCAGGTGGTTTTCATGGCTGACGGCCGGATTTGTGAGTCAGGCGCCCCCGACGCCTTCTTCTCGTCCCCCAGCCAGCCCAGAACCCGGGAATTCCTGGCCCGGTTTATGGCCCAGTAACCGCCCCGCACAGGGCCTCCCGGCGCTGGCGGCGCTCCAGGTAGAGGAACATCGCCAGACACAGGACAATCTGCACCGTGCTGGAGGCGGGGGTGCCCAGCCCAATCTGGAACAGGGTGGCCCCGGGGATTCGGCTGACCAGATAGGCGATGGGGATGCGCACGCCGAAGGCGCCGATGATCCCCTGAAGCATGACAAAGAGGGTCTTCTCACAGCCGTTGTAGTAGCCCATGAAGCAGAACAGGAAGGGGGTTAGCATGCAGTCGATGGCGTAGGCCTTGAGATAGCTGTGGGACGCGGCGGCCACCGCCGCGTCCTTGGCAAACAGCAGGGACAGGGCGTCGCCGTGGAAAAAGGCCAGCCAGGCCATCACCAGTCCGGCGGCGAAAGCGGTCAGGATACCGTAGCCCAGCGCCCGCTTGGCCCGGCGGGGCTGGCCGGCCCCCATGTTCTGGGCTACAAAGGCGGACATGGAGTGCATATAGGCCGAGGGCACCAGCATGAGGAACACGCACACCTTTTCCGCCACGCCCACGCCGGCGGAGGCCGTGACGCCGAAGGTGTTCACGATGGTCTGGATCACCAGGAAGGAGGTGCCCACCAGCAGCTCCTGCAGGGCCACCGGCAGGCCCAGCCTCAGCTCCAGCGCGATGATGCGCCCGTCAAAGCGGACGCTCCGGCGGGAGAAGTGGAAGGGCAGCCGGTCCTTCCGGCGGCGGATAACCGCCAGGGAGACCACCACGCTGACCGCCTGGGCGGCCACCGTGGCCAGGGCGGCGCCGGCCGCGCCCAGGTGAAAGCCCTCCACCAGCAGCAGGTCGCCCCCGATGTTGATCACACAGGCCAGCATCACCGTGAACAGCGGCGTCCGGGCGTCACCGATGCCCCGGAACACCGCCCCCAGCACGTTGTAGGCCACGATGAACAGGCTGCCGCCGCCGCAGATGCGGATGTACTCCACCGTTTCGGCAAAGGCCTCCTCTGGCGCGTGCAAAAGGCGGGCAAGGGTCTCGGCTCCGGCCAGCAGTACCACCATCAGCAGCACCCCGAACACCGCGAACAGGCAGATGCCGCCGCCGATGGCCCTTCCGGCCTCGTCCGGCTCACCCCGCCCGATGCGCTCGCCCACCAGAATGGTGATGCCCATGGACAGGCCGGTGATCACCATGGTCACGGTGGACATGAGCATGCTTCCGGTGGCGACGCCGGAGACATCGGCGGTGGCGGCAAACTGCCCCACCACCAGCAGGTCCACGCCGCCGTACAGCGCCTGCAGAAACAGCGTGAAAAAGACCGGAACGGCAAAGCAGATGAGGGTGTGCAGGATGTTCCCCTCCGTCAGTCGGTTCGTTCGTTTCATGTGATTCTATCCTCCGTTTTCTCCCAATGAGCTTCGCTCCTCCGGCATAGGGCTTCATGCACACAGAACACACCACAAAACGATGCAAGGGCCTGGGTGCATGAAGTTTTTGCGCATGTGGGCCGTCCCGGCCCACGCGCTGTCATCCCATG
>OLRX01002795.1_pt1 | contig 10644 bp, 9 predicted proteins | sample 1672991 | NCBI WGS metagenome assembly OLRX01 (sample SAMEA3136744, study PRJEB25190) | human gut metagenome | biome: human gut; feature: human-associated habitat; material: faeces | place: Austria | collected 2013
CACAGTTTTGTCAGAGGAAATTGGGGGAACTCTAAAAGATCTTCCTGTATGCTGTTGCAAAAATCCTGCCATGATATGGATATTCTGCAATGGTTAATTGGAAAGAAGTGTAAAAAAGTACAATCTTTTGGCGCCTTATCCTATTTTAAAGAGGAAAATGCTCCAAAAGATGCACCGGACTATTGTATTCAGGGATGTCCGAAAGCAGACACCTGCCCATATAATGCTGTCAGACTTTATCTGGACGATAAGGAAAATGACTGGTTTCGAACAACCTCAACCAGAGAAGCAAATCCCACTGATGAAATGGTGGAAACAGCACTTCGTACAACACAATATGGAAAGTGTGTATTCAAATGTGATAACGATGTTGTAGACCATCAGACTGTCAATATGATTTTTGAAGATGATATCACTGTTACCTTTACTATGAATGCCTTCAACAAAGGCGGCAGATTTATACATATTATGGGAACAAAAGGGGAATTGCACGCAGCAATGGACGGGCTCGGAACTCCTATTACAATATATGAATTCGAAACAAAGCAGACTACAGAAATTCCGATTGTTGCCAAAGATGGCATTACGAATGGGCATGGCGGCGGCGATGATGGCATTGTGTACTCTCTTTATGAGTATCTGACTGGGGAATATCAAGGCTTCTCTGTTTCTGACATCCGAACATCCGTAAATAATCACCTGATCGTGTTTGCAGCCGAGGAATCAAGAGCAAACGGGACCGTTGTAGATTTCGACACTTTTGTAGAGAATCTGCGTTAATTTTCACAAATCTATCAAATCAATGATAATTATATGGAGGAATATATTATGAAAAAACCAGTATTAGTCATTATGGCCGCAGGAATGGGAAGCCGTTATGGAGGATTAAAACAAATTGACCCAATCGATGATCAGGGACATATCATCATGGATTTTTCCATTTTTGATGCCAAAAGAGCAGGATTTGAAAAAGTCGTTTTTATTATCAAAAAAGAAAATGAGAAAGATTTTAAAGAAGTAATCGGAAATCGTATGGCAGACGTCATGGACGTAGAATACGTATTCCAGGACTTGACGAATCTTCCGGAAGGGTTTGAAGTTCCAGACGGAAGAATAAAACCATGGGGAACCGCACATGCCGTTCTCAGCTGTATTGATGTTGTAGATGGTCCTTTTGCTGTGATCAATGCGGATGATTACTATGGAAGAGATGCATTCCAGAAAATTTATCATTTCCTGTCAACACAGAAAGATGATGATAAATACCGTTTTACAATGGTAGGATATCATTTAAAAAATACATTGACAGAAAACGGTCATGTCGCACGGGGCGTTTGTACTGTGGATGAAAATGGATATTTAGTAGAAGTTACCGAACGCACTCATATTGAAAAAAAGGGAGAGCGGGCCGCTTTTACAGAGGATGATGGAGCCTCCTGGACAGAGCTTCCAATGGATGCTGTCGTTTCTATGAATATGTGGGGATTCTCGGAAGGATTTCTTCAGGAAATCAAAGCAGGATTTGCTGCATTTCTGAAAGAAGGTTTAGAACATAATCCATTAAAATGTGAATATTTCCTCCCAACCGTAGTAAGTAATTTATTAAAAGAAAATCGGGCAACCGTGTCTGTGCTTACCTCAAAAGATAAATGGTACGGTGTGACATACAAGGATGATAAACAGGTTGTCGTAAATGCAATTCAGACTATGAAAGACGACGGTATCTATCCGGAAAAAGTCTGGTGCGGGGAAACGGAAGCATTGCTCAATTTCCAGTTCAACGCAATGGTAATGAAGGCAGTACGTTACGGAAGCGGACATATCAACGATACCTTTTTGGTCACATTAAAAAGAGAAGATGGAACCGAAGGCCGTGTAATCTTACAGCGCATGAATAAAAATATTTTTAAAAACCCGGAAGAGTTAATGGAAAATATTTTAGGAGTGACATCATTTCTCCGTAAAAAAATCATTGAAAACGGCGGGGATCCTGAACGAGAAACATTAAACGTGATTCCGACCAAAGACGGAAACTCATATTTTGTGGATTCCGAGGGTGAATACTGGAGATGTTATAATTTTATTGAAGGCGCTACAAGTTACGACCAGGTAGAAAGTGAGGAAGACTTTTATCAAAGCGCAGTCTCTTTTGGCAATTTCCAAAGATTACTGGCAGATTATCCGGCAGAAACACTTCACGAAACAATAAAAGGATTCCATGATACAAAAGCCCGCTTTGAAACATTTAAAAAAGCTGTGAAAGAAGATGTTTGCGGACGTGCACATTCTGTTCAGAATGAAATTCAGTTTGTTCTTGCTCATGAAGATCTCGCAAATGCATTTGGAGATATGCTTGAAAACAAAGAATTGCCACTTCGTGTAACGCATAATGATACAAAATTAAATAACATTATGATCGATAACGAAACCCACAAAGGAATCTGTGTCATCGATCTGGATACCGTTATGCCCGGTCTTGCCATGAATGACTTTGGTGATTCAATCCGTTTTGGTGCAAGCACAGGTGCAGAGGATGAAACTGACCTGGATAAAATCCAGTGTGATATGAACTTATTTGATATTTACGCAAAAGGATTTATTGAAGGCTGTGCCGGAAAATTAACAACAAAAGAAATTGAATTGCTGCCTCTTGGAGCCAAAGTAATGACCTTCGAATGTGGTATGAGATTTTTGACAGATTATCTGCAGGGAGATACTTACTTTAAGATTCACCGTGAGAATCACAACCTGGACAGATGCCGGACACAGTTTAAGCTGGTATCTGACATGGAAGCAAAATGGGATACCATGAATAAAATTATTAAAAAATATCATTAAGTTGAGAAATAAGGGAGCTGGTCGAAATGAACTGCTCCCTTATCCTTTACTCAATCGCTTTTTCTCCTACACTGTCATGACCATCTTCTGTCCTTCTACCTCTGCCACACGCAGCCGGATTCCATACAGATCTTCGATACTGTCCGGAGTGATCACCTCCTGTGGTGCTCCCTCCACAACGACCTGTCCGTCTTTGAGTCCGACCAGCCTGTCTGAAAAATAAATTGCCTGATTGATATCATGAAGTACCATAACGATGGTGATCTGGTATTCCCGGTTCAGCTTTCTGATCAGCTCCAGTGTCTCAATCTGATATCGGATATCCAGATATGTGGTAGGCTCATCCAGAAACAAGATACGGGTATTCTGCGCCAGTGCCATGGCGATCCACACTCTCTGTCTCTGCCCTCCGGAAAGCTTTTGCACCGCCCTGTCCCGATACTCAGTCAGGTTTGTCACCTCCATCGCCCATTCGACCAGACGCTCATCTTCTTCTGTCTTTGCCTGCATCATCTTTCTGTGAGGTGTCCGCCCGAATGCGATCAGACGCTCCACAGTAATGTCGTCACTTGACGTGTTGTACTGCTGCACGATCGCTACTTTCCTGGCAAATTCCTTCAAGCTCAATTTTAAAACGTTTTTTCCATTGAGAAAAATATTTCCTTTTCTGGAATACTTGTTTTTTGTCATCAGAGAAAACAGTGTCGATTTTCCACATCCATTCGCACCCAGAATCGTTGTGATCTTTCCTTCTTCAATTTTCAAAGATACATCTTTTAGTACCTTCTGCTTTCCGTAGGAAAACGAAAGATTTCGAACTTCCATTGCCGGTTTAGTCTGCATACTTCTTAGACCTCCTCAAAAGAATCATGAAAAACGGACCGCCTGCGACACTCATCAGAATCGATGCTGAAATTTCATAAGGCGCTGCGATGGTCCTCCCTGCAGTATCTGCCAGAAGAAACAAAAAAGCACCCAGCAGCATGGAAAACGGGAGCAGCTTTTTATGCTCGCTTCCTACCAGGATTCTTCCCATATGCGGCACGATCAGACCCAGGAAACTGATACTTCCTGCCACAGCCGCAGAAATTGCCGCAAGCAGCACAGCAACAAGAGAAATCAGGATCCGCATCAGATTTACATTGACGCCGAGACTTCTGGCTGTCTTATCTTCCAGTGACAGAATATCACACATACCGGCAAGCACCACTGCCAGTACAATCCCTGCCAGCACATATGGCGCAAGCATCCGCACATCATCCCATGTCTTCATCGTAATATTTCCGTTGACGATTGCCGCTACCCCGGACATATTTCCACCATTCATGGAGTTGAGTCCGCTGGAAAGACCGGTGAACATTGCATTCACAGCGACTCCGGTCAGAATGACCCGCAAAGGACTTAAGCCGCCTTTCCACGACAGAGTGTACACCAGACAAAATGCCAGCACCCCTCCAAAAAATGCAAACACCGGTGTAAAGAAAAACAGCGTCGGAGCAAATGCTGTGATCAAAATTGCGGCAAAGGTTGCACCGCTGGAAATTCCGATGATTCCCGGATCTGCCAGTGGATTTTTCAGAACCGCCTGAAACAAAACTCCGGAAACTGCCGTGGCAGCTCCTGCCAGTATCGAGATAAAAATCCTCGGGAGACGCAGATCAAAAACGGTGCTTACTTCCTCGCTTCCCTTCCCGATCATCCCCTGCAGGATATCCGGCACCCCAACCTTTAAGCTGCCGATATTCACCGATGCAAAAAAGAGTACCGTCAATAACAGGATCATAACCGCAAATGCAAGTATTGTTCCTGCTGTTTTTTTATACTTCATCTTTTACTCTCCCTTCTTTGCTTCATCCTGTGTATCCGGATACAAAATCGTCTGCAGTTCCTGTAGTGCCTTCTGATACTCAAACGTTGCGCTCATGCCAAACAATTCATAAGTAAGATAGTACACTTTATCGTTTTTTACCGCATCAAAATGTTTCCAGATATCATTGGTTGCAAAGTCCTCCTGAAACATTTTTGTGACCTGTTCCGGAAGCGCATGTGCAGTACATAAAATCATGTCCGGCTCTTTTGACTTCATATCCTCTGTATTCACTGTCAGAAATTCCTGATCTGTTCCGGCATATACATTTTCTCCGCCTGCCATCTCCACAAGACTTCCCACATAAGAGTTTTCCGTTGCAATGATATAAGATCCCGGCAGTCCCATCAGAATCAATACCTTCGGACTTTCTTTTCCCTGATTTACGGTTTTATATTCTTCATAAAAATCCGTAAATTCTTTCTCAAGCTCCGCGGCTTTTTCTTCTTTTCCGAAAATTTCTCCCAGTTCCTGAATTGACTGATACATTCCCTGCACACTTCTTAAATTCAAAAATGCCCAGTCCGTGTGAATCGCTTCATATTTAGGCTGAAGATCGCTCTGTAGGGAAGATGGACTTAGAATCCAGTCCGGGTTCAGGGATGCGATTACTTCCATGTCCGGGCTCATCGCCGTCCCTATCTCCGGCAGATCTTCATACCGCTCTGGAATCGTGGAAACAGAAGTTGAGCACACTCCCACCAGATCCAGCTCCAGACGATCACAGATCGCTGCAACTGCGGGGGATGTGGCAATCAGCTTGGGTTCCTTTCCAAGTGCCTGCACATTCTGTTTAGCTGCCTTGATTGCATCTGTCTCCCCGGAAGTACCGGAAGAACACCCGACCAGAAGCAATGCACACACAAGCAAAAATGCTATACTCCTTTTCTTTTTTCTACGCATCATCATCTTCGCCTCCGCCCCAGCGGTACCAGTTTTTTCGGAACAAATACAAGATTCCCGCTGCTGCTCCCATCAGGATCAATCCGGAAATCGTCACTGCCGCAGCTGTTCCGAAAATGGTTCCGGCAGTTGACAGTGATCCCTTTTCCCCACTGCCATCCTCTGTTTGAGCTTCTGTCGAAAGACTCAGTCCTTTTGCATCACTGATTGATGTATCTGATGCAGACGGTGCCGCTGTTTCGGTAATACTGCTTTGCAGATCAGACGATTTTTTTGTTTCTTCCGACGAGCTCTGCTTTGTTGTCTCTTGGGAAGACGCACTGCCAGACACAGCATTTCCTCCAGCGGCAGACGCAGATGATGCCACAGATGATGCAGATGCATTTGTACTTGCACCGGATGTATTGTTTGCAGTCTCACTGCTGCCGGATGCTGCCGTCACCATAGTTGCTGTCATATCCGTAGTATTTCCCTCGGAATATCCGCTCGGATAAAAATAATAAATGACCTCTCTTCCCATCGGCTCTACATACATGGATGCTCTTACCACACAGTTTTCGCTGGGAACTTGAATACAAATATCCGCAGTCGTTCCGTTTCCGTCACTTCCGCTTCCCGTCTGTCCCACTGCCGGAGCAGACCAGCCGGAATCACCCACATTCTGAACCCAGAAGCTGTGACCGCTTGCATAATCCATCATCCCGAGACGCACCGTCAGATAATACTCTCCGCTATCTGTCACTTCCAGGATTCCGGTGGAGTACACCACGCTCTGCACCATTCCCTGACCGGTAGCATATCCAGCCTCTCCGCCTGCATCCTCAATCTCTCCGGTCACCGGATTGGAATAGCTCGGAGTAACAGAACAGGTATAGACTGTTCCGGATGCAGCCCTTGCAGTTTGTGGCGGAATTACTGTCAGCACAAGTAAAAATACGGCTGCCATCAGCATTTTCTGAAGCATTCCATTCTTCTGTTTCTTTCTCATACTCCGTCTCCTGTCGTTTTCTTCCGTTTTCTTCTATATAAAAGACCACAGCACAGCAAAATCCCCACTGCCAGTCCCGCAATACACAGCCACATATATGGCAGCTCATCCCCTGTTTTTACACTGGACGCATTCTTAAGACTGCTGCTTCCATTAAGAGAAGAGCTGGAAAGTCCGCTCTTTAAGGAAGAACTGCCAAGTGTAGAAGATCCCGGCTTCAGTGTGGAACCGCCGTTTAGGGAAGAACCGCCATTCTGATTTGTTCCCCCGTTATTGTTGTTATGATTCTCATCTTCTGTGAAAGACGGATCATCCTCTGTTGTCTTTTTCAATGTACTCCAGTCAAGCTTCACGTACATCTGCTGTGTTCCTGTTCCTGCAGAAATACTTTCCATCAGCGGCACTACCACCTGCAGCGGTACATATCCATCCTTTAATGTTTCCGGGATCAGTGGAAATGTGACCAGATCCGGATAATCCGTACCATATGCATCACTCACCTTGCTGCCATCGCTGTTTTTCTGCACGGAATCAACAGTGACATCAGAAAGTGTTCCCTGTATATTCCCTCTGGCATCTGTGGTATATCCCGTCTGATAGTATCGGAGTGTTCCAAGATATCCCAACTTGTCCCCTACTGTAAGCCCCTGAAAATTCATCGTAAGAAAATATACTCCCTCTTTTACAGTCAGCTTCATAGTATGCACAATCGCTTTATCCGCCATCGATGCTGTCACTTTATCTACCTTTACGACATTTCCCGTGACAGAATATACTCCATCCTCTAAATTCTGAATATCCGGCTGCTCGTTGCCATCATCCGGATCCTGGCTGTCATCACTTTGTTTATAGGAAATCGTAAATGTAGTTGTTCCTGTATAGTTTCCCGCTTTTGCACCGGATACTTCCTCTGCTGCGATCGTAAGTGCTCCCTGAAGGATTTGTTCCCCGCCTGCTGCATTTGCCTCTCTGACCTGATCCGCCGTAATCTGTTGCTTTCCAAAGTTATTGGTAAATTCCAGCGTATTTTCCTGATTATGAAGTACGCCGCTCTCAGGTGCAGATACCTCAATCGTTCCTTTTGCATCTGTTGTTTTTATGCGGACTTCATAATTCTGTACGGTATCTGTCTGTGTACTTAAAGAACCAAGTGCAACAGAAGAAGGTACTACTACCATATACGACGGCTTCTGGTCCTCCTGCACGATATCCGCAGAAATCTTCATACTTTCCGACGATGCGTTCACACTTGCCGGCTGCAGCAGCATCCCTGCTGCCAGGACAAATGCCAGTGCTTTGATCTCTCTCTTTTTCCCTTGTTTTTTCCACTTCATCTATTTTCTCCATCTTTTCTCATTCACTGTGGTCATGAGTCTTTTTTCCCTCGTTGAAGACGAAAATCCTCAGCCGCCAATGTCTGAGGATTTTCGAATTCATATTGCTGTTTTAGAAGATTCTACTTATTTGCGGCATATGAAATTGCAAATGTAGTTGTTCCTGTATAATTTCCGGCTGCCGCTGCTTTTACGTTTGCAGCCGTCACACGGATCTCACCTGTCAGCTCTGTTCCTTCTGTATCTGCTGTCACATTCTTTGTACCGAAGCTGTTCGCGAATGCCAGCGCATTTTTATCGCTGTTCAGATTTCCTGTTTCCGGAGCTGTCACAGACAGTGTTCCGTCAAGATCAGATGCTTTCACCAGAACTTTGTAAGCCTGTGTGTTATCCTCTTCTGTACTCAAAGTTCCCATTGCAACAGAAGCAGGAACTGTCACTGTATAAGAAGGCTCTGAAATCTGTTCTTCTACATCTGCGCTGATTTCCATGTTCTGTGTGTTTTCTGAAGGAGTATCCGGCAAAGCTGCTGCTTTTAAATCTGTCACCTGCACAAAGAAGTTCTGTGTAGAATTCATGAAAACATTTACATAAGCAGAAGTCTCTACCTGTGTCTTCAGATTGTCTACTGCACTTCTTGGCAGTTCCAGTGTCAGTGCCTGTGTTGCAAGCTGGTCTCCTGCTTTAATTCCAAATAAAGAAGCATCTGTATCAAATGTCTTCACTGCTTTTGTCGTGATATCAGATTCTGCTTTATACTGTGTTCCGTCAATAGTCATCACAACATCTTTCAGTGTACCGTCTGTTCCCTGATCTGCAAAACTCGGAATCGGATATGCCACATAGAAAGTCAGTTCCGCTGTATCATCTGTCAATTCAATATCTGCTTCATGCGCAAAGATCGGATCGCACATGCTCAGTTTACCGGATCCGTTTCCATTCAGGAAATGAATCGTTCCTGTATAATCTCCGTTGCTCAACTCTGTATCTGCTGCAAATGCGGTACTGCACATGCCAACTGTCATTACTGCTGCCAGGACAACGCCTGATAATTTTTTAAGTCTCATTCTTGCTTTTCCTCCCTGTTCAGGTGTTTATAGATACTAAATTCCGCTGCTGCGGGCTTTTCTATATAAATCCTCTGCCGTCTTCCGGATATACGCGCGCCTTTATCCGGCTCAGAACCGTCGAGAAATTTATAACATGTATTACTGTGCGATCAACGTGCAGTTGACCTCTGCCCCATTGCGGGGTGTGTATTCTTCATCCATGCTGTATGTTTTATACTGCACAGTCAATGGATATTCTCCTGCTTCCAATTCGCGTTCCAGCGTGATATCATATAACGTCTGTCCCGGGCTGATCAGTTTTGATGTGTAGATTGTTTCCTTAGTTTCCGGAAGATAAAAAGAAATCTCAAAATATACGTTATTTTCTTCCGGATTGACAAGCTCTACAGATACGTCTTTCGTTCCTGCTGCGACTATAATCGTCTTATATCCCGGAATCTGAATTCCCGCCTCCACATTTCCTGTGTTTTTTTCACTCTCTTTCTTTGTCTGTGATGTTTCAAATTCCGGTGTGTAGCTGGTTACCTCTTTCGGTCTTGTATACCAGTAAATTCCGACTCCGAAAATCAGAATCACCAGCAGTATCACTCCTGTAATGATCCACTTTTTCTTTTTTTCCATGTCCTTCTCCGTTTCAAGTTAGTTTTCGCTAACTATCATTCTTTTAAAAATGCAACTCTTACGAATTGCATTTTATTAGTTTATTCTAATCATTGTTAGTTATAACATATTCTTTTTATTCCGTCAATACTGTTTATCACTTTTATTCCTGCATCTTCTCTTTATAATGATGCGCATCCTCCAGCATCATATCTTTCACCTTCATCAGACGGATCTGAGTGCTTCGTTCATTCTCATCTAACTTCATGGTAATATATTTAATGTTCTCTTCTGCCTCAGGAATAATCACATGTTCCAACGCGTTGACACGTCGCCTTGTCTTTTCAATCTCTGCTGCCATCAACTGACATGCCTTCTCACATTCTGCCAGCCGGATCATCTCCGGCAGGATATCTGCCAGAGACTTTACTGCTCCATCCAGATCACTGGATGTAAATGCAAATCCATACGAATAAATGTCATTTTCATCCGCGGTTCTCGTTTGATATGCAAATGTCGGAATGTTGACACTCATGATATTCTTTTCCCCGGGTGTCAGTGTGATCCCCTGCTTTGGTGCCATCAATGCAGTATTCAGTGCCGCCTCAGACATCCCCGCTTTGGCAATGACAAAATTTTTATTTGCTGCGAGAATCCCGGCTTCCACTTTTTTACGCACTTCCATGTTTTCCCGCACCAGATCCAGATACTGACGCATCAGCTCATCCCGCTTGTCTTTTAAAAGCTTATGTCCGCGGATTGCCGTGATCCGCTTTTTTTTCAGACGGGTCAATTCCATACGGGTAGGATTTACCTGTTTTGATGCCATCGTTTCTCACCTCTCTTTCCGGGCATAACATTTATGCCTGATAATACTGATCCAAAAACTTGTCGTCGATACGCTTCAACTCGGTTCTTGGCAGCATGGAAAGGAGTTTCCATCCGATATTCAACGTCTCTTCAATGCTTCGATCCGTATTGTATCCCTGAGAAACATATTCTTTTTCAAATGCATCTGCAAATTTTGCATACATCAGGTCAATC
>OLRX01002799.1_pt1 | contig 10631 bp, 8 predicted proteins | sample 1672991 | NCBI WGS metagenome assembly OLRX01 (sample SAMEA3136744, study PRJEB25190) | human gut metagenome | biome: human gut; feature: human-associated habitat; material: faeces | place: Austria | collected 2013
ACATGTCGGTGGGACCACCGGCGGAGTAGGGAACGATCACGGTGATGTTTTCCTTGGGATAATCCGCCTTGTCACCGTCGCCGTTACCGGAGTTGCTGCAGCCGGCCAGGGCCAGGATGGCCAGGGACGCCAGAAGCATTGCGACAAATCTCTTCATTTGGTTTTTCATTTTCGTCCTCCTAAAATGTAATATGAACATTTCGACAGCGTTCGTTTCTGAAAAACTATCAAAATATCACACAATATTTTTGCGGAACTCCCCTGCCCCGCTTGACTTCGCGTCCATTTCCTAACATCTTCTATATTTAGATTTTATAAAGGATGTCTGGAAATGTCAAGGGAAATGTGATGCAATTACCAAAGACCAGCGCAATGAACAAAAAAACTTGTCTAATTTGTTCAATGTGCACTTGCGTATGTTAAAAAATGCGCATTCTGGGCTACAAACATAGTGATAAGGCGAAAATAATGACACATCCTGAGAAAAAATGGTATTTCAGAACATTTTTCTCTCAGGATGTGTTACATATGATCAAACGAAATGAACAATTTTCCCCGCGTCCCGTGCCGCCAATGATACGCCGGGCGGTCACGGGCAGGGGGCATGGAGGGTTCATCAGCCGTTTACGGCGTCGGATGCAATGAGGGCCTCGGCCTCTTCTTCCGTAAGGCCCAGCTTCTCCATAAACACCTCTTTGCTGTGCTGGCCCAGCAGCGGGGCCGGTGTGAAGGTGTCGATCTTGTGGTTGGTGAGCTTGATCTGGTTGCCGGTGAGCTTCATACGGCCGGCCTTGGGGTGGTCCACCTCCACGAACATCTCGCGGGCGCCGGCGATATGGGGATCCTTCACCACCCGGTCGATGGTGTTGATGGGCGCGGCAGGAATCCCCTTGTCCAGCATGGCCTGCACCGCGTCGTCGATGGTCCAATCCTTCAGCCAGTCCTCGATAATGGGCTTGAGGTCGGCATGGTGCAGCACGCGGTCGTTGTTGGAGGTGAATCGGGGATCCGTCTTCAGCTCGGGCTTGCCCATCAGGTCGCACAGCAGACCATACAGCTTGTCGTTGCCTGCGCCGATGACCAGCATGCCGTCCTTGGCCTGGAAAGAGTCATAGGGATACAGGGCCTCATAGCGGTTGCCGATGCGCTGAGGGATCTTGCCGGTGGCCAGATAGATGATGTTGATGATCTCCAGAGAGGAAACCATGGAGTCCACCAGGGCCACGTCCACCTTCTCGCCCTCGCCGGTCTTCAGGCGGTTGATATAGGCCGCCAGGATGCCCACGCAGCAGCTGATGCCGCCCATGACATCGGCAATGGCGGTGCCGGTGCGGGTGGGGGCGCTGTCGGGCCAGCCGGTGGTGCTCATCAGGCCGCTGATGGCCTGACCAACGATGTCATAGCCTGCCCGCTCATGGTAGGGGCCGTAGTGGCCGAAGCCGGAGACGGAGGCATAGATGATGGCAGGATTGATCTTGCGCAGCTCCTCATAGCCCAGGCCCAGGCGGTCCATAACGCCGGGACGGTAATTCTCCAGAACCACGTCGCTCTGGGCCACCAGCTTGCGGAACACCTCTTTACCGGCCTGGCTCTTGAGGTTCAGGACGATGCCGCGCTTGTTGCGGTTGAGGTTCATATAATAGGCGCTTTCGCCGTTGACAATGGGGAAGTTGCTGCGGGCGTCATCGCCCTTGCCGGGACGCTCGATCTTGATGACCTCGGCGCCCAGATCCGCCAGCATCATGCCGCAGTACGGGGCGGCAAGCACGCGGGACAGATCCAGCACCTTCATGCCGGACAGCAGACCTTTATGCTCCATAGTGTGTACTCCTTTTTTTGCGCAGGTGCGCCAGTCAGATTTGCTTGATTCAGATGCGGGCCACGCCGGACTTGCGGGCAGCCTCGGCCACGGCCTTGGCCACGGCGGGACCCACCCGGGGGTCAAAGGCAGCGGGGATGATATAGTCCTCGGACAGCTCGTCGCCCACCAGGCCCGCCAGGGCCTCGGCGGCGGCCATCTTCATCTCCTCGTTGATGTCGCTGGCGCGGACGTCGAACGCACCCCGGAAGATGCCGGGGAAGGCCAGAACGTTGTTGATCTGGTTGGGATAGTCGCTGCGGCCGGTGGAAACCACCCTGGCCCCGCCCGCCTTGGCGTCGTCGGGGAAGATCTCCGGCGTGGGGTTGGCGCAGGCAAAGATGATGGCGTCCTTGTTCATGGTCCTGACCATTTCGGTGGTGACGGTGCCGGGAGCGGACACGCCGATGAACACGTCTGCGCCCACCAGCATATCGGCCAGGGAACCGTCCTTGCGGCCCAGGTTCGTGACCTGCGCCATCTCCTCCTTGATCCAGTTCAGGCCCTGGCGGCCGGCATAGATAGCGCCACTGCGGTCGCACATGGTGATATCCTTGAAGCCCGCGGACAGCAGCAGCTTGGTAATGGCAATGGCGGCAGCGCCGGCGCCGGAGGTGACGATCTTCACGTCCTCCTTCTTCTTGCCCACCACCTTCAGGGCGTTGGTCAGGCCCGCCAGGGTGATGACGGCGGTGCCGTGCTGGTCATCGTGGAAAATAGGAATGTCGCACTTTTCCTTCAGCTTGCGCTCGATCTCGAAGCAGCGGGGAGCGCTGATGTCTTCCAGATTGATGCCGCCGAACGCGGGGGCGATGTTGACGACCGTGCGGATGATCTCTTCCGTATCCTGGGTGTCCAGGCAGATAGGAAACGCATTAACGCCGCCAAATTCTTTAAACAGTACGGCCTTTCCTTCCATGACCGGCATAGCGGCATGCGCGCCGATGTTGCCAAGTCCGAGCACCGCGCTCCCATCGGAGACGACGGCTACCGTGTTTGACTTTATGGTATAGGTATAAGCAGCCTCTTTATTGTTGGCAATGGCCTTGCAGGGTTCCGCAACGCCAGGAGTGTAGGCAATAGACAGATCCTCGCGGGAATGCACATGGGATTTTGCGGTCGTTTCGATCTTTCCATGCCATTCCTCATGCATTTTCAGTGCTTTTTCATTTGTTGTCATAGGATTACCACCTCTTTTATTTTCTTCTTATTAATAGGTTTTATAAGTCCGTATTTTTTATAATAGCATTCCTTTAGCCTCAAATCAATAAAGTTTCGGGAAAGTTTTGAGGAGGGGCAGGATAAGAAAAGGGGGGGCGGCGGAAACGGGAAAACCCGGGAATATGTCGCGATTTTTTGTATTTTGTCATAAAAACTCGGATATAACATGGTTTAAAAAGAGGCGAATTATAAAGAAATACTTTTAAAATCAAGATTATTGTAGTATAATACTTTCATATTTCAGATGAGTCAAGTCAGACTGGTGTTCCCGATATAGATAATTTTGGTGAATATGAAAGGAATAAATGATGATGAGAGAAAAGTATGAATCACTGCCTTTAGCTACGTTAAAAGATCTTGCAAAAGCAAGAAGGCTCAAAGGCATATCTACGATGAAGAAGGCAGAGCTTATTGAGCGCATGCTAGAAGAAGATGAGAAGGAAAAGCAGGCTTCCAAGGAGACGGTAAAAGAGATGTCTGCCAATACCGGAGATAAGGAGATCCATGACATTGACAGGCTGGACAGCGGAGTGATCGCCCATGGCATCCTGGAAGTGCTTCCGGACGGATATGGATTCATCAGAAGCGCTAACTATCTGCCGGGAGAGAATGACGTCTATGTATCCCCATCCCAGATACGCAAGTTCAACCTTAAGACGGGAGACATCTTGGAAGGCCATACCAGGATTAAGACGCAGCAGGAGAAGTTCAGCGCCCTGCTCTATCTGACCAGGATCAATGAGATGGACCCGATGAAGGCCATGCGCCGAACCAATTTTGAAGATATGACCCCGATCTTCCCGGATGAAAGGCTGCGGCTGGAGTGTGGAAGGACAAGCACCGCCATGCGGATCGTTGACCTCCTGTCGCCGATCGGAAAGGGACAGAGGGGAATGATCGTATCCCCGCCAAAGGCCGGAAAGACGACGTTGCTTAAGCAGGTAGCCCTGTCTGTCCGTCAGAACAATCCGGAGATTCATCTGCTGATCCTTCTGATTGACGAGCGGCCGGAAGAAGTTACGGATATTAAAGAAGCCATTGAGGGAGAGAATGTGGAAGTCATCTATTCTACGTTTGATGAACTTCCGGAACATCATAAAAGAGTGTCAGAGATGGTGATCGAGCGGGCGAAGCGCCTGGTAGAGCACAAAAAAGACGTCATGATCCTTTTGGACAGCATTACCAGGCTTGCAAGGGCTTACAACCTGACGGTACCGCCATCAGGAAGAACCTTGTCCGGCGGTCTTGATCCTGCGGCCCTCCATATGCCGAAGCGGTTCTTTGGAGCGGCAAGAAATATGCGCGAGGGCGGAAGCCTTACCATATTGGCAACTGCGCTGGTTGATACCGGCAGCAAGATGGACGATGTAGTGTATGAGGAGTTTAAAGGAACGGGTAATATGGAACTGGTGCTGGACCGTAAATTGTCTGAAAAGAGGGTGTTCCCTGCAATTGATATACCCAAGTCAGGAACCAGAAGAGAGGACCTGCTGCTTAGCAGGGAAGAACAGGAGGCAGTGGAGACCATGCGCCGGGCGCTGAATGGTATGCGCGCGGATGAAGCCGTGGACAATATCCTGAATATGTTTACCCGGACCCGCAATAATGAGGACCTGATACAATTAGTAAAAAAGACAAAATTTATCTAGACAAGGCCGCGCTTTTATGATACAATAACAACGCTGTTTAGATAACGAACATTTATCGCACATCGTGCATGTGACAAAATAAAGAAGAGGTGAAAATCATGAAAGAAGGAATACATCCAGCATATCATCAGGCAACAGTAACTTGTAACTGTGGCAACAAATTCGTAACAGGATCTACAAGCGAAGACATCCACGTAGAAATCTGTTCCAAATGCCATCCGTTCTATACAGGACAGCAGAAAGCTGCTCAGGCTCGTGGCCGTGTTGATAAGTTCAATAAGAAATACGGAATGGACAAATAGTTTCACAAGTATCGGGTTGAGGTTGTATAATCTCAACCCTTTTATGTTGCAGAGGAGTTCTATATGAAGTCATCAAATATTGGCGGACAGGCCGTCTTAGAGGGAATCATGATGAAGCACAAAGATGCCTACTCCGTTGCAGTACGCAAGCCGGACGGGGAGATTATCGTGCAGAAGGATGAGTACCACAGCATTGTGGGAAAGTGGAAGAAACTGACTATGATTCCGTTTATCAGGGGAATATTTAATTTTATAGATTCTATGGTGCTTGGCATTAAGACCTTGACTTACTCAGCCAGTTTTTATGAGGAAGAAGAGCAGGAAAAATTTACGGAAGCAGAGACTTTGAAGAAGGAGAAGCAGGAGAAATGGCTGATGGGCGGAACAGTGGCATTTTCCGTGGTAGCAGCGGTAGCCATCTTCATGGTGCTGCCTTACGTTCTATCCTCGTTTCTTAAGCCGCTCATTCCATCTTATCACATTCGCACAGTGATCGAAGGCTTTGTGAGAATCGGGATATTCATACTGTATGTGCTTCTGATATCAAGGATGGAAGATATCCAGAGGACATTCATGTACCATGGGGCAGAGCATAAGTGTATCAACTGTATCGAGCATGGACTGCCTCTGACGGTGGAAAATGTAAGGATCAGTTCCAGGCAGCATAAGCGCTGCGGGACCAGTTTCTTGTTCTTTGTCCTTGCAATCAGCATTATCCTTTTGCTGCTTGTACAAGTGGAGTCGCCCCTCATGCGGGTGGCAGTCAGGATTGTCCTTCTTCCGGTGATTGCCGGAATCTCCTATGAGATACTCAAACTCGCCGGGAGCAGCGATAACGCGCTGATCAATCTGTTTAGCAAGCCAGGGCTGGCAATTCAAAAACTGACCACCAAAGAGCCGGATGAGGGCATGATCGAAGTGGCCATCCAGGCCGTGGAGGCAGTATTTGATTGGAGAGCATATGAAGAAGAGAACTTTGACATTTCAGCAGATTTATAGGGAAGGGACTTCCATGCTTAAAGAGGCAGGCATCCGGGAGGCAGCGCTGGATGCGTGGTATCTGCTGGAATTTGCGACTGGAATCTCCAAGGCTTCCTATTATGGCGACCCGGATAAAGAGATAAAGGAAGAAGAGGCGGCCCGGTATCTTGGGTATATAGAGATCCGCAAGAGCCGGATTCCATTGCAGCATATTACGAAGGAACAGGCATTCATGGGCTATCCCTTCTATGTGGATGAGCATGTGCTGATCCCAAGGCAGGATACGGAGACGCTGGTTGAAGAAGCGCTCAAGGTATTAAAGCCCGGCATGCAGGTACTGGATCTATGCACCGGATCCGGGTGTATCCTGATAAGCCTGATGAAGATGTGCAAGGGGCTTTATGGAACCGGAAGCGATATATCCGAAGATGCGCTGGAAGTGGCCAGGAAGAATGCCTGCAGGCTGGAGGTCAATGCAGCGTTTATAAGAAGCAGCCTGTTTGAGCATATCAGTGGAAGATACGACCTGATCGTATCCAATCCTCCCTATATCCCTACGTCGGTTATCGAGGGACTCCAGGAGGAAGTAAGGCTTTACGATCCCTTCATTGCCCTTGACGGCAAGGAAGACGGGCTGTATTTTTACAGGGAGATCATCAAAGCAGGCATACGTTATCTCAGGCCGGAAGGATATCTGATGTTCGAGATCGGGTACGATCAGGGAAATGAAGTGGCCTGCCTTATGGAGAAGCAGGGATATAGGAATATACTGGTAAAAAAGGATTTGGCAGGTCTTGACCGTGTGGTTTCAGGCATGTACAATGGAGAATAACTGTTAGAGAAATGTTAAGGAGGAAATGGTATGTTTGACAAATTAGAGGATTTGCTCATTCGTTTGGAAGAGGTACTTAGCGAACTGCAAGAGCCGAATGTGGCTAATGACCAGAACCGGTTCCGCAAGCTTATGAAAGAACAGAATGAACTGACTCCTATTGTTGAGGCATATAAGGAATATAAGGCCTGCAAGCAGGCGATCGAGGACAGCCTTCAGATGCTGGAGGAAGAGTCCGATGAAGAGATGAGGGAACTCGCCAAGGAAGAACTGAATGACTCAAAAGCAAGGGTTGAGGAATTAGAGCATGAACTTAAGATTCTGCTTCTGCCCAAGGACCCCAATGATGATAAGAATGTCATAGTCGAGATCCGTGCCGGCGCCGGCGGGGATGAGGCGGCCTTGTTCGCGGCCGAGATCTACCGCATGTATCTTCACTATGCAGAGAGCCAGCGATGGAAAGTAGAACTGGTGGAATGCGAAGAGATCGGTATAGGCGGCATGAAGAATGTGACTTTCATGATTAACGGAAAGGGAGCATATTCCGTGATGAAATACGAATCCGGGGTACATCGGGTGCAGCGGGTGCCCGAGACAGAGTCCGGCGGACGTATCCATACTTCCACGATTACGGTTGCTGTCATGCCGGAAGCGGAGGATGTAGATATCCAGATTGATGAAAAAGATATCCGCATCGACGTCATGCGGGCATCCGGCAACGGCGGACAGTGCGTCAATACGACAGATTCGGCAGTGCGCCTGACCCATTATCCAACAGGAATCGTGATCTACAGCCAGACGGAGAAATCCCAGCTGCAGAATAAGGAAAAGGCATTCGCCCTTCTCCGGGCAAAACTGTATGATATGGAATGCCAGAAGCGCCATGACGCAGAAGCTGAGGCGAGAAAGAGCCAGATTGGTACCGGAGACCGTTCTGAAAAGATCCGTACTTACAATTTCCCGCAGGGACGCGTGACGGATCACCGTATCGGCCTGACATTATATAAACTGGATAAGATCATGAACGGTGACATCCAGGAGATTATTGATGCCTGCATCGCAGCAGACCAGGCAGCAAAACTTGCAAATATGAATGAGTAAGGCAAGACAGGAAAAGGCCATGAGAGAAAATTGGAAAGATTCAAAGAAGGTAAAATATGAAGGAAATACAGTTTAAACGAGCAGAATTAGAAGATAAGGAAGTTATTTCTCATTATTTTAAGCACCATACCAGCAGAAGCTGCGAGAGGACATTTGCCAATGTGTATTTGTGGTCCAGGCAGTATCCTGTCAAGTGGGCAATTGTGGAGGACGCGCTGGTATTCAAAAGCGAGGATGAGAATCATCTGGCATTTGCCTACCCGGCCGGAGAACCGGAAAATGTGAAAAAGGCGCTGGAAGTACTTATGGAGTACAGTAAGGAAAGGGGCGTTTCCTTCCAGATGTATAATGTAACGCCGGATAATTTTGATATGCTGGAAGAATGGTATCCGGGAAGATTCCAGATCGAGTATAATAGGGATCTGGCGGACTACGTGTATGAGGCAGAGAAACTGGCAACGCTCTCCGGCAAGAAACTGCACGGAAAGAGGAACCACATCAATAAATTCAAGACGATGTATGAGGGACGCTGGTCCTATGAGAGCGTGACCAAGGAGAATCTGGAAGATTGCTTCCAGATGGCTCTTAAGTGGCGCAACCAGAACGGGTGTGAGGATGATCCTGAGAAAAGAGGCGAAATCTGCGTAACGCTGAACGCGCTTCGTCTGTTTGAAGAATTGGAACTTGTAGGAGGCATTCTTAAGGTAGATGGAGAGATCATAGCTTTCACACTTGGGGAGCCGGTCTGTTCCGATACGTTTGTGGTCCATATCGAGAAAGCATTTGCCGAGATCCAGGGCGCATATCCTATGATCAACCAGCAGTTTGTGGAACATGAGTGCCAGGAATATACGTATGTGAACCGGGAAGAAGATACAGGTGCGGAAGGCCTTAGAAAGGCCAAATTATCCTACCGCCCGGTTTTCATGGTCGAAAAAGGAAGAGTAACTGAGCGTGCATAGAGAATAGAGAAAGGAGAAAGGATTATGATAGCAGAGAAAATGAAGAACATGGTAGCAAATAGTTCCGCCATCCGGGCAATGTTCGAAGAAGGTAATCGTCTTGCGGGCATCTATGGAGCGGAAAATGTATATGACTTCAGCCTGGGCAATCCGAATGTGGCTGCGCCGGAAGCGGTGAAAAAGGCCATTATCGAATTGCTGGATGAAGATGATCCGGTCGTGCTTCATGGCTATACGAACAGCAATGCCGGCTATGCAGACGTGAGGGAGACTGTGGCGGAGTCGCTGAACGAACGCTTTGGTACTAGTTTTGAGGGCAAGAATATCGTGATGACAGTTGGCGCCGCAGGAGGCCTGAATGTAATACTTAAGACCTTGCTGAATCCGGGGGATGAAGTAATCGCATTTGCTCCATATTTTGGAGAATACCGTTCTTATACCAATAATTATGACGGGGTGATCGTAGAGATCTCTCCGAATTCGACGGATTTTCAGCCGAAGCTGGACGAGTTCGAAATAAAGATCACGCCAAAGACCAAGGCTGTCATCGTGAATACGCCAAACAACCCTACCGGCGTAGTTTATTCCGAAGAAACCATTAAGAAGATGGCTGCTATCATGGAGGCAAAGCAGAAAGAGTACGGCACAGATATTTATCTCATCGCAGATGAGCCTTACCGCGAGCTTGTCTATGACGGGACAGAGGTTCCTTATCTTACAAAGTATTATGACAATACGATCGTAGGCTATTCTTACAGCAAGTCCCTGTCGCTTCCGGGAGAGCGTATCGGATATCTGGTCATCCCGGACGAAGTGGAAGACAGCGAGACGATACTGTCCGCGGCAGGCGTTGCCACCCGCATCCTTGGGTTTGTAAACGCGCCGACCCTGCAGCAGAAGGTGGTGGCGAAGTGCATCAATGAGAAGACGGATCTCTCTTACTATGACAGGAACAGGGAGACTCTGTACAATGGCCTGAAGGAGTGCGGATTTGAATGCATCAAGCCTCAGGGGGCATTCTATCTGTTCGTAAAGTCTCCGGTTGCGGATGAAAAGGAGTTCTGCGCGGCTGCCAAGAAGTATAATATCCTGATCGTGCCGGGAAGTTCCTTTGCGTGTCCCGGATATGTGAGAATTGCGTACTGCGTATCCTACGGCACGATCGTAAACGCCCTTCCAAAGTTTAAGGAACTGGCAAAAGAGTATTTCTAGAGGGATGAGTCATGAAGGCATTTGAAAAGAACATACGAAAAGTTGAGCCTTACGTTCCCGGGGAGCAGCCCCAGCGCAAGGTGATTAAGCTGAACACCAACGAAAATCCATATCCTCCGGCACCCGGGGTTGCGAAAGCCTTAAAAGGGATGGAGACTGACCGGCTCCGCCTGTATCCGGATCCGGCAGCGACGCCTCTGGTGGAGGAACTTGCCAGATTCTACCAGGTGCAGCCTGATCAGGTATTTGTAGGAGTGGGGTCAGATGACGTGCTGTCCATGTGCTTCCTGACATTTTTTAATTCCAAGAAGCCGCTGCTGTTTCCTGACGTTACCTATTCCTTTTACAAGGTATGGGCAAAATTATACCGGATTCCGTACGAATGCCAGGAACTGGATGAGGACTTCCATATAGTGAAAGAGGATTATTATAAGGAGAACGGGGGAGTAATCTTCCCGAATCCCAACGCCCCAACCGCCATCTATGAAGAACTGGATGTGGTGGAGGATATCA
>OLRX01002805.1_pt1 | contig 10603 bp, 10 predicted proteins | sample 1672991 | NCBI WGS metagenome assembly OLRX01 (sample SAMEA3136744, study PRJEB25190) | human gut metagenome | biome: human gut; feature: human-associated habitat; material: faeces | place: Austria | collected 2013
TATTAGGATATGGACTTGGGGCTCTCGGCCAAGGAGCGGCGTATTATTTTATGTCTTCATATTTCGTGGTTTTTCTGACTAACTGCGTAGGGCTTGGCGCAGCGGCAGCAGGCACGATTTCTTCGATAGCCTTGCTGGTAGAAGTGATAGCCGGAATGACAGTAGGGAACCTGTCAGACAAATGCACGTCGAAGATGGGCAGGCGCAGGCCTTTCATGCTCACATCGTCCATAGTGATGCTGCCGATATTGGTGATAATGCTTCACAGCGTAGACGGCTCCTTGACATTTAAAGCCGCATATTATCTGTTCTTTGCAATTTTGTTCAGGATATTCTTTTCCACTTATGAGATACCTTACAATGCGCTGGGAGCGGAAATAGCTACTGACTATGATGAGAGAACGAGATTGAGAAGTCTGGCCAGAGTGTTTTCCATAGCCGGAAATGCTATAGGATATATAATGCCTTTGGCAGTCTTAGAGCTGTTTAAGGAAAGAGAATCGGCCGGATGGGGCATGATGGGAGTCATATTAGGAGTATGCTGTCTTGTAAGCTGGCTCATTTCGGTGACGTCGACAGGAAAAAATATAGTGAGAATTTCAGATGTCAAAGAAAAGAAGAATCTCTTAAGAGATATAATTGTAAATTATCGAGAACTTTTAAAGTTAAAAGCCATGAAGCTGCTGGTAGTATATAAAGCGGCATTTACCTGTGCTTTTTCGCTTTTCAGCGTTGGAACGATCTATTTTTTACAATATAACTTAGGACTGGATAACAAGTATTCATCTTATGTATATGTTTTTACCATCGTTATCTTTATCGTGTCTACTCCTATAATAGAAAAGATGGCCCTTTTGAAAGGAAAGTCATGGCAGCAGATGGTAGTCATGGGATCTTGTGGGATTGCGGGAGTACTGATCTACCTTTTCGCGTCAGATTCAGTCGTAGGGTGCGCCGTATATATCGGGATATTTGCAGTAGTGCAGACAGGCTTCTGGCAAGTCAGCAACTCGATCTTTTACGATATAGTAGAGGTGGATGAGTATGTAAATATGAAGAGACGAGAAGGCGATATAATGTCTGTCGTATCGGTTCTGGGCACATTGATCACTGCGATAATGGTATGGGCTTTCGGCGTACTTTTCGACGCTGCGGGATTCGACGCGAAGCTAACTGTTCAGCCTGAAAGTGTCGTATCATTTCTGAATATGGCATACATATTGATACCTTGTCTGTGTCTGTTTGCAGGAGCAGCGGCCCTAAAACTCTTTCCAATAAACAAGAAGACTTTTGAATCGCTGACTTCGGCCATCTCCCTCAGAGAAAGGGGCGAACCATTCGATCAATATGCTGAAGACTTGGATAAGATAGTTGGTCGTGGAAGAATATAGATAATACCACAACGCTTTGCAAGTTCATGGATACGAGGAATTCATAACAAATTTTCAGCAGTCAAAACCACCGGTTAAACCGGTGGTTTTGTGATCCTTTGAGGAAAAAACAAAAGACAGACGAATAAATCCATCTGTCTTTAAACTGGTGACTCTATCGGGGTTCGAACCCGAGTTGCCGCCGTGAGAGGGCGGAGTCTTAACCACTTGACCATAGAGCCATGACTAATTTAGTATAACATAAAATAATACAAAATGCAAGCAAAAATTTAATCTTTTGCTGCTGAGAAATCTTAATTGTCAAGACATATTTTATCGCATATTCACATAAACGCTGGCGATATCTCATTTCTTCTGTTACAATACTCATGAGAGGATACTCCTTTTGATACTTTTGTTTTTTCGTCGAAACTTATTGTATCAGAGTATTCCTCTCTTTTTTTATTTTTTTGTCACATATGTCTTATCACATTACAAAATTTAATCTTTTGCTGCTTAGAAATTCGAAAAAACCTCTGTCCATACGCATGAACTTTCTGATATATTGCGTCAGACAGAGGAAATATTCAGATAATTTTTGCATGAAGCGACAGACTCTGTCAGAGAAGCATGAGCGGGCATACGTGATCGTTCATAAATTTAATTAAAAATTTTCGAACGAACATGTTTACTTCTAAGGAGTTATGAACACCGCCTTTTGAAAGGAGCAGAAAATCTTTGAGGTAATGCGGATATACTTTTAAATCTTCGTAATCATCGAAATACATTTTAAGATTTGCGAAGATATTCCCCTTGTGGCGCTCTATTCTCAAATTGAATTCGAAACTTTTGTCATCATCGAATTTACAGGAAAAATTATCGGAAAATGTGTCGTATGACATATAGGAGAAGCCTTCTCCTCTATATTTGCCTTTAATGGACAGTCCCGATAAGTTCACTTTGATATAAGAGACGGACAGGGAGGGCCATCCGTTTTCTCCGCCTACTGCAAAGCCCAGCGCATTGAGAGCTTTATGTATCCTGACTTGCTTCAATATGGGAAGAAGCTGATAAAGCTGCAGGATATCATCGTGATTATGAAGCAGTATGCGTTCTGCTATCGCTTCTTTTTGATCCGGATCCAGGCAACTTAAATAGGCCTTATACAGATCTACGCTCTCTGCTCCGGAAATATCGTCGGCTCTTTCGGGAGCCAGGCCCATGTATATTTCTATATCTTTTTGTTTCAAATGTTTCAGCAGATTTCTTATTTCACTGTGCCCGCTGATGATCAAATAGAGATCCATATTATATATGTCGCAGTCGGGACTTGGCACAGACTGCCTTTCTGCACGCTTGCGCACAAAAGGAAGGTCGAAATGCTTGCCGTTATATGTGAGCAGATAATCTACACGGTCAAAGTCTTCCCTTAAATATTCCAGAATGTATCTTTCATCACCGGGAGTTTCGGCAAAATATTGGGTTATCCAGCAGCTTCCGTCTTTCTCTACGGTCATGAAGCCTGCGAGTATTAACGGAGCAAACTGCGGGCTGAGGCCCAGTGTTTCGATATCAAATATTCCCATCTTAAGATCTTTGAAATACTGATCTAATATTCTCGATGAAAAGTATGGGACTTTATGAGTGCTTGTTATTATTTTCATATCAGTTACCGTGAGTGATAACAAAATAGCCTGCAGGGGAGCAGGCTACTTTGTTCAAAAGGGGTATTTTGGATTTGAGATTATGAGGTTATCAGGGGGGATAACCACAATGTTATTGTACAAGAAGATCTGAGGAAATGCAAGTAGAAAGTGTAAAAAAAGTGAAAAAAGTTGTTAAATGGGTGAATTTGTCGAATAGTTTTTGGAAATTTTTTGAATAGATTAGTTATAATTAGTTTATCGAATTACCCGGGAAACGATATGAGACCACGGCCTTTAAAACGAGAGGCATAAGATGAAGTACTATAACAGGAGGAATAATAATGGAAATTTTAAAAGTATCAGCTAAGTCTAATCCTAATTCGGTAGCAGGAGCATTAGCAGGCGTATTGAGAGAAAAAGGTGGAGCGGAGATACAGGCTATAGGCGCGGGAGCCCTCAATCAGGCCATAAAAGCGACGGCCATAGCCAGAGGATTCGTAGCTCCAAGCGGCATAGATCTGGTATGTATACCGGCATTTACCGATATACAGATAGAGGGAGAAGAGAGGACCGCCATCAAGCTTCTCGTAGAACCGAGATAATACATAAGCAGAATAAAAACACGCAAGCTGCCGGAGTAAGCCATACCTCTTAACCGGCAGCTTTTTATTGACTTGATTGAAGCTTTTGATATATAATTCCAGTCAGCAGAATATTTGTACACTTAAGTACAAGTGAAGCCAAAGTTAAGAAAATACAGCAGCTTCGGCAAGGGGCGGGCGAGCCAGTATGTATATCAGAATAGGAGAGATTATGATATTTGAAGAGAAGACTATAGAGACTGAACGCATATATGAAGGGAAGATACTGAATCTTAGAAGAGACAAGGTAACCGTGGAGCATGGAACATCCTACAGAGAGATAATAGAGCACAACGGAGGCGCGGTGATAGCTGCGGTCACAGAAGACAAAAGGATGGTAATGGTCAGACAGTACAGAAAGCCTGCCGAGAGAGCAGTGCTTGAAGTACCTGCCGGAAAGATAGATCCCGGTGAAGACCCTAAACAGACAGCGGCAAGAGAACTTAAAGAAGAGACAGGTTATGAGGCCGAGAAGATAGAATTTGTAACATCCTTTTATCCTACCGTGGGATATTCTAATGAACAGCTTTATCTCTTTGTGGCCGAAGGACTCGTTCCGGGAGAGACTTGCTTTGATGAGAATGAGGCTATAGATATAGAGGAGATAGATATCGACATCCTCTTCGATATGGTGATGACAGGCCGGATACATGACGCCAAGACGATCATAGCCATACTGATGATACGCGATATGATCAGTTCAGGAAAGCTTCGATCATGCAGGAGGCTATGATGAGAATTACCCCTGCGCCGTAGCATACGAGATATTGCCTTGCATAACTTTGCAGGGCATTTTTATTTATTGAACGGCGCTTTTTCTGTATAAAAGATCTTACGACTACCAGAGCACATTCCAGTGAAACTGCGGTTAAAACGCAGAGGACTGGGATCTGAATCAGGCTGTGAGGGAGCATCGTCGATATTATGTACCATCCGCCCTTAAGACCGAAGGTCTCCACTAACATAGTGGCCGAAAAGCCCAAGGTGAGGCCTTTTATCAGCGGTATGAGAGGACAAAGCGCGCATAAAGGTGGAAACAGCGGGCATGCAAACAGAACGGCTAAAATGATGAGCCAGGTCTTAAAGCTTCCAAAAAAAGCGGTACTGAAACTTTGAGTACTTTCTCCTGCGAAGAACCCGCTCATCATGTCCATGAGCTGCTGTTTACCTTCGCCTTTCATGAACACTTCAAAAAAAGATCCTGTGCATATGCCCACAGCCATTAAAAATAAAAATATTAAAGTCAGTTTTTTGTTTATAACCATAATAAGCTCCTTAAATAAATTCTACTCGTGACTCCTGCATGGTGTTACTCAAAAAAGTTTACATAATACCTTTTAATTCTTCAGTTTTCGATTGAAATATTTATATTTAAGTAATATACTGTTGGCAGAGGATTAACATGGACAGAGAAGAATTCATCAGATATCTTACAGAAGAAAAAAACGCATCATATAACACTTGCAAAGCTTATGAACGAGACGTGAAACATTTTGCCGAATTTTTGAATAAGCGAGACGTAGTGGATCTTTGTGATGCCGTCAATGCCGATGTAGTTTCGTATCTTATGGAACTCAAAAATTTGGGACGTTCCAAATCGACGGTCAACAGAAAGCTTGCCTCCATAAGGACATATTACGGTTTTTTGCAGAAGAGGCGAGGACTGAAAGAGAATCCGGCAGAAAATATCAGATCCCCCAAGATAGCTAAAAAGAATATAGGTTTTCTCGAGCCTTCAGAGATAGAGACTCTTATGGGATTGCCTGACGACAGCGAAAAGGGAATGAGAGATAGAGCTATTCTCGAATTGCTGTATGCCACAGGTATACGGGCCGGTGAGATAATTTCCATGGAGACGGCGGATCTGAACCTGCGCATGGGGTTTGTGACGTGTGCGGGAGAAAATATAAGAGCCAGAATAATACCCGTAGGCCGTATGGCCAGGAATGCACTGGAGATATACATGGAGCAGTCCCGTCCCAGACTGATCAGAAATAATGAGGATGAGAATCATCTCTTTGTCAACTTTCAGGGCAAGCCCATAACGAGACAGGGACTTTGGAAGATTTTGAAAGAGTACGGCAGGAGGGCGAATCTTAACATAAGTCTTACCCCTCAGACCATCAGAAATTCTTTTGCGGTTCACATGCTGCAGAATGGGGCTGACATCAAATCGCTTCAGGAGCTGATGGGGCACGAGGATATTTCGGCGACGCAGGTTTATCTGGCGTTTACTAAAAACAGGATAAAAGATGTGTATGACAGAGCCCATCCCAGGGCATAAAATTTTGTTAAAAGGCTTGCAATAGAGGCTTTTATGTGCTAAAATATACAAGTTATTACGGGCGGTCCTCTGGAGGTAGTTGTGCCACGAACGTCTTGGAGGGAAGGAGGAAGAAAAATGGATGTAATCAAATCGATCACTCAAGAATATGAGAAAAGCGATATCCCTGCTTTTGGTGTAGGAGACACAGTAAAAGTCCACATCAAAATCAAAGAAGGCAACAGAGAAAGAGTTCAGATCTTCGAAGGCTTTGTGCTGAAGAAGCAAAACGGCGGTATAAGCGAAACCTTTACAGTCAGAAAGATCTCTTCGGGAGTCGGCGTAGAGAAGACTTTCCCGCTGCACTCGCCTAAGATCGAAAAGATCGAGGTAGTGAGAAAAGGCGCGGTCAGAAGAGCTAAGCTCAACTACATGCGTGAGAGAACAGGTAAAGCTGCTAAGATCAAAACTAAAGAATAGCTTTTACGGGGGAATCCGAGGGGATTCCCCTTTTTTCTGATAAATATCAGCCCCGCCGCCTGCTTGCAGGCAGCATTTGCCGAGAGCCTTGCGCTCTAATTTAAATGAGGTGTATAATGGATAATATAAATTGGTATCCGGGTCATATGAAGAAGACCAGAGAATTGATAGAAGACAGTCTCAAGATGGTAGATCTGGTCATAGAGGTAGTGGATGCGAGAATACCCGTATCCAGCAGAAACCCTATAATAGATCAGTTGACCCGGGGAAAGCGCCGTGTGATCATTCTCAATAAGAGCGATCTTTCCGATCCTTCAGCTAACGAAGCGTGGGAAAACAGGCTTAAAGAAGAAGGAAACATGGTGACTGCCATGAACTGCATGAAAGGGCAGGGCACAAAACAGCTTCTCAAACTTCTGTCTTCACTGCAGGCTGAGAAGAATGAAGGCAAGATCAGAAAGAAACCTCTCAGGATGATGATCGTAGGAGTCCCCAACGTAGGGAAGTCCTCTCTCATAAACAGGCTGACGGGCAGAAAGAGCGCAAAGACGGGAGACCGGCCGGGGGTAACCAGGGGAAAACAGTGGCTTTCTCTGGAGAGCGGCATGCAGCTCTTAGACACGCCGGGAATCTTATGGCCTAAATTTGAGGATCCCAGGGCCGGGCTTAACCTGGCTTTCTGCGGATCGATAAAAGACGAGATACTGGATGTGAGCGATCTGGCCCTTGAACTGATAAAAGTGCTGCAGGACAAGTACCCGAGGCTGCTCATAGATCGTTATAAGATAGAAGATATCGGAGATACTCCTCTTGAAACCATGGAGGCTATTGCCAAAAGGCGAGGATTTATACTGGCAGGAAAGCGGATAGATTACGAAAGGTGCGCCCGCACTCTTCTGGATGAATTCAGAGGAGGCGTCATAGGAAACATTACTTTGGAGACGGCAGATGACTAAAGAGGAAAGACAACAAAAGCTTGAAGAAAAATTTTGCGCCATGCGGGAGTTTGATCTGAATTTCGGATTCGGAATGGATGAGATAGGAGGAATCGACGAGGCGGGCAGAGGACCGCTGGCAGGGCCGGTGGTAGCCGCATGTGCAGTTCTCGGCTCAGACTTTAATGTCATAGGCGTAGACGATTCGAAAAAACTTTCAGAAAAGAAGAGAGAAGAACTGTTTCATGAGATAACTTCTAAAGCGCTGGCATACGGAGTGGGAATAATAGACAGTGAAACAATAGATGAGATAAATATTTTGCAGGCGACCAGGAGAGCCATGATGACGGCGGCAGCAAACGCAGACGATATGCTGAAAGTCAGGACCGGATCTGAGACAGGTATTAAATTGCTTCTTCTTGATGCTGTCCGTTTAGAAGGAGTAGATATTCCGCAGAAGGATATAATAAAGGGCGACGCCAAAAGCCTGTCCATAGCCGCATCCTCGATAATAGCTAAGGTGACCAGAGACAGAATCATGATAGAGTATCACAACCTGTACCCGCATTACGGATTTGATAAAAATAAGGGTTACGGCACCAAAGCTCATTATGAGGGACTGTATGCTCACGGCATGACGCCTATACACAGGAAGACGTTTTTAAAGAATTTATAAAGGAGAAAAAGATGGTATTTAAAAGCGACATTCAGATTGCGCAGGAGTGCGAAAAGAAACAGATAACTGAGATTGCCGAGGCGGCAGGGATAGACGAAAAATACCTGGAGCAGTACGGAAAGTACAAAGCTAAGGTTGATTACTCTCTTCTCAGAGATAAAAAAGATGAGCCTGACGGTAAGTTGATCCTGGTTACGGCCATAACGCCTACTCCGGCGGGAGAGGGAAAGACCACTACGTCTGTAGGGCTTGCCGACGGACTCAGAAAGATAGGCAAAAACGCCATCGCAGCTCTCAGAGAACCGTCTTTGGGACCTGTATTCGGCATAAAGGGCGGAGCTGCCGGAGGCGGACATGCGCAAGTAGTTCCAATGGAAGATATAAATCTTCATTTTACGGGGGACTTTCATGCTATAGGCGCAGCCAATAATTTGCTGGCGGCTATGCTGGATAACCATATTCAGCAGGGAAACGACCTTAACATAGACCCTAAACAGATAACATGGAAGAGAGCCGTCGATATGAACGACAGACAACTCAGACATATAGTAGACGGCCTCGGAGGAAGAATGCAGGGAGTGCCCAGAGAAGACGGATTTGATATAACCGTTGCCTCTGAGGTTATGGCAGTTTTGTGTCTGGCTTCTGATATACCTGACCTCAAAGAAAGACTTGCCAGAATAATAGTGGCATATACATATGACGGAAAACCTGTGACTGCAAAAGATCTGAGGGCTGAGGGAGCTATGGCCGCTTTACTCAAAGATGCGCTTAAGCCTAATCTGGTGCAGACTATAGAAGGAACTCCTGCATTTATACACGGAGGGCCTTTCGCCAATATAGCTCACGGTTGCAATTCCGTCACAGCGACTAAAATGGCCATGAAACTGGCTGATTACACGGTGACCGAAGCCGGTTTTGCCGCCGATCTTGGGGCTGAGAAATTTTTCGATATAAAGTGCAGGATAGCAGGTCTTAAACCTGACGCTGTGGTCATAGTGGCTACGGTCAGGGCTCTCAAATACCACGGTGGAGTGGCCAAGAATGATCTCAACGAAGAAAATCTGGACGCTCTTACGAAAGGACTGCCTAATCTGCTGCAGCACGTATCTAACATTAAAGATGTATTTGGCCTCCCATGCGTAGTGGCGATAAATGCTTTTCCTACAGATACCGAAGAGGAACTGGCTCTGGTAGAAGAAAAGTGCCGGCAGATGGGAGTTAATGCTGTGCTTTCAGAAGTATGGGCCAAGGGCGGAGAAGGCGGCGCTGCGCTGGCTGAAGAAGTGGTGAGATTATGTCAGATCCCCGGCGATTTCAGACAGTCTTACGACCTGTCTCTGTCTATAGAAGAGAAGCTTAACGCCATATGCAAAAGTGTATATCACGCCGATGGAGCGGTTCTGACGGACAATGCGAAGAAGCAGGCTAAAAAGCTAAAGGATCTGGGATTTGGCAATCTGCCGATATGTGTAGCCAAGACTCAGTACAGCTTTTCTGACGACCCTTCCAAGCTGGGTGCTCCTTCCGGATTTGCGGTGACTGTGCGAAACCTTAAAGTTTCCGCCGGCGCCGGCTTTATAGTAGCTCTTACAGGCGACATAATGACTATGCCGGGTCTTCCAAAAGTTCCGGCGGCTGAGAAAATAGATGTGGATAGCGACGGAAGGATAACAGGATTGTTTTAGCAGATCTTGCGATCTTGGTTTCCGTTTTAATTTTATCCCTTTAAACGTTGAAAAATCAACGTGGCAACTGTAGGTTGACAAATTTCCAAGCTCGCTTGGTGGTAAATTGAGATGACAGAAGCTATGATTTTACCAAGAGAATAAAAGAATGTCGGAGGTAAAAATGATTTTAGCTGATAAGATAACGGAACTGAGAAAAAAGAGAGGCTGGTCGCAGGAAGAGCTGGCAGAAAAGGTAGATGTGACGCGCCAGTCAGTATCGAAATGGGAAAGCGCCCAGTCGACGCCTGATCTGGATAAGATATTAAAACTGGCGGAAATATTCGAAGTTACTACGGACGAACTCTTGAAGGCCGAGCAAAGATTTGAAGAGGAGAAACCTCCTGAAAAGAACGAGAAGAACGAAAAGAAAAAGATCTGTGAAAAAATCACACATAACGCAGAGGAACGCAAGGTCACGGCCGAGGAGGCACAGGAGTTTTTGGAATTTAAAGAGAAGACTGCGCCAAAGATAGCCATGGGCGTTTCCCTGTGCGTTCTTTCTCCGGTGCTGCTGATCCTGATGGCCGGAGCTGCCGAATACCGGGTGATAAATGCTTCAGAGGATCGGGTGGCAATGCTTGGAGTAGTGATACTGCTGGCGATAGTGGCAGTAGCTGTTTCTATATTCTTTATACCTTACGGTATAGCTTCTTCTAAGTATGAATATATAGAGAAAGAACCTCTCAGGCTGAATCCCGAGCTGACAGAGACATTGAACAGACAGAGGGATGATTACAGATCGGCTTTCAGCAGGAGTATTGCCATAGGAGTTTTAATTTCTGTGCTTTCCGTCCTGCCTATGTTTGTGGCAGGATTCATATTCGACCCGGAAGACGGGTTTCATTTTGTCGTTTCGGCAGGT
>OLRX01002806.1_pt1 | contig 10600 bp, 9 predicted proteins | sample 1672991 | NCBI WGS metagenome assembly OLRX01 (sample SAMEA3136744, study PRJEB25190) | human gut metagenome | biome: human gut; feature: human-associated habitat; material: faeces | place: Austria | collected 2013
ATACCACCGTATCAATCTGCATGGTTACGTTATCCTTGGTGATAACCGGCTGGGGCGGAAAGTCCTCCACCTGCTCCCGCAGATCTACTTTCCGCGCCACCCGGTCGATCAATGGAATCAGGAAATGGATTCCCACGCCGTAAGTTCCCTGATATGCTCCCAGCCGCTCCACCACCAGAGCTCTGGCCTGGGGTACAATTTTTATGCAGGAAGACAGCACCAGCAAAATAATCAGCAAAATCGCAATCACTGCTAAGAACGTTCCAAATGCCTGAAACATAAGCTTTTTCTCCTCTCCTTGTCCTTTTAAATTCCTGCGGGCGCCTTAACCATCAGCTTGGCTCCCTCCAGGGCCTCGATTTCCACCACCGTTCCTTTGTCGTAGGTTTTTCCTTCTTCACTGGTTCTGGCCAGCCAGATCTGGCCGTCTACCGCCACAGTTCCGGTCCCCGCCGCATTATCAATCTTTTCCTGTACCGTCACCTTCCTGCCCACAAGTCTTTCGGTGCCGGTCCGGGTTCTATGCCCCTTTAAAGCCCGTCCTGCCAAAGGCCGGACCATTAAAATCAGAAGAAAGGATACCGCTACGAAAGCTCCCAGCTGCAGCCGGACGCTTCCACCCAGGGCCGACACAATCAATCCTGCAAAAGCTCCGCCCGCAAACCAAATGCTGGTCAGGGATACCGTCGCAAATTCAATTCCAATCATCACCACAAACACAATCAGCCAGTAGTAAACAGCCATCCGGATTCCTCCTCTCTCCTATTTTGCCCCTTTGATCTCATTCTATCATGAATCGATATAAAATCAATCGGCAGTTTTATTTTTTACCAGGGTCATTGCGCTTTTCTTTTTCCCCCGATATAATGAACATAGCAGTTCAGACCGGCAGGAAGACAGCGCCGTCCTGAGCATTCAAATGATCAAAGGAGTTTTACAGTTTATGAAACGGATTCTATTAATCGGAACCGGCGGCACCATTGCCTGCAAACGCAGTGCAGATGGTCTTCGTCCGGTCATTACCTCTGATGAGCTTTTGTCTTTCGTCCCCTCCTGTCGGGAATATTGCCAGGTAGATACCCGGCAGATTTTCAACATTGACAGTACCAACATCCAGCCCCGACACTGGCTGGATATCGCATCTGCCATTGAAGAAAACTATGAGGACTACGACGGCTTTGTTATCTGCCACGGGACGGATACTATGGCTTATACTGCCGCCGCCTTATCCTATCTGATTCAGGATTCCTTAAAACCCATTGTAATCACTGGGGCCCAGAAGCCCATCGATATGGAAAATACGGATGCCAGAATCAATCTGGGGGACAGCCTGCGTTTCGCCTCCTGCGAAAGAGCCTATGGAGTCAGCATCGTATTTGACGGCAAGGTAATTGCCGGTACCAGAGGTAAAAAAGAGCGGACCAAAAGCTACAATGCTTTTTCCAGCATCAATTTTCCCTACATCGCCGTAATTCAGGAAGAACATATTCTGTTTTATCTGGATGACAAGCCGGCGGCGGCTCAAGTCCGTTTTTACCATTCTCTGAATCCCAAAGTAGTGCTTTTAAAGTTGATTCCGTCCATGGATGCCTCCATTCTGACGTATATGGCGGAACACTACGATGCAGTTATCATCGAATCCTTCGGTGTCGGAGGACTGCCCTCCTATGAGTCCGGCGACTATTACCGGGCGGTAAAGCGTCTGACCGATCTGGGAAAAACGGTCGTCATGACCACCCAGGTAACCAACGAGGGCAGCAATATGTCGGTATACGAGGTTGGAAAAAATATCAAAAAAGAATTTGGCCTCCTGGAAGCCTACGATATGACTCTGGAAGCCGCGGTTACAAAGATTATGTGGATTTTAAGCCAGACTCGGGAACCTGATAAAATCCGTCGGCTGTTTTATAAAACCATTAACCGGGACATTCTTTGGAATGCTTCCAAATTTTAAGTCCGTTTTCCGGAACCATTTCCCTTGGGTGCCATACTCTATGAATAGAAACCCTATTCCCATTCTATCCCAAGGTGAACAACATGAACCATGATTCCCATTTTTGTTTAAACGATCTGCTTCCCGGCCAGAAGGCACGGGTTTTAAATATCTCCTCCTGCGGCACCATTCGAAGAAGGCTTTTAGACCTTGGTCTGGTAAAGGATACTGAGGTGGAATGTCTGGGAGCCAGTCCATGGGGCGACCCCAAGGCCTACCTGATCCGCGGGGCTGTCATTGCCATCCGCTCTCAGGACTGCCGCCACGTTCATGTTATTTCCCAGCAGGGGGAAGGACAAGGGCTTAAACCGGAGAAAACTCCGATCATTGCAGTAGCCGGAAATCCCAATGTCGGCAAAAGCACTCTGTTCAACAATCTGACCGGCGGGAAACAGCATACAGGAAACTGGACCGGAAAAACCGTTGACAGCGCCCAGCGTTTTTTTCTCTGGCATGGAAAACGTCTGATCCTGGCGGATATTCCCGGAACCTACTCTCTGATGGCCCATTCTGCCGAAGAGGAGGTTGCCCGGAATTTTCTCTGCTTCGGCGGCGCCGACGGCGTTTTGGTCGTCTGCGACGCTACCTGCCTGGAGCGGAATCTGAATCTGGTCCTTCAGACGCTGGAAATCTCTTCCAACGTTCTGGTTTGTGTGAATCTTCTGGATGAGGCACGTAAAAAGGGGATTGATGTGGACCTGAACTCTCTTTCGGAGTCTCTGGGCGTACCCGTTGTGGGAACAATTGCGCGCAGCAAGCAAAGCCTGGGCAGCCTCAAGGATGCCCTGGCAGACCTGAAGCCCTCGCCGTTCCCCATGCAGGTTTCCTACGGCGAGGAGATCAGCCGGGCTGTGGCTATCCTTTCTCCCGCGCTGAAATTTCATACGGATTCCCGCCTTCCCGTCTCCTGGCTGGCCCTGAGGATGCTGGAGGGGGACCCCTCCCTTCTCAGGGAAATCGATGCTTTTTTAGGATTTTCTCTGGAGGAGAAGCCGGAGGTAAAGGAAGGAATGGCCCGGGCCTGGGAGTATCTGTCCGGCCAAGGCATTGGTCCGGAAGAATTAAAGGACCGGATTGTCTCTGCTCTGGTAGAAAACGCTGCTTTGGTCTGCCGTAAAGCTGTTCATATCAAACGTCCGGATTACAATGACCGGGACCGGAAACTGGACCGGCTCCTGACCAGCCGGCTCACCGGCTACCCTCTGATGGCTCTTCTGATGGTTTTTATTTTCTGGCTGACCATCACCGGAGCCAACTATCCCTCGGCTGTCCTGTCTTCCCTTTTTGAAAGAGGACAGATTCTGCTGGAAAACGGCCTCATATTTCTTGGAGCTCCATCTGTACTGATTCAGATGTGTGTATACGGCGTTTACCGGACCTTATCCTGGGTGATAGCCGTTATGCTCCCTCCGATGGCCATCTTTTTTCCCCTTTTCACCTTGCTGGAGGACTCCGGATATCTGCCCCGGGTTGCCTACAATCTGGACCGTCCGTTTCAGCTGTGCAGTGCCTGCGGGAAGCAGGCACTGACCATGATGATGGGTTTTGGCTGCAATGCTGCCGGGGTCACCGGCTGCCGCATCGTCGACTCCCCCAGAGAGCGGCTGATTGCGGTGCTGACTAATAGTTTCGTACCCTGCAACGGAAAATTTCCCGCCCTGATCGCCATAATTACTATGTTTCTCATCAGCCAGCCAGCCGGTCTTCTCGCCTCCATCGCCTCCACCCTGGTCCTGACCCTCTTAATTCTGTGGGGCATCCTTATGACCTTCCTGATCTCCTGGTTTTTGTCCAAAACTGTGTTGAAAGGGCTTCCTTCCTCCTTTACCCTGGAACTTCCTCCTTACCGAAGGCCCCAGGTGGGATCCGTTATTCTCCGCTCTGTTTTCGACCGGACCCTTTTCGTTCTGGGCCGGGCGGCAGCGGTAGCTGCTCCGGCGGGACTGATCATCTGGATTCTGGCAAACACAAATATCGGGGCTGCAAGTCTCCTCGCTCACCTTTCCTCTTTCCTGGACCCCTTTGCACGGGTTTTCGGACTGGACGGCGTTATTCTCATGGCTTTTCTTCTGGGATTTCCTGCCAATGAAATCGTCATTCCCATCGCCGTCATGGCCTATATGGCTCAGGGACATCTGGAAAACTTCGAGAATCTGGCTGCCCTCCGAGATCTTCTGACCGCCAATGGGTGGACCTGGGTCACAGCTCTCTGCACCATGACCTTTTCTCTGATGCACTGGCCTTGTTCCACTACCCTTCTCACCATCCGAAAAGAAACGGAAAGCTGGAAATGGACGGCTGCGGCCTGTCTGGTTCCCACCATTTGCGGTCTGACCTTCTGCTTTCTCATCGCCTCCTGCGCCCGCCTCTTCGGTGTTCTTTGAAATAGCTCATAGCCGAGGCGCTCACAGAAAAAGAGGAGTCCATCTGCCGGACTCCCCTTTTTAATCCCTGTTCTTGTCCATTTTCAATTCTGTAAAGATTCTCCCAGTGCGTACAGCTTCTCCTGTATATAAGCCGGAACCTGTTCCGGCAAAATCTCCAGAGCCGCTGCCAGCTCCTCGTGAAGCAGCTTTTGGGCGGTACGCATCCCTTCCTGATCCCTCACTGCCAGTCTGGCACCTTTCTCCATCCGCTTTTTCTGAAGGGTGCGGAGCCCTTTAATCATAGCCGCCCACTCCCTCCGGTCTCCGGAAAACAGCATCTGCTTGTACATCTGGAATCGTTCTTTGTCATTCTCCGCCTGAATTCCCTCGATCTGAGGCAGTTCGCTAATAAATTCTTCCGCCTCTTCCTTTGACATCACCGGACGCATCTTCACCTTCTCATTATCTACCGGCACATAAATGACCGTGTCCTTCTGAAAAACCGGACAGATGGAATAGTAAAGCCTGTCTTGTTTCAGGAAATCCAGGGTGGATACATTCTTGACCTGGCATACTCCCACAGTTTCGTAGAGTACCCGGTCTCCCTGTTTCAACAATTTCATCACCCTGTTCTATCATTCATCCGCTTTATTAGTTCCACGTAACCGTTCGGAGCGGCGCTTCTTAATCCCCTTATTTTCCTGCCGTCCTGAACTGTTGCTTATATTATACCCCATTTTCGGCCAATGTATAATTGTGGGATTTCGACAAAATTTCTCCGGTTGTTTATGGTAGATTTACATAAAACAGGGCTGTCTTTCATTTTCTATCGCAGCTGTCCAACTGCGGGCTTCAGACGCTGGGCCATCACTGCAGCCAGAACGGAAAGCACCAGATCTCCCGCCGCCGTCAGGAAAAAACAGTTAACCGCAACCATCCACCAGGTCACAGGCATGGAAATCAGATAGTTGCTGACCACATAAAAATAGACCATTCCGGACAGATAATAGGACATCATTCCAATCACAGAGGCGGCAATGCTCCATCTGAGGGGGTGGCTTCTCCCCATCCGGCTGATTTTTCCGGCCAGCCAGGATGCCGGCACAAATCCGGCCAGAAATCCGAAGGTAGGACGGATCAGATATGCCGGCCCGCCACCTGCCGCGAATACGGGAACTCCCATCAGCCCCACCGCCAGGTAAATTCCCACGCTGACGGCTCCTGGTCTTGGTCCCAGAAGAAGTCCTGCCAGCAGGGAAAAGAAAATCTGAAGAGTAAAATGCATGGGAAATGGCTGTACCGGAAGGTCGATCCGGATAAACGCCCCGGCGGCAATCAGAGCGGCAAAGAGTCCGCAGAGCGCGGTTTCACGAACCGACAGCGTTCTGGTTCTTGTCATGGTTTTCATTCCGCCTCTCTCCTCCTAACCGCAGTTCTTCATAGTCTTTCCCTGACCGCATAATCCCTCGAAGTCTCTCCGGAACACCGATACCGCCATATCCACCGCGTCGTTTTTCAGAAGGCTTTCCATCACATCGGCAGAAACTGTAGCAGCCCCGATTCCATAAAGGCAAAGTTCCTGCACCTGCTGACTGTTCTTGAAGCTGGCTGCCAGAACCTGAGTCTTCAGGCCGTTGTTCTGAAAAAGCATGTGAATATCCTTTGTGGTCCGAATCCCATCCGCTCCCAAATTGTCGATGCGGTTTACATAGGGGGCTACATAGTCCGCTCCGGCCTCTGCTGCCAGGTAGGCCTGCATACGGGTGTATACCGCCGTCCCCGTTACCAGGGCTCCTTCCTTTTTCATCAGACGGATCGCTGCCAGACCTTCCCGGTTTACCGGAACCTTGATGAATGTATTTTCTCCCAACTCCTTCCGAATGCGCCTGCTTTCCTCAAGCATCTCCTCCCGGGTTCCCCCTGTCACCTGAACATGGAGCTGTGCCTCTTTTCCAATCAACGCCCGGATCTCCTTTAACGACTCATAGGGAGGGCGGCCCGCCTTTGCCAGAATACTTGGATTTGTAGTTACTCCCCCTGCTGGGAATACATCATACAGACGGCGGATCACCTGGATCTGCCCTTCATCAATGATTAGCTTCATGCTCCTCTTCCTTTCGTCCTGAACTGTTACCTAAGTTGTAGTATAACGCATCCGAAAGCCGGGGGCAAGATGATTTTATTCTCAGGTCAGTCCCTTAACCAGTCCCTGATAGTTTTCATATGCCTGGAGCAGCTTCATGGAAGCCTGTCCCCATGCAGCTCTGGCTTCCAGGGCTGCTGCCTGCCCCTCCAGCCACTGAATCCTGCTTAAAAGCCCCAGCTGCTGCTGCCTTTTTATGCTCTCCCACGCCATCCGGCTCCCTTCGTAAACTGCTTTCGCTCCATCGTAACCGGTTCTGGCCGTCATCAAGGTTTCATAAGCAGCCGCAAAATCCGCCTGGGCATTTCCTTCCGCTTCCGCCGCCTGTCTGGCCCTCTGCTTTTTCTGAGAAGTTCCGGGAGCCCGTTCATGGCGGGCGTTCAGCACTTCATTCCCGATGGCGTGTTTTAAATCTTCCCGGAAATTAATTGCGTCAATCGCTTGAAGATCCGGATTAGGAATTTCTCCGATCACAACCGCCTGTTCTCTGTCCGCCAGGCCCAGCATATTCAAAAGGTCCCGCTTCAGCTGTTCCGCCTGATCCCTGACCTTGGCCGCCTGGTTTTGAGCCTGTCTCATCTCATCCTCCGCCTGATCTGCCTCTCCCTGTGAAACCATTCCCAAAGAAAACTGGCGGCTGGCTCCCTCAAACGCGGCCTCTGCCGCTTGGGCCCGCATTTGGCTGGCCTCTGCCTGAAGCTGAAGCTGATAATAAGAACTCATCAAGCTCTTGGCCGCCAGAGTTTTTGCGGCAGCCGCTTTCTCCGTAGAACGAAGCGCCCGCTTATCGGTCATTCCCTCCATGATCCTGGTCACCGCACGGGCAGAAAGCTTCAAAGATTGGGCGTTGCTCTCATAAAGTTCTGCTCCCGGAATCTTCTCGTCCTTCCGTTCCCGGGCTTCCTGCTCCATAGTCAGCTGTTCCCATTTTAAAATGTCCCACATTTCCTGGTAATCCGCCAGACTATCCTCCTGGGAGCGGATCATCTGGCTGATTTCTGGGTTTCCCTGACGAACCAGCCCTTCCAGATCCTGATATTCAATTGCCTGCGTCTCCTCCGCCCATACCTCTCTCACCGGATGATTCCACGCCAATGTCAGAAAAAGTCCAAGAAAAGCAGCCCTTTTCCAGCCGCGCTTCATTTCCTTCATTGCTCTTCCTCCCCTATGTAACGGAGGCCAGGCCATCTACCGTCCACTGATACTGAATCTGTGCCTTTAAAAGTGCCAGCCCGGCGCTCTGCTTCTCAAAATTCGCTTTCTCCCAGCTCTGTTTTTCCGTCTCCAGCTCTCTGGCTGCCAGCAGCCCGGCCTGAGCCTTCCTTTGGGCGGACCCATACGCATTCTCAGCGGTACTCATGGACCGGATGGCCGATTCATAATTAGTCTTTGCCAGCAGCAGCTGGTCATAGGCTTCCCGGACGCTGCCCGCTGCCGCCTCCCTCTGATTTTTCAAGGTTTGCTCCTGGCTGGATCTTGCGGAAGAGGACCGCGCATTTTCCAGACGGCGTCCGGTAATTTTTAAATCATAGCTGGAATCCAAAGCCTTCGCCACATCTTCACTGAGATTGATTCTGCCGACAGCCTCCGGATCTGCCTCCGGTACCTGGCAGATTTCTACCTGCGCGCCGTAGGGCCAGCCTAGCATCAGGCAAAGCTGTTGTCTGGTAAGGTCAAGGGTACTCTGAGCCGTTTCGATTTCCGCCTTTGCCTCCTGCTCCTTTCCCTGAGCTGAAAGCAGGTTTTCTCTTGTTGAGAGGCCGGCCTGAACCTTGATTTCTTCTGATTTAAGGGCGGCCTTTGCCTCCTCCCAGGCAGTCCGGGTTTGCTGCAGCTGCCATGTCTGGGTCCAATAATCAATCATCCGCTCCTGAGCCTCCTTTACCAGCTTTGCCTCAGTCTGCAGATAACCGAGCCGTTTAATTTCCCCGTCTTCTATATTGTCATCTCCCTGCTTTCTCAAGTTCTCCGCCTGAATTCTGCTGTTTAAAGCAGCGCTCACCGCCCCTGCGTAGCCCGCCTCCTCCGGATCCGGATCTGTAATCCGGTTTTCGATTTCCTCCGCCGCATCGTAGTAATCCTGAGAAATTTTATCCTGATTCTCTCCTTTATATTCTCGGTAGGAAATTTGATCCTGTATCACCTGATTGTTGTATTCATGGATCAAATCCGCAATTTCCTTAAATTCCAGCCTGTCGTCCCTAAGCGTTTCCCACTCCCCGGCCGTTCTGGCAAACTCCGGGCTGGCAGCCAAGGCCGCCGGAATCCGGCCTGGCCCTATAACCGCCAAATTCAAGCCTATAATCATCGCTATGGGCGCTGCCTTTCTCATTCTTTTCATCCTCTTCTCCTCCTTCCGCCTCTAATCTTTTCTTCATAACTCTTCAGGTCAGCGCCTGATCTTCCCCCTGTTTTCCGCCAGCCTGAACCGTTACCTGCATTTTAGCACAGGCCCATTTTCTCCTTCAAGAAACATTCCCTTAAGGATTTCAAAGATTCCCTGAAAAAACCAAAGATTTTCTAAATGTGAGGATTCTGTTAAGTTTTTCCCCTCAAGGATTTCGCCGTCAAAAGATATGTGATACAATAAATATGGTTTTGAATATCAACGAAAGGATGAAACAGATATGCGTTTACTTATTGTTGATGATGATCTCCATCTGCGCAAGCTGGTGCGCACCTATGCCCAGCTGGAGCAGTTTCAGTGTGAAGAAGCGGTAAACGGACAGGAAGCCTTAAAGCTTCTGGCCGCCCATCCTTTTGACATGGTAGTTCTGGACGTAATGATGCCGGGGCTGAGCGGCTTTGAAACCTTATCCCAGATCCGTAAAACCAGCCAGGTTCCGGTGATCATGCTCACCGCCAAGGGGGAGGACGCGGACAAGATCATGGGCTTCGAGTGCGGAGCGGATGACTACATCACCAAGCCCTTCAATATCCTGGAGCTGAAAGCCCGGGTCCGCGCCCTGCTGCGCCGCTCCGGCGCGGCGGTGCAGAAGCAGGCGTCCAAAAGCCCCCTCACCGTGGGCCACATCCGCCTGGACCCCAACGGGCGCTCCGCCTGGAAGGACGGGGTCCCGGTGGACCTCACCGCCAAGGAGTTCGATCTGATGGAACTGCTCATGCGCAACCCCGGACGGGTGTACAGCCGGGAAAACCTGCTCAATGTGGTGTGGGGCTATGAGTACATTGGGGACTACCGCACGGTGGACGTCCATGTCCGCCGCCTGCGGGAGAAGCTGGAGCTGGACCCCGCCAACCCCGAGTATATCCGCACCAAGTGGGGGGTGGGCTACTACCTCAGCAGCCTGCCTGTCTCCGCCGCCCCATCCAAATGAACGCAGCCCGCCAGAAAGGGGAAGTCCCTTGAGCACAGAGAAGGAACAACAGAAGATCCCATTTTTCGCCCGCCTCCAGGTCAAATATGCCATGAGCTATCTGGCCATTTTGGCCCTGGTGCTGGTGCTGCTGAACACCTCCCCGCCCCTGGCCGCCCAGGACCTGCTGGTCTCCTCCAAGAAGGACTCCCTGCGCAGTCAGGCGGCCGTCATGTCCTCCGCCCTCATGGAACTGGAGTCCCTCTCCGCCGACCAGGTCGCCCGGGTAATGAACCGGCTGGACAGCATGGGGCTGGAGCGCATTCTAGTCACCGATCCCTCCGGTCTGCTGTTGTACGACAGTCTGACCCAGCAGGATAAGGAGGAGGACAGGGATCCGGCGGAGCAGCCATCCTCCCCCCAATACCAGTACGCCCTCTTTCAGGAGGTGGTACTGGCCCTCCAGGGCAATGATGTCTTTTACTCCGCCTATAAAGAGGGCACCCTCCTCTCCACTGCCGCCGCGCCCATTGTGTACCGTGATATGACCATTGGCGCTATCTATGTGCGTGACCGGGACGAGACTCAGGGCACTCTTCTGATGAATCTCCAGCAGAACCTGCGCACCATCTCCCTGGTGCTGGCGGTAATTGCCCTGTCGGTGAGCGCCCTCTTTTCCAAGGTGCTCACCGCCCGGATCGGGGCCCTGCTGGGCGCCATCCGGGTGGTGGGCGAGGGGGAGTATGGCCCCCGCCTCCAGCCGGCGGGAAAGGACGAACTG
>OLRX01002822.1_pt1 | contig 10547 bp, 12 predicted proteins | sample 1672991 | NCBI WGS metagenome assembly OLRX01 (sample SAMEA3136744, study PRJEB25190) | human gut metagenome | biome: human gut; feature: human-associated habitat; material: faeces | place: Austria | collected 2013
CCTGGTGGGCCTGGATATGTTTATGAAGTAAGGGGAGGAGACCAATGGCAACACTGGAGTTACAGCATTTGACGAAAAAATTCGGCGATTTCACCGATACGTACGCTCCCGCTGCTGCGCACCATCTCCGTCAGCTGTTTGCGCCGTTCCGCGGCGAGCAGGTTTTTCTTCATTATAGTATTCCCTCCTTTTAGTGCGCGCCCATCTTTTCGCGCACAATGCCCGCGGCCTTTGCCGCCATTTTCGCCTGAAAACTCCGGGACACTTCCGGCGCAAGGCAGTATTCATTGTTCATCTGCATTTCGGTTTCGATAGAAACCATGTCGCGGCCCGTCATTTTCTCGAAATCGAACGTCAGGGTCGTATAGGTTTCGCCTGCGTACTCGAAAGGCTTCTTGAACGTGTGCGTATAAACGCCTGCGTCAGCCTGTACAGGTTCGTTTACGGCTTCCGCGGTCATATCATGGGTGACAGCTTCCGCCGCGCCTGCGGCGTTCTGTGCGCTCTCTGCGGCGGTGTTTTTGATGTTCTCACTCATTGTCAATTCCTCCGATTTAGAAATTCATATTTTCAGATACAGAAAAGGGCATAATAAAACCCAGCGGGAAGCCCCGCCGGGTTTTACTTGCCAAGTGCCTTTCGCACGTCTTCGAGGTAATCAACGCCGTTGACGTAGTAGATAAAGTTCAGAATGTCGATTTCCAGAACCTTTTTACCGTCGATGTACGTTGCGTAGTAGGTCACGGGATATTCGCCGGACGCTTCCGCGGAAGATGCCGGGGCCAGCTTGCCGGGGGCAAACTTTTTCGGATTGACGACAAGGACGTGCTTCACGGCCTGCTGGACATAGCGGCCCGTGCTGTTATCCCAAGACTGCTGGGCCGCCCGCAAATCAAGCTGGTGCTTGCGCGGCTCTGCCAGCTTGATAGCGTCCGTAGTGACGGAACGGAAATTCAGGGTCAGGGACATAGCTTCAAGGTGTCCGACAAACGTTCCGTCGAACGTACCTGCGATGCCCGCGCCCTTGACCTCTTCCGAAATCTGCGTGATTTCAGGAAGTGTGACTTCTGCCATGCCGTAATATTCGGTCGCGTCCTCATATACGGCAAAGTTGGTTACGCCGTTTTCAATTTTCATTGTTCTTTACCTCCTTACGCCGACAGCGCCGCAGTCACATAGTCCGCGTCGTATTCAAGGACGAATTCGCATTCCCTCATGGGGCTTGCGGGGGTCATGTAGATATGGAAAACAGCCTTGCCCGCCATAAGCGCGGTCGTGCTGTTCTCTTCGTCCAGAAACTCCACGCGTGCGCCCAACAGCTTTTCTTCCGAAACAAGGCCGTTCAGCCAAATGTTTACGGAATCAACGATGCTGTCGATAAGGCGGCGCGTCATTTTCTTGTCGATCTTGCTCCAATAAGTAAGAATGACAGAACGGGCAACCCAACCGAACATACGGGAAACGGAAATGAAGTAGTTCTTCACGTCCGTATCGGCGGGGAAACAGGCGGTTTCGTCGCCCCACAGCACATAGCTTCCAATGAAGTTCAGCGCCGTAACGATACCGTTACTGTTCAGGTAGTTTGCCTGCGCGAGATCGAGAAGCACAGTCGTTCCGTCCGCAAGCATAGCGCGGTCGATCTGCAAGGACTTGTTCGACGGGCTTTCCGCCGGGCAACCGCCGTTGTCCGAATCGGTCTTTCCCATCAGGCCCGCGGCGTGGACGGACGCATGAAACGCACGGTCGCCCAGCCCGAACATAGGCCAGCAGAGAATTTCCGCCTTGCTGTTCATGTTCTGTGCTTTCTTCCATGCGGGAACGTCCGCGTAGTGGCGAACGGTGTTGGTGTCCGCGTCGATCAGGGCTTTTGCACCCGTGAACACGGTGTTGATTGCGTCCGCCTTTGCAGTCATAACCGCCGCGACGTTGGATTTGTCGGACCAGCCGGGGGCAACGATAAGGTCGGGGACGATGCCGTATTTCGGAAAAACCTTGTCGATCAGTTCAAGACCGGAATACTTCTTCGTGCTGGTATCGAAACCGCCGATAATGTCGTTTTCGTTGATTTTGGAGGGGTCCACCGCGTCGAACGCGATTGTCAGTTCTCCCGTTTCAGCGGGAATACTGCCGCCGTCCATAACTTCAAGAATAAGGTTTTCGCCCTCATAGAAAAGTTCATAGTCGGTCCCGGCGGTGTAGCTTGTCACCTTGACCGTGTTTTTCAGGGCTTCGAGGGGAAGCAGAACTTTTCCGTCTGCGACGGGGTAGTTCTGTTCTGCGACGCTCTTCTTGTGCTTCGCAGGGTCAAGCACGTTCACGAACACCACAGGGGCCACGCCGTACAGCTTGAACTGCGAATAGATAGCTTCGCAGATTGTGTACTTCTCCCAATCGTCGCTATACCCCAAAGCGGCGACGGCTTCCGCGTAAGACTGACACATGATAGGGTCGTTCGGTGCGCCGCCCACGGTATGACCGGGGGCCGCGCCGACGACGAACGCAATACCAGAATCGGCGGTTACAGGGGTAGAAATCGACGTGTCGTTCTGACGCGTCGAAACGCCGTGAAAATAGTTTGCCATCGTTTATACCTCCTTGTTTCCTCGCATTGTCGAAACAATGTCGTTGTAATACTTGTGCGCGATATTGCCGGGGGTCTTGACCTTTGCGGCAAACGCGGAAAGCCGCTCCACGGGAACGATCAGACGTTCCGCCTGCGGGTAGTCTTCCAGCACGTCCGCAAGGTAGGCTTTCACGTCCTCGAACGTACCGTTGAATACGGCGTGTTCTTTCAAGCGTCCGTGCGGGAGGGAGGGACCGGCATACACGAACAGGCCGTAGCCCTCCGGGGCGGCTTCCTGCGCGTCCTCTGCGGGCGGCTCTGTGTCGCTGTCCCCGGTAGTGCTTTCCTCGCCGTCCTGCGGCTCCTGTGTCGCTTCGTCGCCCGCCGCCGGGTCGTTACCCTCCGGGGGCGTTTCTGCGCCGTCTTGCGGCTCCTGTGCGCCCTCTGCGGCGCGTGCCTGTTCCAGCAGTTTTAGAATGTCGTTTTTCTTCATGCTGTCGTCGGCTTCGATGCCGTGTTCCGCGGCAATTTCCAGCAGTTCGTTTTTGCTCATGCTGGACTTGAATTCTACTGCCATATCTGTTGAACCTCACTTTCGATAATCGGCATGGTCCATTTCGTCATCATTTCGCCCAAATAGTAAGGGGCTGTGCTGTCCGGGTACACAATCATTTCAAGTGGAGATTTCAAGACGAACTGCCCGCCGACAACGCCATCTTTCAGCAGGGCGACACGAATTCGCGTCAGCAGGTTCAAGACGCACATTGCGCCCTCGCTTTCGTCCTCCGAATAGGTGGCGGCGACGATACGCACGATGCATTCGCTTTCCGGGTCCTGTCCCTGTTCCTGCGTGTCGGTGCTTTTGATGTACTGCAACAGCAGGTAGGGGACCCGCTCCGTTTGCGCGGTTTTGTTCGGCAGGCGCATTTTGTAGACCTCCGCCGCGCGTTCCTTGTTCTCTCCACTCTTGCGGTCCACCCGGACGGGTAAAAGAATGTCTTTTGTTTCTTGCTTCACAAACGCTTCCAGTGCGTCAAGCAGTTGTAAAGGTGTCATGCGTTCAACCTCCGTACCCGTTCAGAATGCGGGTGATTTCGTGTTCAACGCGCTTGTTGATGACCTCTTGTGCCTTTTCCTCCACGTCGGCAAGAACGATACTGTTTCCCGCCATCTGTGCCGTAGACGGTCCCATGAACTCGCTGATAGGCAGGCGCTTTGAACCGTCGCGCTCGAACATACCTGTATGTCCGCTTTGCATTCGTGCAATGAACGCGTCTTGAAACGGCGTGCGCCCGTTTCCGGCAAGCACCGCCGCCGACACGGTAGCCCGTTGGATAGGAATTGTCGGCGATACGTTGAAGCGGTATAGCGGTATCTTGTGGCCCGCAAACAGGACAGTTCCAACAATTCCGCCGTCGCTGGACTGTGTGCGGACCTTGATTGTCGTTTCCGCCCGGACGTTCTGCCGCGTGATTGCATAAACGGTCGTGATGCCCTTTAGGGTTTCAGAACGAACGGTATTGTTCGCCCGGCGGATAGTGCTTGACAGCGCCTTTTCTATTCCGCCGGGAACACCTGACAAAATCAGGTTGACCCGCTCGATCTGTTCGGCTGTAATAGTAATCATTCGGTCAGCATCTCCAAATAAAGAACGATTTCCCCGGCTTCCGGGTGAACCTTTGTGATTTGGTAAATGTGGTCGCCGATTTCCATGTTCAGGCCCTTTTGCGGAATGGTCTTCAACAGGGATAGAGGGACATATACAACAAGGTCAACAAGAACCAAGCCGTCTACATGGTCCGTAGACGGCTTTTTCCTGTCCTGTGCGCCGCCGTCATCAATGATGACAGGGCCTTTGTAGCGCACCCCGTCAATCCAGAATTCCATAACGTCGGCGTGTTCGCGGGCGTTATGGAATACCGCCGTAAGGTCCCGTTCAACCTGCGCTTTGAAGTTCATTACAGGACCTTTGCAACGTACCAGCTATTGACCTCATGGGGAACGGTCAGCGGCTTACTGTTGACTTGCAGGAAGCGGCGGTCCGGGCGGCGCTCAACCCACGTCTGCGGCACGCGGTCGCCCTCCACGGTAACAAACGTCTTACCCTCTTCGGGAATCATGGTGATTGCGCCGTAGTAGATGGAATACTCCGCTTCGGTAGACAGCAGGGCAAGCGTGCCGTCGGGAACAAGCGGCTTCTGCGTCGGTGCGTTGGGGTTGGTCCAGTTGTCCAGATACCACTCGTTATACTGGTAGATGTCAAGGCCCAGCTTGTGAATAGTGCCGATGTAGGTAAGGCCGTTCGGCAGTTCGCGGGGCTTGATGACTGCCAAATCATAGGCGCGAACGTCCAAAACGGACTTGACCTTTGCGTTGTTCACAAAAGCGTTCGCAACGTCCTTTGCCATGATGCAGATATTGCAGTTCACAAAGCCCTCTTTCTGGACGGCTTCGCGCCAGCGCTCCAAATCGCCCAGCGGGTCGGAAGTATCAGCGCCCCACTTCTTTTCGGCACTGACGATGGTTTCCTTGTTGGTGAAGTCAAAGTCGATAACTTCGTTCAGGCCCTCGCCGATAATGGGAATCTGCCCGGTGAAAATGGCGGTAGCCGCCATCCACTCTTCGCGGCGCACGATCATTTCGTTCAGTTCGCGCAGGTCGTCCGCCAGCTTCTCAACGGCACGCTCCGCGGGGGTCCTGCCGCTGTACGGGTTTTCACCCGCAGAACGGTTCAGCAGGTCGTCAACGGTGGTGATTTTGTCAGGGGCCAGCAGAACGGGGGTGTAAGTCTTCGTCTGATAGCCGCTGTTCGGAACCACCTTGCCACCGACTTTCGGGTGAACGAACGGTGCGAGGGCGCGGCTTCCTTTCTTGAAGTCAACGTCAACGCTCTTCGTGGGGAAAGTGCGGCGGTTCTTGAACAGGGTATCGCGGAAAAAAGTATGCACGGGGGGCATTCTGGTAATCAGCTTACCCAGCGTGCGCGGGGTGTAAATAGTTGTTTCGATAGCCATTTCTCTTTGCTCCTTTACTTCAAAAAGATTCCGATATTGCGGAACGCCTTTGCCAGCGTATCGGCGGTCACGCCCTCCGGCAAGGTGATAGCGTCCGCGAAAAATTCGCCCGTCAGGTAGACGACGACTTCTTCCGCGGCTTCTGCGGCGGTTGCGGCGATGCCGTAAATGCCCGCCGTGGTGTTCTCATACTCGGACTTCGCCGGGGTGCTTGTGCCGCTCACGGCTTCGCTTGCGGCGACTTTTACAACGGGTTCAATGCCGCTGTCCGTCAGCTTGACGGGTTCGTACTGCTTGACGCTCTTTCCGGTGGCAACAGCCTTGACCGCCGTAACGACGGGGTATTCTCCGGCGAAAAACTTCACGGGTACGCTCTGGTCTTTCTGGATTTCGTACATTGTGTTTCCTCCTTTACTTCGTCGCGGGGAACAGCTTGTCAATGGCCTTGTCAACGTCATTGTCGCCGCCGTCATCGCCTGCGCCCTCATGTGCGCCCGCTCCAACGTCGCCCGCACCGCTCTTCTGCGCGTCGTCGTCGCGGTTCTTGATGTAAGTTCCGCCCTGCTTCTTCTGCGCGGCAACGATAGCTTTTGCCACGTCACCCGCCGCAATGGGGTTGTTGAACTTCGCGTCGTTTACGATGCTCTCATAGCCCGCAAGCGCCACGTCTTCAATGTCCTGAATGCGCTTGCGCTCCGCGGTTGTCGCCGCGTCCTCGATCTGACGCGTCAGGTCGGGAAAAGCCGCTTTCAGGCCGTCAACCGTAGTGATTTTTTCGATTCCGTCCATTGTGTTTCGCTCCTTTTCGGTATTTTTATGGTTGGTTTTATTTGAAAAACCGCCGGGCGTGCGGGCCGTCATGCGGTTTAACAACGATACAGGCATATTCGGAAAGCGCGTCAGGTCGAGGGAAACGCTGTTCACAACGACTTTCGCCGCATTTTCCACGGTCGTTTCCGCGTCCTCAAACATAAGTTTGTCGCAGAAACCCGCGCCAACGGCCTGTTTGCCGTCGTACCACGTTTCAGCCGCCATGATTGCGGCAACGTCCGCCGCGTCCTTTCCCGTTTTCAGGGTATAGGCGTTCACGATAGACTGCTTGATGACCTTTAGTTCATCGGTCATTTTCGCAAGTTCCGTTTCGTTGAAGTAGCCCAACAGCCCCAACGCCGGGTCATGCACCATGAAAACGCCGTTTCCGGGGATTTCGATGCTGTCGCCCGCCATTGCAATAATCGTCGCCGCAGACGCGGCCCATCCGTCAATTTTCACGGTGATTTTCGCCGCGTTGTCTTTCAGACGGGTGTAAATGGCATTTGCGGCGAACACGTCACCGCCGCCGCTGTTGATGCGTACCACGATTTCAGGTACAGCGCCCAGCGCGTCCAGTTCCTCCGTGAACTGCCGCGGGGTCACTTCATCGCCCCACCATGTTTCGGAAGCGATGTCGCCGTAAAGAATGAGTTCCGGGGGATTGTCCCCGCTTGCTGGTTGGAAGTTCCAAAAGTGTTTATTCTTCGGTTTTGCCTGCGGCGTTGCCGTTTTCTCCATTTTCTTTTACCTCCCTTAACATTTTTTCTTCGCGTTTCAACTGCGCGGCGTTTCGGTAGAAGTCTGAACCGTTCATTTCCATAGCTTCGCGGTCGCGTGTGGAAAAACCGTTCTGCACGCGCTTTTCCGCCGCGGTGACTTCCTGTACCGGGTTCAAAAGGCCCTGCGCCGGGCCGTTCCACTCTGCGCCCGTGTACGCCTTGCGTATCAGCGGGTCAGAGAAAAAGCCGGGCGCGGGAATGCGGCCCTTTGCCACGGCTTCGGCGAACCATTCTTCATAGACTGGTTGGCAAAAATCATTTGCAAGCCACGTCCGATACATACGGAACATTTTCCATGCTTCCAGAAGCGCCCCGCGGGACGCGCTGTAAGACGCGTTGAAGTTCTTTACCAACAGTTCATAGGGGATTTCAAGGGCCGCGCCGATCTGACGGCAGATAGCCACAACGAACCCGTCAAAAGCCGTGTTCGGTCTGCCGGGGTTCATGTCGTGTGCTTTTTCGCCCTCGTTCAAATCCACGATTGCGCCGGGGGCAAGTTCAATCGTGCTGTCGTCGCCTGCGTCTACTTGTGCGTCCTCTGGAATGATTTCACCGAACCCGCCGTCGCTGGACGCGGATTCTTTTTCGATAAACACCGTGAACATACCAGAAACCACGGCGGCGACAAGTTCCGCGTCTGTATATCGCCCAAGCTGTTTCAGCGCTTCAATGACCGGGGCAAGAAACGGCACGCCGCGGCGCTGTCCGATGCGCTCCCGGTTCATAATGTGAAGCACATTTCGCCGCCCGGTCTTTGCGCCCCACGCTTCAACGCGTGTCCACCCGGTTTCCGTCATGTCATACGAAAGCGGATGGTGCTTGCTGATATGGTAGGCCACGACTTCGCCCGCGTCGTTGGTTTCAACGCCGCCGATGATATGCGGGTCAACAATCCCGTTCGGATTGCTCAACCTGTCCGCTTCGATCAGACAAATTCGCAGGTCGTAAGGCATATTTGCCCGCTTTGTCACGGGCAATGTTGCGATAACGTCACCGCTCATAAGCCAGTTCAGAAACGCGAGTTGTTGCAGTTCGTAGAAGTTGTCAAGCCGTTCAAGGTCGCAGGCGGTCGAATCGGCCCACAGTGAAAATTCCCGCTCGATTTTGCGTTCAAGGTCGCGGGCGGCTTCTTCGTCCATTCCCAACGCTTCATAGTCGATTTGACTTTTCAGCCGCAGGCCGGACCCGATGACGTTTGTTCGGCAGGTTTTCAGCGCACCCGTCGCCAACGGAACGCCCATGTAGAGGTCGCGGCAACGTTGCCGCAGGGTCGATAAATTGTCCTGAATATCTTCCTTTGCGGACCCGCCGCCATACAGCCAGCCCGCAAGCGATTTCTTCGTGTGTGATGCGCCGTAGTTTCCATACCCGCTATCCAGAATATCCAGCTTCCGGCGGGCGGCGGCGCGTTTTACCGCCGTTTGCGGGGACACGGCGGCAATCACCCGGTCTAATGCGTTCAAACCGCTTCACCGTCCTTTCTCACAGGTCCCGCGGCACTACCCGGAACACGCGGTTTCTTCCGCCGCGGGCTTCGATGTTTTCCAGCCGGGAAACCTCATTCGTCCAATACTTGATGCGTTCGCCGATTTCGGAAAGGTCGGCTTTCGTCAGGCTCCGCGAACCGATGGTATAGCTTTGATGCGTTGTTACCTCCAATTCGGCGGCAAGCCACGCTTCAAGGTGTTTTCGCGCGATTTCAAGCCGCGCTTTCTGTGATGTAGCCATTTATAGAATTCCTCCGTTCGTCCGTGAACGCCTGCCGCGCCGCCGCGGGGCGGGTGCGGTGGTGTCATGCTCCGGCGGCTTCAAAATCGGGTTTGCGATTTCCAGCGCGACGGTCGCATAGTTCCGAATGTCTAACGGCTCGTTTCGCTTGTAGCCGCCGTCTTTCAGGGTCCAGACGTATTGTGCTTTGCCCCGCTTGTAGCTGATAACCATTTTTTCGGCGGTTAGGCCCTTGAAGTATTCCTGCGTATATCCCCGGTCTTTCTCCCGCGGGAAGTGGCAGTAATTCGGCCCCTCTTCCTGCACCGCCAAACGCTGATATAAAAGCGCCTTGCCTGTATCAACGCCCACGGTGAAAAGCGGGGTTTTGATGTTGTTTGCCGTGGATGGTCGGTTGAAGTACGGGACTTCCGCGCCGCCCTTGCCCTTGATTGCAAACACGCGGCGGGCTGTCCGCTCCTTGCAGAAGCGGTAAACCTGCGTCGTGAAGTGTCCGCCGGAATCGACGCAGGCGCAAATGATTTTCAGGTGTCTTCCGTCTGCCGTCGTGAACGTCTGTGAAAGAAAGCGGTCCAGTTCGTCCCATACGGGCTTTAGCTTCAAATCTCCGTAAATGACTTGATACTTGATGCCCCAACTTTCCTTGTCCACGCCCCAGCCGACGACTTCCGCTTCAAAGCGGTCGTCCTGAACGTCAACGCCCGCCGTCAGTACAAGAACTTCTTCCGGCACTTCACAATTATACTTTTCGCGGCGCTTGTAGAGGTCGTCCGTTTCGATCTGTTCTCCGTCCTCTTCCCACGTTTCGCCCATTTCGGTATTTGTCCAGACTTTCAGAAGTTCGATGTTGCCTTTTTTCTTCTCTTCGTTCGCAGTCAGGAATTTTTCAACGATTTCCCGCCAATCCACGAACAGGGAAGCAAGGGCGTTTAGGTGGAAGCCCCGGACCTTTCGTTCCGGGTGGGCCGCAACGAATTTTCCGTTGATGTACTGTTCTTTCCACTCCGTTTCGCTGGAAACCACGCCGCAGGCCGGGCAGGTACAGCCGATTTCGTCCAGTTTGTCCCGGTCAAATACGATGTTCGCCCACAGTAGGGGCGTGAATGCTCCGCAGGCCGGACAAGGTACGTTCCATTCTTCTTGCGTGCTGTGTTCAAATTCAACAGCGATGCGGGACGTTTCCTTGTTGGTAGGGGTCGAAACGCAGACTTCTTTTTTATTCCAAAACGTCGCAAGACGCTTTCCGGCAAGTAACAAAGGGTCGCCCTCGTTGCCCGCTGTCGCCGGGTATCGGTCGATTTCGTCCGCAAGCAGAATGCGGATAGGGCGGGACGCAAGGGACGACGGCGAATTTGCGCCTACCATCGTTACATGACCGCCCGGAAAGATTTTTTGCAAAATGGTGTTGCCGCTGTTCCGGCTTTTGTCGTTCACCTTGTCGCGCAGAACCGGGGTATCGCGCAACATAGGTGAAAGACGGTCTTTGCTGAATGTTTCCGCCATCTGAATAGTTGGTTGCATAACCATAATCGGTGACGGGTCGTAGTGCATATAGTAGCCGATAGGATTTAATATAAGCGCGTCGGTTTTACCGATCTGCGCCGCGGACATGATAACGACTTTCTGAACCCTCATGTCGCATACTGCGTC
>OLRX01002823.1_pt1 | contig 10545 bp, 5 predicted proteins | sample 1672991 | NCBI WGS metagenome assembly OLRX01 (sample SAMEA3136744, study PRJEB25190) | human gut metagenome | biome: human gut; feature: human-associated habitat; material: faeces | place: Austria | collected 2013
CCCCATCTCGGACGCCGAAGCTGCCATGAAAATGGCACGCGACAGTGCCGATGTATGGAATCTGAATCCATATGATATAGGTATAATGGGCTCCTCTGCCGGAGGGCATCTAGCTTCAACCATCGCCACACATACCCGCCCCGAACTCCGCCCTAACTTTCAAATCCTGTTCTATCCTGTCATCACCATGGATAAATCCTATACTCACATAGGGTCTCACGATAATCTTTTAGGTAAAGACGCTTCCGCCGAACTGGAAACCGAATTTTCCAATGAGAAACAAGTAACCAAAGAAACTCCCCGCGCCTTTATCGCCTACAGTGACGATGACAAGACAGTTCCTCCTGCCAATGGGGTAAATTATTACCTGGGGCTGCACAAGAATCATGTACCAGCCGTACTCCATATTTATGCCAGTGGCGGACATGGCTGGGGTATCCGCGAAAACTTCATTTACAAGAATGAGATGTTAAACGATTTATCCGCCTGGTTGCGCAGTTTCAAAGCTCCCCGTAAAGATGCTGTCCGGGTAGCCTGTGTAGGCAACAGCATTACTTACGGAGCAGGAATCAAAAACCGGAGCCACGACAGCTATCCCTCCGTTCTAGGCCGTTTGCTAGGAGATAAATACTGGGTGAAAAACTTTGGAGTCAGCGCACGTACCATGCTGAATAAAGGTGATCGCCCTTATATGAAAGAACAAGCTTACCAACAAGCATTGGCGTTCAACCCCAATATCGTTGTTATCAAACTGGGAACCAATGACAGCAAGTCATTCAACTGGGTACATAAAGCAGATTTCATAAAAGATACACAAACCATGATTGACGCCTTTAAAGCCCTTCCCTCACAACCTGAAATCTATCTATGCTATCCTTCAAAGGCATATCTTACCGGAGAAAGCATTAATGATGATATCATCTCAAAAGAGATTATACCTATGATTAAGAAGGTTGCCAAGAAAAACAAGCTGCCTGTCATTGACCTTCACAGCGCAATGGATGGAATGCCGGAATTATTCCCCGATCATATCCATCCCAATGAAGAAGGAGCGAAAGTGATGGCAAAAGCTGTTTACGATGCTATAGCAAAATAAAAGGAAACGAAGGAGCAGACAGGAATTAATCAGCCAAAAAGAGACTTTTTATCGGTTGTCCGCATTATTCATACGTCATTTTGTTGTGTTATTCAAGACAATCAACTATTTTTGTTCCCAAACCTTGAGTAAGCAATGAAAACATCTGCCCACAACATACGAATCCTGTCCTTGCTCCTTCTATTCACTCTACTGCATTCTATATCAGAAGCCAAACAGTACTTTTTCCAACAAATCCCCTCTCAAAACGGACTTTCCTCCATGGTACGCTGTATGGAAGTCAGTCAGGAAAAAGGATATGTCTGGATAGGGACACGCTCAGGAATCGGACGATTCGACGGTTACGAACAGCGAAGATATCTGCGCGGTAATGTCACACATATTTTGGAAGATGAAGAACATACCATTTGGGCCATCACAGAAAAGGGAGTATTCCGCTACAATGAAAAAGAAGACAAGTTTACCCTTGTGCGGGATAAAGACAACAATCCGGTAATAGCCAGTTCTCTTTGCCTATGGGAGGACGGAGTAATCTTCGGGGGAAGAGGCAGTCTATACAAATACAACTATGAAGACCATATTATCAACCTGTTCCATACGTTGAAGCCGAACGGCAAGTATCATATTTCCAATCTTTACCAATGGGATTCCCGCACTCTCCTGGCCACCAACCGATGGGCAAAAGCTCTGTTTATTGATATCGCTACGGGCAACACCCGTCCTGTTCCCTTCAACAGTGAACAGATTATCTCACTGTTGATTGATAAAAAAGGGAATGTATGGGTAGCTCATTACAATCAGGGAGTAAGCTGTTATGACCGCAATGGAAAACAATTACAGACCTATCATACACAAAACTCTCCCCTCAAAACCAATGTAGTGCTATCATTAGAAGAGCATAACGGACAAATATGGATGGGTACAGACGGAGGAGGAATCCATATTCTCAATCCGCAGACCGGCAAGATATCGACATTGAGGTACATTCCGGGAGATCGTTACTCCTTGCCTGCCAACTCTATTCTTTGTCTATATAACGACAAAAGCGACAATATGTGGGCAGGAAGTGTACGTAACGGATTAATCAATATTAAAGAGGTAGGAATGAAAACCTATCAAGACGTACTGCCGGGACAGAATTACGGACTGAGTGAGAAAACAATCCTATCCATTTATCAGGACCATGACAATCAAATATGGATCGGAACAGACGGAGGGGGCATCAACCTCTTCGACCCGGCCACCGGAAAGTTTCATCACATACTTTCTACCTGGGAAGAAAAGGTGGCTTCCATCACCGGCATGGACAAAGACCATCTGCTGGTTTCGCTATTCAGCCAAGGCCTGTTTATCTTTCATAAAGAAACCCACCGATATCAGCCGCTTGTCATTATCAACGACAGCATTAATGATATTTTATGCCATCGGGGAAAAACAGTCAATGTATATCAAAATACTCCTGAAACCATTTTGATGTTATCCGAAATACCTTATAAATACCATATTGGTAAAAAGCAATTCATTCCCATCACCAAGGGAAAAGGCATCACTGATATTGTCGGTACATTGTTACCCATAAACAGCACAGGAGAGGATTGCTATCTGCACGATTTGGAACATATCTATCAAATCAACTCCAGCCTCAACGAACTGGAACTTATATTTACCTGTCAAACAGACACCGTGTTCAATTCTGTCTCACTAGACGAGAACGGATTGCTATGGATAGGCAGTAACTATGGTTTAAGTTATTATAATCCGGGTACAAAGCAATATACCCTTGTCCCCAATACCCTGATTAATGAAATAAGCTCGCTCATTTGTGACCGGCAAGGACGTGTATGGATAGGAACGGAAGAAAAATTATTCGCATATCTGATTAAAGAAAAGAAGTTCATCTTATTCGGTGAACCGGACGGAGTGGTACAAAACGAATATCTGGAGAAACCCCGGTTACTCTCTTCATCCGGAGATATCTATATGGGAGGTGTAAACGGCTTGCTACATATCAACCGGCACTTACCTGACGAACCCGCACTTCTCCCCACTCTTCAACTGGCCGACATCCTAGTGGGCGGAGAACGTGTCTACGACCGGATATCAAACGACCACCAACTCAGTGTCAATGAAAAAAGTAAACCGATCATCATCAAAATCATCACCCGTGATAAGGATATTTTCCGCAAACCCATGTATAGATACACCATTACAGGACTGAACGGACAAAACATCTATTCTTATTTACCGGAAATAAACTTAAGCAGTCTGCCAACAGGCAGTTATCACATAAAAGCCGCCTGTAGTACCCGCAACGGTGACTGGACAGCAGACTATGATATTCTTACCCTGACAGTACTGCCTCCCTGGTATAAATCCGGCTGGTTCATCCTAAGTTGCACCCTTTTTATCTTCATCAGTGTCATCCTCACTTTCATCCTGATATTGCGCAACAAAGAAACCAAGCTAAAGTGGGCAATGAAAGAACATGAACAGCAGGTATACGAAGAAAAAGTACGCTTTCTCATCAACATCAGCCATGAGCTTCGGACTCCACTGACCTTGATACATGCACCCTTGAAACAACTAATGGACAAACTTACCGCCGACAACGAAAATTATCCGTTGATCCAAAGCATCTGTAAACAATCTGAACGGATGAAGAACATTCTGAATACTGTTCTGAATGTTCGCAAAATGGAAGTAGGACAAAGCACACTCCATATCCAGAGCATACAATTGGATGAATGGGCGGAGCAACTGATTTCCGATTTTAAACCGGAAGCCTCCGTCAGAGGCATCACACTCGTCTATCAACCTGAGCCGGAGATTCAAACCTTGTGCTTCGACAAAGAAAAATGTACCACTATCCTGACCAACCTATTAATTAACGCATTGAAATATACTCCCGATGAGAGTACAATCAGCATTTCAACCCGTTTGTCGGAAGACAGGACAAGAGTACGCATATCCATTTCCGACCAAGGTCCGGGACTGAAAGATGTGGATACCAACAATCTCTTTGTCCGCTTTTACCAAGGCAACAACAGTCGTCCCGGCACAGGAATCGGATTGTCCTATTCTAAAATACTGGTCGAACAACACGGAGGCAACATTGGAGCCTACGACAACAAGAATTTCGGAAGCCCAGGAGCCACTTTCTGGTTCGAACTTCCATTAAATACCGAACCGGGAAATATCACGCTGCACCCACAAGAATATCTGAATACACTTTTGGCACCCACGCAAGAAACAGAAAGCATTCCCGAACAACAGGAAGAAAATAAAACAGCCCAAAGCCATACCTTATTAATAGTAGATGACAACAAAGACCTGACCGATTATCTGGCAACAGCCCTGAAAGACCGGTTTAAAACAATATGGGTAGCCGCCGATGGAGAGGAAGCATTGCGTCTTTGCCGGAAAAAACGTCCTCATATAGTTGTAAGCGATATCCAAATGCCCCATATGAACGGCTATGAGCTATGTAAACAAATAAAAGAAGATTTGGAAATAAGCCATATCCCGGTTATCCTGCTCACTGCACGTAATGACGAAGAAAGCCAACTATATGGTTATAAAAACGGAGCAGACGCCTACATCACAAAACCTTTTGAAGTAAGTATGCTGTATGCAATTGTCTGTAGCCAACTGCATAACCGGGAACGGATGCGTACCCGCTATACAGACATCGGTCCTCTGCCGCCACCCGAAGAAGGAACCTTCAGTTCGGCCGATGAAGAATTTTTAAATCGCCTGAATCAGATAATCACAGAACATCTGGATAACGAACAGTTGGGTATTCCATTCATTTGCAACAAAATAGGAATCAGCAGAGCTTCTTTATACAATAAGCTGAAAGCATTGACAGATATGGGAGCCAACGACTATATAACCAAAATACGTATGGAGAGAGCTATCTGGCTTATTCTCCATACAGAACTCAGTGTCAATGACATAGCAGATAAGACAGGATTCTCGACCGCCAGATATTTCAGCACTGTATTCAAACAGCATACAGGTTGTTCCCCTACCCAATACAGAGAGAAACCGCCTGTCAACACTCAATAACCCTATAAAACCCTGTTTTCATTCCATGTTATGTTAATTTCCGACCATTTATAATAATAAATGATATATAATATGGAATAAAAGCAGAGATATAGTGCATTATCCAAATGAAAGAGTTTACTTTGTCCAACAAACAATTAGAGATTTATTCTAGTTTTATTCTCATCATGTATCTTCTCAGTTATCCACATTGAGTATATTCATTCCTGATTTAGAGCTTCTTGAAATTTCGTTGTTAGATTATTAATTTTTTATATTGACAGTTATGAATATGTATGTTGGAAACCTTAGCTACAACGTTAAGGAAGTAGATTTGAGAGAAGTTATGGAAGAGTATGGAACAGTAGGCTCAGTCAAGTTAATCATTGACCGTGATACAAGAAGATCAAAAGGTTTCGCCTTTGTCGAAATGCCGGAAACTTCAGAAGCTTCAAACGCTATCAAACAGTTGAACGGCGTAGAATATGCCGGTCGTCCAATGGTAGTAAAAGAAGCCTTACCCAGAAATTAATAGAGTAAACTTGATAGACAAAGAAAAAGGATTTTCCTGCATGGAAAATCCTTTTTCTTTGTCTATCAAGTTTTAATGAATACTGCTTACATACACCAGCTACCACTCTATAAATTTACCACGAGCTCTGCGTTCCGCCAACATCTGTGTAAGAAAACGCTGGCGGTCCTTGGCTATGTAACGCCGGGCAAAAATATTAGGAACAGCTACCCCCAAGGCTATACAGAAAATGATAAGCGCCGAGTTAATACCATTGGAAAAAGCAAGTGTCACTTCTCCTACCACTCCACGCATATTGATAAGCGCCAGCAACGAACGATACATCAAGACACCGGGAACCATCGGAATGACAGAAGGAATAGTCAGCACATGATTAGGAACATGAAACCAATGAACGGCTTTGACAGCTATCAAACTCACAACAAAGCTTCCCATAAACGAACCGATCACCGGACCATATCCTAATTCAAAGTTTACAAAGTTACGGGTACATACTGCAATTATTCCACCTACAGCCACCACCCACAACAAACGTCTCTGCACATTAAATATAGTGGCGAATCCCATAGCCGCAATAGCAGCCGCAACAGCATATACCCAATAAGCATCGTGCGGCACCATGCTCAGTTCACTGAACTTCTGGTCGATAGTCACATCACTCATCACCAGCAGCCTCAAGGCAAAAGCGATACCAAACGCCATGCCTCCTACCATCATTACCGTGTTGGCTGCACGTGTAATACCTACCAACAAGTGATTGTCAATCATATCGTCCACAAAATTTATCAGCGGCACACCGGGAACTATATATAAGGTACAGGCCAGCAACGGATGATACGGAGTGGAAGATAAACCTGAAAAAGAAAACGCATAAGCCAGACAAGTACATAAAAATGCAGAGATCGCAATACTCATATATACATTGATACCGAACTCAATGCAACGGGCACGGGTACGGAACCCCACAAAAGTACAAATAGCCGTAATCAGAAAAGCAATCCAGTCACCACCAAACAGCTTGCAGAACCCTCCACAGGCAAACCCGGTACAGATTGCCACGACATAGGGGGTATAATTACGCTCCTGACGAGCAATCTTCTCCAGTTCTTCCTCGTATTTATCCAATGAATAATCCTGCTCAATGGCACGCCACGAAAGTTTACTGATTTTTGAAATGGCTTCCATATTGATGCCATGTTTCTCGCATTTCTGAAATTTGGAAAAAGAGTGCTTCTCGTCACTCACATTGACCATCAGCATCGTCCACCGGATATCAATATGCAGTTTCTCTTCCGGAATACCCAGATAAGCGGCCACGCGCTTCATGTTTCTTTCAATCCGGTTAGTGTCTGCCGCACTCTCCATCAGCAGCTTGCCGGTACGTAATAAAAGGTCTAGTTTACGGCGCAATAGCAGCACCTCTTGTTCATTTGTTGTCTCGTTCATCTTCTTTTTACCTCAATTTTGTTTACTCTGACAGGAAACAGGTTGTTTTTTCGGGATGCAAAGGTACAAAAAGTATATGATATTCATAACTAAATGTAGGAACAGAAATGAAATTGTCGTATCTTTGACCCGAAATAATTAAGTTAGATATGGTAACATTCAAAGAATTCTTTTCATTCAAGAATAACCGCTTCTTCTGGCTCAATCTGATAGCGATGGTAGTGGTCATTGTGGCAGCAGCCTGGGGAACCCTTCAATGGCTGGACAACTATACACGCCACGGCGAAGCAGTGGTAGTGCCCGATGTAAAAGGAATGAATCTGCGGATCGCAGAAAATGAACTCGACAAGCAGTCACTAAAATCAATCGTCATAGACTCCAGCTATGTAAAAGGAATAGCCCCCGGTGCTATTCTGGAACAGAATCCCGCCGGTGGCTCCAAGGTGAAGTCGGGCAGAACCGTCTATCTGACCGTCAATGCAGACAGCGCCCCCAAGGTAGCCATTCCCGATGTCATGGATAATAGTTCTCTCCGCCAGGCCGAAGCCAAATTACGTGCATTAGGTTTTAAAATAACCGAACCCGAATATATCAGCGGCGAAAAAGACTGGGTATACAGCATAAAATACCGAGGACGCGACTTGAAAGCCGGAGAAAAGGTTCCTCACGAAGCCGTACTGACACTCACGGTAGGCAACGGCAATGAAACCATGCCCGAAGATTCTGCATTGGTAAATGAATCCGGAACTGCGAACGATGACAAACCGGTGGTAGACGAATCCTGGTTTTAAACTTAACACACAGTGATGATGAAAGAAGAATATGTGGATGAACTGGACGACACACTGGATGATGTGGAACCGGTAGTGGACAACCCTGCCGAACTGTATGAACATTTCCGTGTAGTAGTAGACAAAGGACAGTCACAGGTGCGCGTGGACAAATATTTGTTCGAACGGCTTGTCAACTCTTCGCGCAACCGTATTCAGAAGGCTGCCGACGCCGGCCTCAAGCCCCAGCCTTGGGTGAAGTGCGTGCTGGCTCCGGGCAGCAAGGCCACCGAGCTTCTGCTGGAGCGCGCCGGGCTGCTGGACGGGCTGCGGGCGCTGGGCTTCTACACGTGCGGCTTCGGCTGCATGAGCTGCATCGGCAACTCGGGGCCTATCTTGCCGGCGCTGCACGACGTGGCCGACGACATCGAGCTGGCGAGCGTGCTTTCCGGCAACCGCAACTTCGAGGGGCGCATCTCGCCCGACGTGTCGCAGAACTACCTGGCCGCCCCGGCCATGGTCGTTGCCTATGCGCTGGCGGGCACGATGGACGTGGATCTGGAGCATGACGCGCTGGGGTGCCGTGAGGACGGCACGCCGGTGCGACTGGCCGACATCTGGCCGAGCGACGAGGAGATCGACGCGTTGGTGGCGGATTGCGTGAACCGTGCTCTGTACGAGGACGGCGCGCGCGGGCTGTACGACGGTGACGCGGCTTGGCAGGCGCTCGGCAGCGAGCCGAGCGACACCTTTGCTTGGGAGGACGCGTCTACCTATGTGCGCCGCGCCCCTTACTTCGACGGCATGCGGCGCGAGCCATCGGCACCCGAGCCCATCGTGGGCGCCCGGGCGCTCGCACGGCTCGGCGACTTCATCACCACCGATCATATCTCGCCGGCAGGCTCGATCGCGGCGGACTCGCCGGCAGCGCACTATCTTGAGGAGCATGGGGTGGTTCCGGCAGACTTCAACACGTATGGTGCCCGGCGCGGCAACCACGAGGTGATGATGCGCGGCACGTTCGCTAACGTGAAGCTGCAGAACAAGCTGGCCGAGGGAAAGAAGGGTGGCTGGACGCGCGACTTCCTGGCAGACGAGGTGCGGCCGCTGTTCGATGCGGCCATGGACTACGAGGCTGCGGGCGTGCCGCTCGTGGTGGTGGCCGGCAAGATGTACGGCAGCGGGTCGTCGCGCGACTGGGCGGCGAAGGGCCCGGCGCTTCTGGGTATCCGCGCGGCGTTCGCCGAGAGCTTCGAGCGCATCCACCGGTCGAACCTCATCGGCATGGGCATCCTGCCGCTGCAGTTCGCGGAAGGCGAGAGCGCCGAGAGCCTAGGGCTCGACGGCTCGGAGCGCTACACGGTGGCGCCGATCGACTTCTCGGCGGGGCTGCCCGTGCCGCGCGAGGTGGAGGTGACGGCCGAGCGGGCGGACGGCTCGACGGCGACGTTCAAGGCAACCGTGCGCGTGGACACGCCCACAGAGGGCGCCTACTACGAGCATGGCGGTATTTTGCCGTACGTGCTGCGAAGCCTATTGTAAAGACGAGGTAACGGTGGCGCCCGGTTGCGATGAGCAAACGGGCGCTTTGCCGTATAATGAAATGTTGATTCTAGCAATCGAGGGATATAGAAAGGGATGCCGTGAAACAGACATCCGGAATCGATGCGCTGCTTGAAGCGCTCAGGCAATCAGGGGTTAACGTGGACGGGCGCTTCGACGCCGACGCAGAAGCCCCTTCGGACGGCGCGGCCCGCGCCGGCAGGGGAGGCGGCGGAGGCTCGCAGCCGCCGCATGTTCACGTCGAGGTGCCGTTCGCAGACCGCATGGCCGCATGGGGCAAGAAGGCCCTCATAATCGCCGCCATCGTGATCGTGCTCGTAGGTTTGGCTGCCTACTGGTGGTTCCATCCGCCCATCAACATCCATTCGACGGACACCTGGATGTTCGTGGCCGTGTTCATCCTGCTGCCGCTGTTCCTGGTGTTCTGGAGCCGCTCGCACAGCTACAAGGAGGGCACCGCGAGGGTCGAGGCGAACCCCGGCAAGGCGAAGGCGTTCAAATTCGCGAGCTACGTGCCGGTGGCCGTGGCCGTGCTGGGCGTGCTTGGTGCCGTGATGTCGCTCTCCATCTTCCCCGGCAACGCCGAGAAGTACGCCACGGTGCTGCAGACGACGGAGGACAACTTCGCGCAGGATATCAAGGAGGTGAACTATTCGGAGATTCCCGTTATCGACCGCGACTCGGCCGTGCTGCTGGGCAACCGCGAGATGGGCTCCATCCCCGAGTACGTGAGCCAGTTCGAGATATCGCCGCTGTACAGCCAGATCAACTACCAGAGCTCGCCGGTACGCGTGAGTCCGCTGGGGTACGCGGACCTGTTCAAGTGGTTCACGAACCGCGAGGCCGGCATCCCCGCCTACGCGTTGGTGAACATGACGACGCAGGATGCGGAGATCGTGCGCCTTGAGGACAATCCCATCCATTACTCCGAGTCCGAGCCGCTCGTGCGCAACATCGACCGCCACGTACAGCTGAGCTACCCATTCTACATGTTCGACCAGAAGTCGTTCGAGATCGACGACGAGGGGCATCCTTGGTGGATCTGCCCGGTGCAGTCGCGCACCATCGGCCTGTTCGGCGGCACGACCATC
>OLRX01002837.1_pt1 | contig 10501 bp, 10 predicted proteins | sample 1672991 | NCBI WGS metagenome assembly OLRX01 (sample SAMEA3136744, study PRJEB25190) | human gut metagenome | biome: human gut; feature: human-associated habitat; material: faeces | place: Austria | collected 2013
CCTCATCCATCATATTCAGGGCAAGCACCATCGGAATATCCAGCTCCATCAGCTGTAGTGTGAGATAGAGATTTCGTTCTATATTTGTGGCGTCGGCTATATTGATTATACCTTTGGGATGCTCGTCCAAAACAAACTGACGTGTGACTATCTCTTCGCTGGAATATGGCGACATGGAGTAAATTCCGGGCAGGTCGGTGACGAGTGTTTCGTCGTGCCCTTTTATGCTTCCGTCTTTGCGGTCTACGGTGACTCCGGGGAAATTACCTACTCGTTGGCTGGAGCCCGTGAGCTGATTAAAAAGAGTGGTCTTTCCGCAGTTTTGATTGCCGGCGAGCGCAAAGGTCACTGTCGTGCCCTCGGGCAGAGGTGTTTCAGAAGCTTTCACGTGGTATTTTCCGCCTTCGCCCAGCCCGGGGTGAGGTATCTGGCGTTTTTTCAGCTCTGCGGGAGGCCGTTTGGTGTTGTCGCGTATGTTCTGAATTTCAATTTGCTCAGCGTCTGCGAGACGGAGGGTAAGTTCGTAGCTGTGTATTCTTATTTCTATAGGATCGCCCATAGGCGCGTATTTCACCATAGTTACGTCAGCGTGAGGTATTATGCCCATATCCAGAAGGTGCTGACGGAGAGAACCGTCTCCGCCGACAGCTCGGACGGTGGCGGTTTTGCCTATGGGGAGGTCTTTTAGTGTCATGCCATACTCCTTTTAGTAAAAATACTTTTTGAGAAAAAAGCTCAGTACAGAAAAAACTATTATAAGAATATTCTGCGAATAGAAGATAAAATAATAAAAAAATAAAGTATTATGTCGTCTGCAAAAAAATTATTCAGAAAATTTGACAGCTTTTTTCAAAATACGCACCGCTGCCAGCGCGTCTTCCTCTCCGAGGGATTCCAGAAATTTCTCATAGTAATCTATTGCGTTGTCGTATGTTTTTATAATGCTGTGTTCGCCGTCTTGTGTGAGATACACAAAGACCTGCCTTCTGTCTAAAAGGTCAGTCTCTCTGCGAATAAAGCCTTTTTTCTCTAAGCTGCTGAGTATATTTGCCATTCTTCCGGAAGAGAGACCGGTCTTTTTTGCCAGCTCGCCGGATAGGGCAGGGCCGGAGCGGCGAAGAAGGCAGAGCATGACGCCTGCTTCGCCGCGGGAGGGGAAACGTCCGCGGAGTTCGTCCAGTTTTTTTGCGGAGTAAAATTGTACGTCGCAAAACTGTTCTGCTAATTCTCGATATGACATACTATTCCCTCCGTTACATGCGATTTTATACGAGGTTATTATAGTCTAACTCGATTGCATTGTCAACGAATTTTCGACAAAATAGCGTAAAAAAAGAGACAGGCTGTACTGTCTCTTTGCGTTTTAGGTTTATTTTCTTTCGTATTTGGTGTGTTCGTTTATCATTTTCTGCTTTAACTCGTACAGTCCGTCCGAGAGATCCACCTTGTAGAGATGCGGATATACCAATCTGCGGTATTCGTCCCAGAAGGTATTCAAATCTGCTTTGCAGTATTCTTGAATTTCACTTACGCTCGGAGATTCGTAGACCTGTTTTCCGTCTATGAATACGGGGATCAGCAGCTCTTTCATTTTAAACTTAGAAAGGTGAGTCTTTTTCCAAGGCTCCAGCGGGTCGAAAATAGTGAGAGGTTTAGTTTCATCTATTGTTTCGTCGTCCAGCATTATGAGATCCGCGATGGCCATGCCTGTCGTATAGCCATAGAGGCGGACGACTTTTTTATATCCCGGATTCGTTACTTTCCAGAAGTTTTCGCTGATTTTGATTTTAGGCTCAAGCGGAGCTCCGGGCTTCATTTCCATAGCTGCCAGCTTGTAAACTCCGCCGAGTGCGGGGCAGTCTTTGCTCGTTATCAGCTTAGTGCCGACGCCCCAACTGTTTATGCATGCTCCCTGAGCTTTCATCTCGTGTATCAGGTTTTCGTCCAGATCGGAAGAAGCGCATATTATAGCGTCGGGGAAACCTGCTTCGTCCAGCATCCTGCGGCAGACCTTGGAAAGATACGCCAGATCGCCGCTGTCCAGTCGGATGCCCAGGGGCTTGTGCCCTGCGGCGGCGAGTTCTTTAAAGACCGTGATAGCGTTGGGGACGCCGCTGCCGATTGTATCGTATGTATCGACGAGCAGAAGGCAGGCGTCGGGGAAGGTGCGCGCGTATGCGCGGAACGCATCCAGCTCGGAGTCGAAGCTCATTATCCAACTGTGCGCATGAGTGCCGGATACGGGAATGTCGAACATTTCGCCTGTCAGTACATTAGAGGTGGAATTGCATCCGCCTATGACCGCTGCTCTCGCGCCATATATGCCTGCGTCGGGCCCCTGGGCTCTGCGCAGACCAAATTCCATTACAATGTCGCCTTTGGCAGCGTATACGACTCTGGAAGCCTTGGAGGCGATCAGGGTCTGATGGTTTATTATAGTGAGCATGGCGGTTTCTATGAGCTGCGCCTGCGCTATAGGAGCTTTGACGCGGACGAGCGGTTCGTAAGGGAAGACTACAGTACCTTCCGGCATTGCATATATCTCGCCTGTGAATTTGAAATCGCGCAGATAATCGAAGAATTTCTCATCGTCAAAGAGACCGAGAGTTTTTAGATACGCGATGTCTTCGGCGGAGAAGTGCAGATCGCGTATAAATTCGATTAGCTGTTCGAGGCCGGCCATGATTGCGTAGCCGCCAAAGCCTTCCGTGCGGCGGTAAAATACGTCGTATACCGCCTCGCGCTCGTGGACGTTCTCTTTAAAATAGCCGTACATCATAGTAAGCTGATAAAGATCCGTCATCATAGTCAAGTTTCTCATTTTTAGTGCTCAGACGTGTCTGCGTCTGAATCCTCCTTGTCTTGCTCTGCGTTTGCAGAAATTTTCTCTTCCGGACGGGCGGATGAATCGCTCGCCGCGGTAGTCTTATCCTTCTTGTGCTGTTCGCTGTTCGTGAGGCTGTATCTGCCGGAGTAAGCGAATGGCGCGAGGGGCTTTATTCTTCGGAATATCAGGTATGCCGCGCCGAGTATGACCAAAGCTATGGAGAGAGTCTGACTGACGCGCACCACCCCCGGAATGAGCCATAGACTGTCCGTGCGCATTCCTTCGATGACAGCGCGGCCTGCGCCGTAAAGCACGAGATAGAGCGCGAACACGCTGCCGCGGCTCTTTGTCTTTTTGCGCAGCAGCATGAGTATGACAAAGACAAGCAGATTCCACATGCTCTCGTAGAAGAATGTGGCTTGATGCCAAGGCTGCGTACATATCTCCCAAGCTGCTGTATCCGGATTGAATACCGAGTGAACTTTGTCTATGTATACGCTGAGAGGGAACCACTGCTTAGATACGTCCGTAACTGCCGCGCCGAAAGCTTCCTGATTGACGAAGTTTCCCCATCGGCCTATAGCCTGACCAAGGATGAGAGGAGCCGCGCCTATGTCGAGTACATCTCCCAGTTTTACTTTGCGCCATTTGCAGAAAATTATTGCGCCGATCACCGCGCCGATCACGCCGCCGAATATCGCCAGACCGCCCTTCCAGATGGCGATCATAGATAGGAAGTCGCCTGCGTAAGACTCCCATTCAAACGCGACGTAATACACCCGCGCGCCGATTATAGCCATAGGCAGGGCAATGGTCAGCAGGTCGATGACCAATTCAAAATTGTAGCCCTTCTCTTTGGCGAGGAAGCGCCCTACGATTATGCCGGCGGCGATGCCCGCGATTATTATAACGGCATACCAATGTATGTTCAGTCCTTCAATTCCAAAGACGTTTTCTAATGCTATGTTATTAATAGACTATTTCCTCCTGGTTTTTTAAACAGGTTCGATGTTAAAGCTCTGCAAAATGCAGAGAAAAATACTTTTTTTATCGAACGGGGTTTTGCTTTCAACTGTTATTATAAAGTGCTGAGTGCCTATAGTCAAGTTACGTGATTTTTTGGTCAAAGTTAGAATGGATCGGAGAAGAACAAAGCGAACGGGAAATCGTGGTTAAGAGTGATAGAGAAAGAGCAGGCGGCGGATATAAAAAATCGACTCCTCAAAAGAGGAGCCGACTGTTGACTATAAAATTTTTACTTACGCTGCTGCAGATTCTGTTGCTGCTGCTGTATCAGCGGGAGCCTCTGTGTCAGCGGGAGCTGCTGTATCAACTGCTTCAGTTGTCTCGGCTGTAGCCGGAGTAGACGCTTCAGCAGAAGCGGAAGAATCATCGCTGCCGCAAGCTGCGAGGCTGAAGCATACTGCCAGGCATGCGATAGCTGCTACAATTGTTGCAAAAATCTTTTTCATTTTCTTTAACCTGCTTTCTTTTTTTGAATGGGCTGTTGTTCCCGGAAAATATTCCCGGGGAGAACCGCTCGTGGTCTGTCCGACCGTTCGCAACTTATTATAGCACTATAAATGTAAAAATCAAGCCCTTATAGTGCGGATTACAAAAATGTAATATAGGATTAACAAAATGCATCCTATGTATAATATTACGGAGCGAATGGGCAAAAAAACGCTCAATTGCCTGAATAAATCGACAAAAAAACCGAGAAAAATGTTTCAGAAAAGTAAATATTCCCCAAACTTTTCACTAACATTTCATTTTATTTTTTATGTTTTGGTGATTTGTACGCATTGTTTATTGTAGAAACGCATATTCAGATATATTAAGTCAATTATCGCGCGGAGCTGCAAAGTGGAGCTGCAAAAAGATTGAAAAATAAAACGGCGGAGATTTCTCCGCCGGGTTTCGCTCAGTCTGTTGATTTATGCCTGATGTTTAAATACAGCCGTAATTCCCTTATAGTCTACTGAAAGTGTGTCGTTGGCAGCGTCATAGGCGTACTGCATAGAAGCGCCGTTAGCTGTAAGAGAGACTGTCGTGCCGTCAAATGTGTATGTACCGGAGATAGTCTTGGAAGCTGTCGCCGCGGTGAAAGAGCCGTCCGCCGAGAAAGTAGCAGTTATAGCTGCGTCCTTAATCGCCTGCGCCTTCTGAGTCTCAGAGAGAGAGGATACGTTCTTGCCTGTAGCCGCGAGGTAAGCGTCGTCTACATCAAGTGCGTATGTACCTGAAAGTGTCTGGGAAACAGCAGAGGATGCAGCGGCAGAGGCTGTAGCTTCTGTTGTTGCAGGCGCGCTGACGACAGGAACGGATGCTGTTGCGTCGTTCGCTGCGGATGCGGTGGAGGCAGAAGAAGTTGAATCGCTGCTGCCACAAGCAGCAATGGATAAGCAGAGGGCGGCAGAGGCTGCTACGACTGCAATTTTGGTGAAAATTCTCTTCATGATAGTAAAAACCTTCTTTCCTTATTTCCTGTGCGCTCGTGCGCATTTTCTACTGTCAATAAGTATATCACGTTTTTATGAAAATAACATGATTTTATGTCGTAATTTACAATTATTTTATGAATATGGAATGTCGAGTGACTGTTTATTTATGTTTATAAGGAGCCTTTTTTCCGCTGACGGGAACATAGAACGTATCAGTCTCTGCATCGTAAGGGCATGTGAGTATGTCGTCGTCTACGACAGCGTCTTCTTTTGCCTGCTTGCCGAGAAGGGTTATGATGATGTTGCCGTCTTTCATTTCGTAAATAAAGTCAACGCTTCCGTCGCTTTCGCTTTCCATTATTCCTGTACCGTCGCCGTTAAAGGTGAGGTTGGAGCCGTATTCGTTCAGCATTTCCTGAGCTTCTTCTTTTGCGTGTTCGGCCTCTTCTTCGCTTACAGCGGAGATATCTATGCCCGATTCGGAAATTACGGCGTCGAGATCCATTACGTATTCGCCGCTGGGCGCATCGCCTGTGGGAGCTGTAGCTTCAACTGCAGATGCTGCAGCGGTTTCTGTGGAAGAAGCTGATGTTGAGCAGGCTGCTAAGCTTAGGCAAATTGCCGCAGCGCCTGCAATGGCAATGATTTTCTTTGCTTTCATGTCGATTGTAAATCCTCTCTAAAAATAAAGTATATGTGCGCGGGAGGCAAATAAAATGGCGCCTATGCGCATTTAACCCTAGTCTAAATATAATAACACATTCTGAGCAAAAATGACATGACAATTTTGAGTTTTATATGATTTTAATTACAGTAAAATAATGGAAATAAATGTTTAATGAAACAGCAAGATATTATTGCATTAAAAACCGGCTCGTTTGAAGCGGGCCGGAGAAGTGAGTTATTAGCAATTTGGTCAGAGAACTGTTTTTCAAGTCAAAGTGTTTATTTTCGTTATATCCGCCCCGCTATAATAATGGGATAGTATTTCTTCGTATGTTTTGCCTTCTTCAGCCAGATAATCCGCGCCCATTTGACTCATGCCTACGCCATGTCCGTAGCCGTGCGTAGTGACAGAAACTTTTCCGTCGGAAAAGCTAAGCCAGAATATAGCGGAACGAAGAGAGAGTGCCTTGCGGAATTGCTTGCCGGAGAGCACCGCTGAGCCGACCTGTACTTTTTCTACGCGCCCGCTGTCGTAACGAGAAATCACTTTAACGCTGTCGGCGTTATCGGCCGTTATCCCTGAGGAAGGCGCGGCTTCGGAGAGGAGTTTTGCAAACTCATCGAGAGTGAAGGAGACGGTGTGTTCGTCCTCGTCCCCGCTGCTGCTTACGCTTTTCAAATAAGGCTGAGATTCTGAATATACGTTCTTTACGTCCTCCGTCTGTCCGCCGCTGCTGGCGTGATAAAATGCCTCTATAGCTTTTCCGTCGTAGGTGAGTATCTCGCCGCTTGTTTCAGATACGGCCTTGCGCAGCTTTTCGGAATATTCCTCGTAATTGTCACCCCAATTTTTTTTGAGTTTTTCGTCGTCAGAGAAGGCTTGGCAGTGTTCGGAATTTGTGCAGATATCTGCGCCTTCTTTCGCGCTGCATCCGTCCGGCATTTTTCGTATCAAATATGTTCGTGCGGCGACTGCCTGCGCCTTCAGCGCCTCTATATCGTATCGCGCGGGCATTTCGCCTGCGACGACGTGATATATATAATCTTCAAGCTGCATGGTCTGGAGTTTTCCGGTCTCGTCGTTATAGACGTTTATAGTGCGGCTGTCGCTCTCCGAAGAAGACTGCTGTTCTATTCGGCTTATGTCTGTGTCGCTTATTCTCTCTATTATTGCGGTCTGATTATGCTGTCCGTTGGCTAATATAGACAATACGATCAGGGCGCCAAGCGCCGCCGCTGTTTTTTTTAATCTATTCATTGATATTTCCTTTCGGCTTATCCACTTTATACTGATAACTGGATTTTTTACAGTACGAAATTATGAGACGAGAGATAAAAATATGAATATTTGCGAATTGCACACGCATTTTTTTTGTTAATGTTCGGATTTTTAAAAATCAGATAAACAGCATTTATTGTGCGATTGCGATTAAACAAGCAAAAAAGCTGATTCCCGTATTTTGATGAAAAATAGTTTGACATTGTATAACTATCGTATTTCTGTTAACATAATTGTGAAAAAAGGTTGTATATTTCGCCAATTTTGGCAGAGTTGTAAACAGTATCAACAGGTTATCCACAATTCCGGAGGATAAAGCAAGGCGTTTATGCACAGTTATCCACACGAAAAGGGCATAAAATGTGGATAAAATCAAGCGATTTTGCACTGCTGATGTGGACAACCGGGACGGCAGGGCATGGGACTTGTATATACGACGAGCCTGAATATAAGAGAAAGCGGCATTTTTTTCACACATGAAGATTCGCTTATGGTCAAACGATTTTGCCATGTTATACAAAAATATACGTAAAAAAGACTCATGCAGTATTGCATGAGTCTATATATGGCAGCGGAACTAGGATTCGAACCTAGACAATACGAGTCAGAGTCGTAGGTGCTACCGTTACACAATTCCGCTATTCTTTTGTACGCTCTCAGCTTTGGACGCCGGTTCATTAGTAAGCCCCAAAGTGCCGTCTGCCCTGTAATGCAACCCGCCAAACATGGCAGGTGGGTTATCTGCTCCCGATTTTGCGTTTCCTACTGCATTCGCGTAAGCCTACGTACCCATCGTGAGACTCGAAATCCCGTTTTAAAGCTGTGGGTCAATATACAAAGCATGACGCAACACCCCAGGAATGGTGGGACTAACTGGATTCGAACCAGTGGCCTCTACGATGTCAACGTAGCGCTCTAACCAGCTGAGCTATAACCCCGCGTCCTTAATATATTATACTCATTTCTGATAAAATATCAAGCGTTTTGTGAAAAAAAATTTAGTTTTTTTTGACTTTTTTCTCCAAAAACAGAGTACGTATGCGCAATATATCGCCGAACGGGCGAGGCACGACCTAAACGATTAATGCGTTATTTTAGAGAGGCGGGCATGATGGGCATAACGCCCGCCTTCGCAGACAAACTTAGCCGAAATATTTTTCCGGATCGACGTATTTTCCGTTTACAATATACTCGAAATGCAGATGTGCGCCGCTGTCTGCTTCGAAAGCAGGCGTACCCGCCGTGCCGATTTTGTCGCCGGCATTGAGCTTGTCTCCTTCTTTGACGTCGCAGGCGGAAAGCCCTGCGTATACGGTTTTAGAATCGCTGTGCTTCAGAGTCACGACTATCCCCATGCTGCTGTCGTTTGTGACGCTCTCGACTTCGCCTGCCAGAGCGGCGGATACGTCGGTGTTCTTTTCTGCGGAGAGATCCACTCCGTTGTGCGCCATCCACATATCCAAAGTCTTATTGTGGATAAGCTCTTCGCCGGAAAAGGCGAGTATTATTTCGCCGTCGAGAGGCTTCTTCAGCGTTACGGCCGCTTTGGTTTTGGAAGAGGCGTCCTTGGCTGCGCTTGCGCTGGGCGAAGGAGTCGGTTCAACTGAGACGCTGGCTTGCGCATCCTGCAATGTCTCGTCTTCCGCTTTGTTTACATCCTGCGCCTGCTCTATGGGCGTGTTTTCGTTAGCAGGGCTTTGGAGCGCGGCGATTACGGTTACGGCGCCTACGGCAATTATACACACTGCCAATGCGATATAAAATGCGTACTTCTTCATAAAGGTGTTTTTGTTTTGCATTTGATCTCCCTTTCTTTCTTACTGTAACTTAACTGATATGCCTATGTTTTCCGCTGCGAAGGGTATTTATACTTCGATGTGAAAAAAAGCGAGAAAAAATAAAAAAGTCATGCGTTTTACACATGACTTTAAAATTCAAAAAGAAGTCTCAAGCTTCAGAATGCTTTAGTTTGACCAAAGCTTTTGCGAGCTGATCGGGACAGCTGGTACCTTTGTGGCCGCATTGTACGCCGCTGAGCCGGTCTATTACGTCGTCTATTTTCATACCTTTTACGAGAGAAGAGATGCCGATGAGATTTCCCATACAGCCGCCGTAAAATTTGACGTTTTTTATTGTATCTCCCTCGGTTTCAATATCTATTGCGCGGGAGCATGTGCCTTTAGTAGTGTATGTAAACTTACTCATGCTGTTCTCCTTTTTAATTCAACAGAATCTTATTCAAAAATAGACCTCTTGCATATCTGAGGCAAGAGGCATATTTTTCCGCTCAGGAGGCGGACGGCTTCCTGAGCAGACGTTTATAGAAAATTTGAGAATTAGCCGAAATATCTCTTGAGCAGACCGTCGAATCCGCGGCCGTGGCGAGCTTCGTCCTTAGCCATCTCGTGAACTGTGTCGTGGATAGCGTCGTAGTTCAGCTCTTTAGCTCTCTTAGCAAGAGCGAGCTTGCCTGCGCATGCGCCGTGCTCAGCGTCAGCGCGCATCTCGAGGTTCTTCTTGGTGGAATCCGTCAGCACCTCGCCCAGCAGCTCGGCAAATTTGGCGGCGTGCTCGGCCTCCTCATAGGCGGCCTTCTCCCAGTACAGGCCAATTTCGGGGTAGCCCTCGCGGTGCGCCACACGGGCCATAGCAAGGTACATGCCCACCTCGCTGCACTCGCCGTTGAAGTTCATGCGCAGGCCCTCGATAATCTCCGGGTCCACGCCCTGGGCAACGCCCACCACATGCTCGGCAGCCCAGGTCATTTCGCCCTTCTGCTCCACAAACTTGGAAGCGGGCGCCTTGCATACCGGGCAGAATTCAGGGGCGGAATCGCCCTCGTGTACATAACCACAAACGGTGCAAACAAATTTTTTCATAGCTGCTCTTTCCTCCGTATCCATTCAATTAACTTTCCTTCAGCCTTTCGGCATTTTTATCATACCACCGCTTCTAAACAATGTCAAGTATTTATTGATAGAAACTATCAATAATATTGGAAAAACCTGCTTTTTTCAACGCGGGCACCAGTGCGCGCAGCAAAAGCGCCGTCAGCGCCCCCATGGCCAGCCCGCTCACCGCCAGCACCGGCACATCCCAAACCAGCGCCTGCGCGCCGCGTGCACCCCACAGCGCGGCGAATACCGCAAGCTGCCCAGCGTTGTGCGCCAGCGCGCCGCCGGCCGACAAAATAAACGGTGTGGGCCTTGCAAAGCGGTGCAAAAGCCACATCACGCCCACGCTGAAAAGCCCCCCGCACAGGCTGAGGGCGCCGGCCACCGCACC
>OLRX01002841.1_pt1 | contig 10486 bp, 10 predicted proteins | sample 1672991 | NCBI WGS metagenome assembly OLRX01 (sample SAMEA3136744, study PRJEB25190) | human gut metagenome | biome: human gut; feature: human-associated habitat; material: faeces | place: Austria | collected 2013
CTACGACATTGAGAACCTGACCGATCCGGCACGACGGGCAAAGTATCACGGCGCGGTGGAGAAAGACCTCTACGGTCGGGAGATTCCCAAACAGGCGCACGGGTCTATCAACCTCGACGGTCACACATCCTCTACCCGCAAAATAATGTGTGCTGTGTCAGAACTCTTCGACCAGATCGTGGACAAGAATCTGCTTGTCCGCCGTATGTATGTTGTGGCAAATCATGTCCTGCCGGAAACCGATGCACCGAAGAAAAATGACGGTGCAGTCCAGCTCGACCTCTTTACCGACTACGCCGCCGAAGAGGAAAAGCAGAAAGCTGAGGACGCTGCCTTGGAGCGCGAGAGAAAAATCCAGAAGGCGGCTCTTGCCATCAAGAAGAAGTACGGAAAAAACGCCATCCTCAAGGCGATGAATCTTGAAGAAGGCGCAACCGCCAAAGACCGCAATGCGCAGATCGGCGGGCATAAGGCATAAAGGATCAAACAAATCGGAATTTGCAGAGGTCGAATATGGTGATCAAAGAAATTGTTGATGATAAGATGCTTTATATGGACTTATTGTTGCTGGCAGATGAGCAGGAAGATATGATTCACCGCTATCTTGAAAAGGGAACCATGTATGTACTTGATGATAATGGCGTGAAAGCAGAGTGTATCGTTACCGATGAGGGAAACGCGATTCTTGAAATCAAGAATATTGCTGTAAAGCCAGAATATCAGGGCTGCGGTTACGGAAAAGCCCTAATTAACTTCTTAATTCACCGATATACAGGGAAATACTCTATTATGCAAGTAGGGACAGGAGATAGTGCGTTGACTGTTCCGTTTTATGAGAAATGCGGTTTTACACGCTCTCATTGCATCCCTAATTTCTTTACTGACCATTATGACCATCCGATATTTGAGTGTGGCGTTCAACTTGTTGACATGATATATTTGCAAAGGCAGTTATAAATCCCCGGTTACATGGAAGGGAGATGCAGAATACACATGAACAATCGATACGACGAGATTATCAATCTCCCTCACCACGTCTCCAAGACGCGACCGCAGATGCCGATGTCAGATCGAGCAGCGCAGTTTGCGCCCTTCGCAGCACTCACCGGCTACGACTCCGCCATCAAGGAAACCGGACGTCTGACCAACGAAAGGATTGAGCTTGACGAGGAAGCGCTGACTGCATTGGACAGGAAGTATCAGCTTCTCATGGAAGCCCTTGATGAAGCGCCGGAGGTCACCATTACCTACTTCCAGCCTGATGAGCGGAAGGCTGGCGGCAAATATGTATCAGCAACCGGCGCGGTCAAAAAGGTCGATGATTTTGAGCGGCGAATCACTATGCAGGACGGCGCAAGGATTCCGATGGATGACGTTCTGAGCATTGACGGAGAGCTGTTCTCATCGCTGGAATAATGTCGCTTGCCATGCGGCCAAATGAAGTGAATACCGAAGTACAATATGACTGTAAGGTGAGACTCCAAGCGTAAGCGCACAATAATCACCCGCCTGGAACCCCGGCATAAACTTACAATGCGGTGCAGCCTCTTGAAAGGCAGCACCGCATTTCCTATTTATCATCCTCCAGCATACGATATCCGACGCCAAGCTCGTTGATGATATAGCGCTTTTCGCCGGGCGTCACGCCCATTTTCTTTCGGATATTCTTCATGTTGACTTGCAGCTTTTTGACGCTGCCATAATCCGAATATCCCCAGACCGTGCGGATGATTGCAGCATACGTCAGGACCTTTCCGGCATGGATAGAGAGATAGGCCATGATGTTGTATTCGGTCTGGGTCAGGTCGATTTCGTCTTTGCCGACAAAGACCTGCCGTGTATCGTAATCGATCAGCAAGTCCTGAAGGCGGAATTTCCCGCCAGGGGTACTTTCATTCTCTTCGCTGTGCCGATGGCTGCGGAGAACGGCACGGATACGGGCCATCAATTCCTCCGTGCCAAAGGGCTTCGTAATATAATCATTCGCCCCCAGATCCAGCGCCTCCACCTTGTCCCTCTCGTTGGAACGGGCGGAGAGCACAATAATGGGCACGGTATCCGCCTTTCGCACCTCTTGAATCAGACTCATGCCATCCCGATCCGGCAGGCCAAGATCCAGAACGATGAGGTCCGGTCGATGAGAGGCGTACATCATCATGCCGAGCGCACAGGTCTCCGCACAGAGCACCTGATAGTCACTGGTTTCCAGATTGGCTTTGATAAAGCTTCGGATGTTGGCTTCATCCTCTACGATCAGGATCTTGAATTTGTTATTGCCCATCGTCCTCACCCCCTCTTTCCAGAGCAAAACGGAATACCGCACCGCCGCCACGTCTGTTTTCTGCGGTAATGTCACTGCCGTGGGCCTTGACGATGGCGGCGCACACAGATAGTCCGATTCCCATATTGCGGCGTGTCCCGTCCACCGGTGCGGCGGACTTTTCATAGCTGCCGGTAAAGATCTTTTGAAGCGCATCCTCCGGGAGTCCGCAGCCGTTGTCGGCGACCTCAAATACCGCCTTGTCTCCCACGAGAGAAACGGAAAGCGTCAGCTTCGTCATGCCTTTTGCGTGAAATACAGCGTTTTCCAGAAGATTCAGCAGCACCTGCTCAATAAGGAGCGAGTCCATGGGAATGTCCACAAACTCGTCCGGTATCTGTGTGATGACCTTCTGATTCGGATGCTTTTTGGAAAACTTCATGAGAACCGAGTCGATCAGCTCATCCAGAACGGTGGGTGTTTTCACGACCTCCACCTTCGCGCCGTCGATCCTTGTGACAGACAGGAGATTCTCCACCATGCGGATGAGCCATTCGCTGTCCTCCTGAATTTCTCCCAGCAGCTTGAGCTGCTGCTCCTTTGGCAGCGCGTCATACTTGGAGATCAGTGTAGAGGATGACCCGTATATGGAGGTAAGGGGCGTGCGCAGATCATGGGAGATCGCCCGCAGCAAATTGCCCCGCATTCGCTCTTTTTCATTCTCTGAGCGCAGCTTCTCCTGATCGCGGATACGAATGTTCAGCGTACTGGTGGAAACGGCAACGACCAGCATGATGACGGCGGATAGGATGCTTTCCTCCACGAAAAAGTCAAAGGCATAGTACGGATAGGTGAAGGCGAAATTCACCGCAAACACGCTGACGATGGCCGAAATGATACCATAGCAATACCCATGCGTTTTCAGCGAGATCAAAAATACGCCGAACACAAAGATCATAGGTACCAGCGTCTGCGTGGTAAAGAGCTTCTGAATCAGCCAATTGACGGCAAATACGCTGCAAAAAATAAGGATCGTAAATAGAATATCCTTTTGTCGCTGTCGATTCTTCATCATGCTTCTCCTGAAATTTATTGCGGCATTATGATGCCATGCAGCGAAGCAGAATGGCATCATACGCCATGTTTTTCGGTTCCGGGCGAAGCCCGGGAGAAAAACGGCTTAAATCCGTGTATAATAACTGCTGGCCGTTATTATACCGCATAAGCGGAAACGCTTCAAGATTTCTCACAGGACGATATTGCCCCGTGCTTGTTTCTTTACCGAATCTACACCGGAGAAATGCTATGATATAAGCACACAGCAAAAAGGAGGAAGAAGTCCGTGGAAAACGACAGCAGCGACGACAACGGTAACCGCCCTTATATGGCCTGTTCATGTGTGGCATATCTACGCCCTTTGCTGCGGTATCGGGTATAGATGTGTCTTTTTTGCATAAAACAATAATATGAACAGGAAATAAAGGAGTTTTATATGAATTATTTGGGAAGCATTTTCGCAATGGTGGTCTGCATCGCCATGTCCGCCTATTTCAGCGCCACAGAAACGGCGTTCTCATCCCTGAATAAGACCCGCCTCAAGGTGTTGGCGGACAACGGAAACAAGAGGGCAGCGCTGGCACTCAAGCTGTCCAATGATTATGACAAGCTGATCTCCACCATCCTGATCGGCAACAATATCGTGAATATCATGGTGGCGTCCATCGGCACACTTCTGTTCGTCGGGCTTTACGGGGACATCGGCGCGACGGTTTCTACGGTCGTCGTAACAATCGTTGTTTTGATTTTCGGTGAGATCACCCCCAAGAGTGTTGCAAAGGACACCCCTGAGCGCTTTGCTTTGTTCAGTGCCCCGTTTATCCGCCTTTGGATTTTGGTTTTGACGCCGCTGAATTTTCTGTTTTCCCAGTGGAAAAAGCTGGTGTCCCGTTTCTTCAAGACGGATGACAACGCAAAAATGTCCCACGAGGAGCTGCTTCTTTTCATGGAGGATGTGGAGCAGGACGGCGGCATTGACGAAAACGAGGGTGAGCTGCTGCGCAATGCTCTTGAGTTCCGCGACCTGACGGCGGCTGAAATTCTGACCCATCGAATGGACCTGGAGGCCGTGGACATCGGCGAGAGCCATGAGGAAATTGCCAGAGCCTTTACACAGTCCCGCTTTTCCCGCCTGCTGGTCTACCGGGATACCATCGATCAGATCGTTGGCGTTCTTCATCAGAAGGATTTCTATATCAACGGCAAGATGACGGATCAGCCCATTGCAGAGATCATGACGGAGCCGCTGTTCGTCTATCAGCACACAAAGATCCGGGATATTTTGAAAATGCTCCAGCATCAGAAATCCCATGTCGCCGTCGTTGTAGACGATTTCGGCGGAACACTTGGCATTGTTACGATGGAGGATATCCTGGAAGAACTGGTTGGTGAAATTTGGGACGAACACGACGAGGTGGAAGAGGATTTTGAAAAGCTGGACGAGAATACCTACCGCGTGGACTGCTCCGCCAGCGTGGAGGATTTTATGGAATTCTTTGACGTCAAGCTGGAATCGGACAGTGTTTCCGTCGGCGGCTGGGTCATGGAGCAGCTGAATAGAGTCCCCAGTAAGGGCGATTCCTTTGCTGTGCAGAATTTGGAGATCACGGTCTCCGAGCTGAGCGCGTACAGAGTGTCGTCCATTACCGTCAAGCAATGTGACCCCATTTTAGAATGTGCGCAATAACAGTGTGGAGGGAATATGGCGAAAAAAACACAGGGTACTGACACCAAGCGGCACGATATTGCCGTCCCGCCGGAAAACAGACAGCTCGACAAAAGCATTGCCCGATACATCATTCGCGCATTGCTGCTGATGATTCTTTTTGCTTGGGCTTTAATGAACCTCGATGCCGTAATGAAATTTCTCGGAAAAGTGATCTCGCTGTTCTCGCCGTTTCTGATTGGCGGAGGTATCGCTTTTCTGATCAATGTTGTCCTTAACCCACTTGAACGCTGCTGGAACAGAGTGTGCAAAAAGGCCCCTGTAAAGCTGGCAAGACCCGTTTGCCTCACTTTAAGCGCTGTTCTTGTGTTTGGGATTTTGTTTGCCGTAGTGTTTATGATGATTCCGAGTCTGCGGGAGTCCGGCAGCGAGTTTATTCAGAACATTCCGATTTATGTTGATGAAATTGGGGGCTGGTGGGCAGATACTGTTCACTTTGCAGCAAAGTACAACATCGTTTTGCCGGAATATGCAATCGACTCCGATCTGCTGATTGAGAAAATTACGGCCTTTATCAACGACGAAGGCAGCGGAATCATTACAGTAACATGGGGCGCGGCTACATCCATCCTTTCCGGCTTGGTTGACGTGCTTTTGGCGTTTGTTTTTGCGTTGTATCTGCTGGCGAAAAAAGAAGTGGTTGCAGCCCACTTAAAAAAACTGATCACAACGGTGCTTCCACAAACGGGGGCAAAGCGGCTTCTGAGCATCGCTTCGCTGACGAATCAAACTTTTACCAACTTTGTCAGCGGACAGCTTACCGAGGCTGTCATTATTGGAGTCCTCTGCTTCCTGGGAATGCTGATTCTGAGGATTCCCTATGCCGGTGCCGTTTCCGCATTTGTTGCCGTTACCGCGTTGGTGCCGATCTTCGGCGCATGGCTCGGCGGCGGTCTTGGCACATTTCTGATTCTGTTGGCAGAACCCATCAAAGCGGTGTGGTTCATTGTTTATCTGCTGATTCTACAACAGGTAGAGGGCAATCTGATTTATCCAAAAGTTGTTGGAAAATCGGTGGGCCTGCCCGGACTGCTTGTGCTGATGGCTGTCACGATTGGAGGCGGGGCGTTTGGTGTCTTGGGAATGCTTTTCAGCGTTCCGGTCTGTGCGGTGCTATATAGTCTCTATCTGGAGTTCATGCAGAAATCAGACACCCGGAGTTGAATCTTTCACGATTTATTGCCTTTGAAAAAAGAAATATGGCAGCTATCAAATAGCCGGACACATAGACACAGAGCCGATAACCCGTAGCCGAGAGGTCAACGGTTTATCGGCTCTATTCCTTTGATAGCAGCTGCGCTGGCGAACACAGCAAGACCGTTATTTTCGGCCCTGCGGCGCAGAACGGCGGTTTTGAAATATTGCATTTCAAGGCACACCTGGCAGATGCGTTTTGCACCACTCGGCGGTTGCACCCGGCGACTCGGAGATCACATTTTAGCAATCGTCCAATTTCTGCATCAGCATTCGCTCCATGGTGTGCGCATAGATGCAGCTCCGAATGTCCAGAACGATTTTTTCATCATTCATCATTGCCTTTCCGAATTAAAACAATTGCCAAAACACCCCCACCAATCACCGCTGCGGCAATAACGGCGACGATCCACCACGGAAAAGAAAACCTCTCGCTCTCCACAGGAGAACTATGCTCTGTATTTTTTTCGTGGTCATCTTTTAGATCGGTACTCATGTCTTTTTCCGGCTCAACGCTGCTTTTTTCATCATTGTCGCCTTCAAGACTTCCGCTGTATTTTACCGGCTCTGTCATAGTTGCCTTACAGACAAGGCAGCTATAGGTCTTTTCACCATCGGCTTTTGGAGTAGGTTCCCTGGTTATTGTTCCCGCATCCCAATTATGTCCCACCGCAGGCACCTCTGCCCGTTCGGTAACGCCGCAGTCGCATTCCCGCGTCTTAATCCCAGACTCCTCGCAGGTTGGCTCCGTAGTTAACATCCACTGGCCAAAGCTGTGGATATGGACAGGGTTGTTTTCATAGAATTCCACCCGGATCAAGCGGCTGTATGTGGGCTCACTCTCTGCACCTCCTGCCACATTCCACGCAGCATAGCAGTACCATTTCACGCCCAATTCCTCCGGCACCTGATAGCTTTCTCCCTCTGCGTAGTCAATGGCGCGAATCATCGCCATGTTTTCTATATCCGTGACATACCACTGATATTTCAGCGTACCGCCGTCGGACGCACTGGCATTGGTAAACAAAGTGATCCCACTGCCGCCGATATAGCTATAGCAATCCGGCATTTCCGCCTCAATCACAGGCTTCGCCGGGCCCGCCGCCCAGGCTGCGGTGACCGTTACTCCCACAAGCATCCATGTAATAAAAGCAATTATCAGTCTTTTCATACTCTTTCTCCTCTCGGGAACCGTTATCGCAAATCCTGCCGTTTGGCGGCAATTACATCAGGATAAAACGCATACCCGTTTACACCCCGGAGGCTTTCCACGATAGAAAGCTTATCGCTTTCATAATTTTTCCAAAGCTCCAGCGCCTCCTCCGAAACCTCAGATGCATAGGAGGCAATGGCGTAATGATCCCGGGCCGTAATAAACCGCACATCCTCCCCGGATATAAGCCGGCCGACCTCTATTCGTCCCTTATAAGCATCCGATGCATAGCCGTATGTATCGCTGTCGATTATAAAAAAGGTGAGCTCACCGCCGCCGGTCTTATCAACGAAAAATGCCACCTGGTTTTCGGAAAAGCTTGCCGTAACGGCACCCACCCAGCTTTCCGGCAGTGTGATCTCATAGGCGCCGTCGCTAAAATGCACCGAGCTTATTCTTTCGGTTGTTATGAGCTTACAAAGCTCCTGCGCAAATGAGGAATAGTTTTTCGGAAAGCGGTTGGTTCCCTGGGCGTTTATCTCCGTCCCGTCCGCCAGCACGACCTCAAGGCACATACCGCTGCCGTCAAGGGCCTGGGAATCGTACCCTCGAAAGCCTTCCCATTCCGCTATTTTGTAGTTGCCGAATAATGCGCATAGCTTTTGAAAAACGCTCTCATCTGCGTCAATTGCGCGAACGACATTGCGGCATTCCACATTTCCGGAGGTCTTATCATCCCACATTTCCGTGCTGATGTAATACTCCAGATGAACTCCGCTCTCCGTTTTGTATCCCTCGTAAACGCGGCGCTGCGCCGTCATATCGGTTTGCACCAGCTGAAAGCTTTTGAAATCCATAGGATCCCCTCCGTAATACGCATTGCCGTCATCATTCGCATGCTGCTTTTTTGCGCAGGCGGAACTGAACAGTATCAGTAAACCTAAGCACAGGCCCCATAATATTCGCTTTTTCATGGATTCTTCCTTTCCGAAAGGCACCGAATTTCATTCGGTGCCTTTCGGAAAGAAGCTTGCCGCAGCAAGCCTCTCCCGTTTATGAATTGTACATAGGGATCATCCGTATTCGACTCAGGCCCTTTCCAGAAGGATCATTCCCAGCCCATACAGCAGGCACCCGTCCTCTGTGACGGAGATCTCCATGAAGGGATCCACCGGCTCCCCCAGCGTCTCGCCCTGAATCCCGGTATCGTAATAGAACTTGCCGTCTGCCTCCTTCCAGGTGGTGCTTTCGATGGCGGCGTAGCCGTCCTCCCGGACCTCCACCCCTTGCTTGGCAGCCTCCTGGCGCATCTCCTCCGGCACGAACATAAGTGTGTTGAGCATACCGTCCTCGGCAAACTCCGTCCGATAGTTCATCAGCTCGGCGCTGCCCTCAAACCGCTCCTCCTGCGGCGGGTTGTCAGGGGTAAAGACCTTCACTCCGTCCGGTGTAGGCACACGGACCTCCTTGACCTTCCAAATTCCCCGAATATCCATATTTTTCCTCCTTGTCAAGCCATCATGCCCACGGATCGGCAGCCTTCGGCGTGCGCACACCCGTCAGCAGATACTGCTCCCACAAGAACCACTTGCCGTCGCTGCCCCGCTGGCGCATCTTGATAGGACGGGGATCGTCTGCTCCGCCGCAGGGGATAAACAGCTTCATATACCCCTGCTCCTCGCCGGACACATGGTTGCTCTCAATGGTGATCGTATACGGCTGGGTGGGTATGTAGTTGTTGTCCGGTGTGGAGCCGGCGAAATAGGTGAACGGCAGGTAGGTCTTGCCATCGCGGAAGCGATCGTTCAGGAAAGAAATTTCCTGTCCGTTCAGCGGACGGGGTCCGCGCAGCCAATTCAGCATCTCCGTTCCGATGCTCTTGTCTGCCGCATATGCACACAAAGCGAGAACTGTAAGTGCCGCCGTCTTGAAGGGCGTGTCGAGGCTTGCCTCGGGAAGTGCCTGCATTTCGGCAAGGCTCTCCGGCAGTGCTGCAAAGGTAAATCTCTCCCGCTTACTGCCCAGGGATTGTGCGGCGGCATTTACCGCCTGCCCGGCTGTGCTTTTCAGCTTATCAAAGATACTCACGGGTTATCTCTCCTTTATAAAGTATTTTTTAGCAGGGGGAAAGCTGCATCAGAATTTACCGCCCCCGCCGCCGTGGGTCGTGCCGGAGGAAGATGTGTGGGTGCTGCTCCCGCCTCCGGAATCATCGTTCTTGGGCTTCGCCGTGCGTGTGACAGTGTTATACAGGAACAGATCACGTCTCTCGTTAATGTTCAGACTGTTGTCCTTTATGTAGTTGCTCGCAGCCGCCTGGAAGCGGACCGTTTTCAGCTTTGCTTTCATATTGCCCACTATGATGAGGGATAGGACGAAGCCCACAACGATGGCAATAGGGATCCAGATAAGGGAAAGTGGCTCCTTGGGCAGATTCTTTACATCGTAAGGCTCGCCGGTTCTTGCCTGTGTGATGAAGTCATCGCAAAGATCGGCGAATTTATCAAAGGCGCCCGCAAAATTACCGTCGGACAGATCTCCCTTTATCTGCTTGCCGATATACTCAATGCCCGCGTCCGTAAAGACCGTAATGCCGTAGCCGCAGGTGGATATGTACCAGTCGTTGTCCTCGATGCTGATAAGGAGCAGCGCGCCGTCCCTGCTTTCGCCGTAGCCGAAGTTGCCGTAATCATAAATATCATCGGCATAGTCCCGCGGAGTTTTCCCGTCCAGCGTGTCAGTAGTCAGCACGACAATGTCCATTTTCTGACGCTCGCTGAGCTCATTAAGCTTTGTCACAAGCGACGATTCCTCGTTGCCGGAGAGCAGCCCCGCCATGTCCTGCACACGCTCATATTCGCTTGCGAAGCCATCCGTCTGCGCTGCAAAGGCGGGAGTCACTATACAAAGGCACAGAATAAGCGAGAATAACAGTGTCAGTATTTTCTTTTTCATTCCGTCCCCTCCTTAAATCAGCCCTATCAGGTGCAGGCCCCACGCAACGCCGTAGGAAGCCACTGAGAATATCGCCGCCAGCAAAAACGTCCAGCGCTTGGCCGCAGCCTTATCCACCGGCAGGTCACCGACGAATTTCCCG
>OLRX01002846.1_pt1 | contig 10466 bp, 11 predicted proteins | sample 1672991 | NCBI WGS metagenome assembly OLRX01 (sample SAMEA3136744, study PRJEB25190) | human gut metagenome | biome: human gut; feature: human-associated habitat; material: faeces | place: Austria | collected 2013
GGTCTCCCATGGCGCGGATGCCCACGCCGGACCACCGGGCCGTGGTGTCGTACCGCACCTGGCCGGAGAGGACCAGCATGGGAATGGAATCCAGCCATCCCCCCACTACCCCGGTGATGGCGTTGGTTCCCCCGGGGCCGGTGGTAACGCAGAGGGCCGCGATGCGGTTGTGAATTCTCGCATAAGCTTCCGCCGCTATGGCGCTGGCCTGCTCGTGGTGGTTATAGATACAGTGCAGCCCATCTTTATGGCCCAGGGCGTCGTTTAAATGCATCGCCCCGCCCCCGGTTACGGTAAACACCTGGCAGATGCCCGCTTCCACCAGGCGGTCCGCAAGGTAATCTGCTAAACGCTGTTTCATGATATTTGCCCTCCTTCTCAATACAAGACCTCGTTAAGTGCTCCTAGTATACTCTGTATAACTCGCACTAAACTCGTGAAATACCTCGTTAAGTGCTCCTAGTATACTCTGTATAACTCGCACTAAACTCGTAAAATACCTCGTTAAGTGCTCCTAGTATACCATACCGCATCTGTTGACTGCAATCAAATATAAAAATCCGGGCATAAAAAACTCTGCTAAAATTCTTAGGGGCTCCCCCAGGGCGGAAAGCGCCGTTTTCTCCCCCTCCAGTGCCTTCCAGAGCTTCCAGCAACCTTCACTATCTATAGATTCGTTTATACGCTATAATCACCCATGTAATGCAACGACGGATTTTCGGCCACGCAGAAAACCTGTTTTCACATTTCAAAAAGGAGAGATTCGATATTATGAAGAAACACATGAAAGTTATGGCTGCATTATCCACTACCGCTCTGATGGCTGTATTTGCTCCTGCTCTGGCAGAAAGCGGAAACGCCGCAACGGTGTACGCCGCTTCCGCTGGCTGGACCGAGGAAGACGGAGGCTGGGTGTACTACGATTCCGACGGGTACCGCCTGACCGACACCTGGAAGAGAGAGGGAGACAGCTGGTATTACCTGGATTCCGACGGAATGCGGGCCAGCAATCTTCAGGTAGACGAGTATTACGTAGGAGAAGACGGTAAGCGGGTAGCCAATACCTGGATTTCCATTGAAAATGAGGACTACAGCTATGGCGACGATGAGCCGGAATTTTACTGGTATTATTATGGCAAAGACGGGAAAATGTCTGCTTCCCGATGGGTGAAGATTGACGGCCATTCCTACTATTTTAATGAAGAAGGACATATGATGACCGGCTCCGTCAACATTGACGGCGACAATTATTACCTGGGCGAAGAGGGAGACGGCAAAATGAAAACCGGCTGGATTCTTCTGGAGGACGAAACAGACGATCCCGATGTAACAGAGTCCTGGTTCTACTACGACCGGAACGGAAAACGGGTGGAAAATCAGGTAGATAAGAAAATTAACGGAGCTTACTATACCTTTGAGGACGGCCGTATGGTAACCGGATGGTATCGCCTTCCTCAGGAGGCCGCAGACACAGAAAACGTATCTGCAGAAAATGCTGAGACCTCCGAGAATGTGGCCACTGAGAGCACCGCTTCCCAGGAGGGAAACGCAGTGGAAGCCGCAGCGGCCGTCTCTAAAGAAGAAAACGCGGGACTGTACCAGTATTACGATGAAGACGGCAAACGTGCTTCCGGCTGGAGAACCATCGAGGGAATCGAGGGCTTAAGCCAGGAAGATGAAACCTACCGCTTCTATTTCAAGAACGGCAAACCCCATCACGCTGAGAGCGGCATCGAGCTGTTCAGCGTTGATTCCAAAAAGTATGCTTTCAACGCCAAGGGCGAGATGCTGACAGGCAAGCAGTCTATTACAGGGCAGGACGGAGTCACTGCCAACTACTACTTCGGTGAGGACGGAATCATGAGAACCGGCAAACAGGTAATTGAGGACGAGGATACCGGAGAGCGTCAGAACTGGTACTTTGAAACCGACGGTGCGGGCAAGGGCCGCGGCTACCATGGAATCAAGGACGGCGTACTGTATATCCAGGGCCTGCGTCAGGAGGCAGACCGTGATCTGCGCTACTCTCCGGTAGAGCTGGACGGAGTTTCCTACCTGGTAAATGTCAACGGAACCGTTCAGAAGGCCAGCTCCGGCTCCAAATCCTCTGTTCGTGAGGATTTAGGCAATGGATACAAAGATTTTGAGGACGAGGACGGCAATATCTGGGTTGTAAACACTCAGGGCCAGATTCAGAAGTAAGAACCCCTTCATCAATCCAAACTTCTCCCGCCTGTTTGCAGGCAGAAACAACCAATACTTTCATCCGTTCACCCCAGGAGCGGCCGCGCGAAATTCTTCACCGGCTCTCCCAAAGGGAGAAGCATTCGACAGCAGGGCCCGGAAAACCCTGCTGTTTTTTGCGGTCAACTTTGTGCATTGTGACGAAATTTACATATTTTTCAAGAAAATCGGTATATTTTGCAAAGTTCTTCGTTATACATTATCGTGTAGGGGGGAATTTCCTTCCTCTAACGGAAAAGTAATGGAAAGAGAGGATTTTTCAATGCGAGAACTTGCCGTGTTTTACTGCCCTAAGTGCGGACATTATGCCTACTATCAGACCTCCAGGCATCCGCTGTGCCCGAAATGCGGCGGCAGCGTACCCATGTGCATGCTGAGAATGTACTATACGGAATTCATGAAAATGACCTGCGAAGAACGGGACAATTATCTGTCCAAAGAAATGTTGAAACGCAACCCTTCGATCCTCCAACGGGTCTCCGCTTCCCGGAAACGTTTCAACAGCAGGGAAACCATTGCGGAGCTCTGTACTGTTATTATGGATTTGGATGCGGAAAATAAGGTTTTAAGCGATACCGTCAATTGGATGCACGATACCATATGGGACATGTTGAGACAGCAGCAGGCCTCCGGCAGCAGACCGTCCGGAACCAATGGCGGCTGGCAGCCTGTGGACGAGGCCAACAGCAGCTCCTGTGAAGCCGCTGTCACAGAAGAGCTACGGGAAAATGACGCAAAAATAGAGGCGTAGCTACCATTTTTTCTGATTATAGTGTATAATTTTCTTAACAGTTCAGAAGAGAAAGGAGTGTGCCTATGAGTTACAAAATCATCACCATTGCCCGACAGTTTGGAAGCGGCGGACATGAGGTTGGCGAACGGCTTTCTAAGCGGCTCAGGATTCCCCTTTACGACCGTTCCCTGGTAGAGATGGCCGCCAGAGAGCTGGAGCTCTCCCCGATCAGCGTAGAGAAGGTGGACGAGAGCGCTCTGCATTCATTTCTGCGCACCTACCATGTACCCGAAGACCCCAAGGCCGCGGCCCGGTACGGCCTGCCTTTAACGGACAATACCTACCTGGTCCAGACCGCCCTGATTAAAAAGCTGGCCGCCCAGGGTCCCTGCATCATCGTGGGCCGGTGCGGCAACCATATCCTGCGGGACCATCCGGGGCTCATCGACGTATTCCTCTGCGCCTCCAAAAAAGACCGCATCGCCCGCATTATGAAGCGGTATGAAATCCCGGAGAAGGACGCCGCCAGCGCCGTGCGCAGCACGGACCAGCGGCGCAGGCAGTATTATGAAACCTATGCGAAGGGAGAATGGGGAAGTATTGAAGAGCACCAATTGCTGATGAATGTGAGTATCCTGGGGATGGAGAAGGTGGTGGATATTTTAGCGGGGATGTATGAGGGTTAAGGAATAGGAGGCGGAAATTTCAGACTGCAGTTTTTCAGAAGATAAACCCGGTCGCACAGTTCGTAAATCTCCTTAGCGGTTCATGAATTCTTCGGGCGAAAAGCTGAATGTGGTGTTCAAATGCGCTGTCACAATCACACATAATCACTCCTCCCGCATCTGACAATATACATCCTCCGCTTTGCCATAGCAGACTTCTCCCATCTTTCATCTCACAGAGCCTCTTTATAATCTCAGGGCCGTGGTTTTAGTGCCGCAGCCCTGAGTAAGTCACTATTTCATGATACTGATTGCAGTCAACCTATTTCGAGTTAGGACCGTATTTTTTTACTTTTTAAAAGATACACCATATATCCAAAAGGCATGATCCAATTAAAAAACGCATATGGAGCATATGCAGGTACACTCACTCCTAAAACTTCCGACATGAAAATTCCGCAAGTATTCCATGGAATTAACGCAGAGGTGGATGCCCCTCCTCCAAATGATTCAGATATCTTGTTAATGCCGGCTGCGTCATATGAAGTTTTTCTGCTGCTTTCGATATACTTTGATATTCCGCTATCGTCATAACATAGTTTAATTTTGAGAAATCCATTATTCCTCCGTCAATCTCTCATAAATCATTTTCATGGTTTCCCGGACCCGCTCACTTCCAAACTGAGCGGCCCGGCTGGCATTGGCCTGACCCATGAGGACAAGCTCCTGAGGGTTGGCTGCCAGCTGCCGGAGTGCCTGCACATACGCATCCACATCATCCGCCTTTTTTATCATGATTCCGCCTTTGCAGAGAATCTGCTCCGCCTCACGTTCCGGCTCCATCAGGTCTCTGCTCCCCCGGATATCCGAGCAGATTACCGGAAGGCCGCTGGCCATAGCCTCCAAAAGGGCCATGGGCAGCCCTTCCTGGTAGGAGGGGAAGAGAAAAATATCGGCGATTCCATAAATATCCAGCATATCTTCCCGGTATCCCAGAAACCGCACCTCCTCCTCCACCTTCAACTCTTTTGCCAGTCCGCGAAGCTGGTCCTCCAATACGCCGTGGCCGCAGATTACATATTGAAAATCAGGGAAGCTTTCTTTCAGACGAGCCGCTGCCCGTATGATTGTTTCATGGTTTTTCCGGTGGATAAGCTCTCCGGAGGATAAAAGGATCAATTTCTTTTCGGACAGCCCAAGCTCCCACTTTTTTTCGGCAATCTCTTCCGCTGTCTTTGCCTGAAAACGGCTCAGGTCAATTCCCACTCCCGGAATATAATCCACATATTTGGCGTGGAATTTCTTTTCCGCCCGTTCATAATCCTCCCGGTTAATGCAAATCTGCTGGGTGGTAAAACGGGACAGAAAACATTCCATTGGATAGTACAGCAGCCAGTTAATAGCCGGAGCGCCTTTAAAAAAATGGAATCCATGTGCGGTATATATCACAGGCCCCGTTTTCGTCGCATGAGCGGCCAGCCGTGCCATCACTCCGCCCATAGGCGTATGACAGTGGACCAACTGGAAATGATTCTCCTCCATCAGCATTTTCAGCTGCCGGTACACCCGAATGTTCTCCGGTTTGAACGGGCTCCTAACAAAATCAATCTGATGGCGTACGATTCCCGTATGATCCAGTCGATGGTTATCCGTGCCATAAGAGGGCGTGTGGTAATTCGCCGCGTAATGCACTTCAAATCCCATGGATTGAAGAATACGCACATTATTCATTTCAAACTGGGGAACGAATCCGCTTACCGTAGTTACTAAAAGTACTTTTTTTGTGGAGTGCATAAATATCCTACCTTATTTTATTATTTTTTATACGCGACTTGTACTTACCTGGAATCCCTCACCTTCTCAATCACCTCTTTCAGCAAATCCCTGGCAAACTGTACATACTGCTCTTTAAAGTCCCTGGAGAAATATAGATCCAGGTCATCTTTGTAACGTTTCGGATCACGAGTCGCCTCTTCCATAGATTCCCCCAAGCTCTGAACGTGCTCCAAATACATCCGCGAATAGCTACATTGAATTTCTTTCTGCTTCATCAGATTCAGCTTACGCGGCAGGGACCGATTTTTCAATTCCGAGTTAATTTCGCTGGGGATAAAAATAAAGTTAAACAGGCTGTTTACATATTTCTTGAAAAATTGCTTTTCATAGGTGTAGGTTTCTTCCCGTTCTTCGATTAAAAAACAGATGATGTTCTGGTCGTTATTGCTGATAATAAAATGTTCCGGAGAAAAAGCCTCGTCATCCGTAATATACCGGTATAGCGGCCGCAAGTCTTTCTTATCCACCGTCACCGTATCGCCCTTGATTTTGAAAAAATTGTAGATCGTAGCCAGAGATTTGCAGCGGAAACGTTAATCTCCCTCGTCCTCATTGGAGGCAAGCCGATACTGAGCTAGCAACCGTGCATCGGTAATTCGATCCGGAGAGAAGTAGGACTTAATCTGCTTAATCAATTCCGCATACCATTCTGAATCCCCGGATTTCAGTACCCTGAGGAGAACGTCCTTGCTCTTTTATTTTCAAATATGGTAAATAGGACTGATAAAAGATATACGCCGTAAATTCTCTGCACCTCTGACTTTTCCGGTTCCCCGCCTAAGAGTGTGGAAAAAATGTATTTCATAATCAAAGCTTTGGGAAGGGTCTTTGAGTCTTTCAGCACTTTTCCAATAATATTGTGAAAAATTTTAAGTTCACATAATTCTATTTTTACCGGCTTGCCATTTTTAAAGCACTGAAAACGGGAGATAAAGTCATTGGTGATGGAGCTGCTTGAAACAATTTGAATCATAATTTCAATGATTTCGTTCAAATTGCAGAGGGAGTTCAGCATATAGGTCCTGTTGCGGATTAATTCAATGAGATAAATTCCCTCGCGGAATATCTGCGGGTGCTCCTCTTTGGTCCGAAACTCCTTTTTTAAAAGAAAATCTTCCCCGAACTCCATTCCCCGGAATTTGGACTCCTTATAGAGATCACAATAAAAATAGTGTTCCAAAAGTTTGAGCAGCGGATAATTCATACCGCACTGATTGGCTTTGGCAACATTTTCTTTAAAACGATACCATTCCTTGCGCACTTCCGGTCTGGAATCATTTTTAAATAAATAGCTCTTGAAAATATCTTCCGTATCCAACTGTTTTCCCTTAAGATTCACATCGATAAAATATCGGATGCCATCGCTGATATCGGAAGACTTATTTAAAATGATATTAACTGAACTTTTCCCCAGATTTTCAAGAAAATGTTCCGCCTCAATTTGATCGGTGATGGAGTGATGGGTGGAAATATACTGCCATAAATCATAATATTTCTGGCGCTGCTGCAGCTGATCGGCAGAAACAACCAGCGGGTCCTCTAATTTTTCCATCGGAAAGTTTTGACTTACAAGATTCCAAAATTCAGAAAAACTCTCGATCGAAAGCTTACACGGACTAAAAATATCGATTTTTTCTCTATAGAGGCCGTTTAAGCAGGAAAGAATCATTGTCAATACGGTAATTCTCTGCTGCCCGTCAATAATCGAATAACTTGATTGAGTATGCTGGGTTAAGATTACATTTCCTAAATATTTGGGACCGGAAGAAATATCGTCAATCAGCTGAGCCACATTTTCATTTCCCCATCGGATCTCACGCTGAAAATCGGGAATCGAATAGAGCCTTCCCTTGGGGAAGGAGAGAATTTCCTGGTCGGGCTTGCCGAAAGGAAGTGAAATTGTTTCGTTTGTGTCTGATAAGAACTTCTTCAGCGGCGCAATAATACCTAATAGATCAGCCATCATCTGTACCCCCAGTAGATTCATTCGACAAAATATGACAAGTTATAGATAATTATACACTATATTTGCGTTGGCGACTATAGGGATTATTTCCGGCGGTGTAAAAACGCTGATCCTTCTGGCATTTGACCAATCGGGCAAAGTCTTTAACGCCTCAGACTGCGGAGATAATTGCGCGAAGTGGATTTTACATATTGGGAAAGAAAAAGACCTGACCATCAATCTCAGGCATCTAAGGGCAAATATAAGATTGTGATAAAAAATAATCGACTCCATTATGAATTTGAGATTAAGAGAAATATTACCATTATACAAGGTGACAGCGCCATATACACATCTTTGTACGTTCGCTTTATATTGCCTCCAATGATAACCCTGTATGGTACCACCAGTCCATCAGATATGATTACATCCCGCTGACCTGATAAACCTTTTCATCCTCCATGGAAATAAAGATGGTACCCTTTTTCAAATGCCGCTCCATCATAAAAGTCCCCTGGATTCTCCGCTTCCATCCCCGGACAATCGCCTGCTTATCCTCCGGAAGCCTTTTTGCCGTTGCAATATTCTTTAGTTCGCTGCTTGCATGGTATTTGTTGTTTACAAAGTCAAGCAGCGGCCTCCAAAGCTCGTCTATCGAAACCTCTCCGCGAAAAATTTGACCGTCTCCTTCATCTCTTCACTGAATTCCGCCAAATCCTCCATCTGAATCGCCCCTTCTTTCAAAAGAGACATGATATTGTAAATCATTTCGGAGCGGCTCATCTCCACCTGAACCCCTGCCTTTTTCTTATCTCTCCGGATTCGCTTCTCCAGCGTCCAAAAACGGTCAGAGGCATTCTCATCCCGGCTCAATATTTTTATGTACTCCCGGCAGAGCCGTTCCATATACGCTTCCTGCCATTCCGGAAGCTTTTCCCTGAAAAGTTTCCAGTCTTTCTTTGTAAATCCATCCTGCGGCAATTTGTTCTACTCCTCCTCATCCCACTCCGGATACTGCTCAACAGCGCCCTTTTCCCTGATTACCTTAGCCTCTTTATAAGCGGCAGCTTCATCAATCTTCTGCACATGGATGGTAAACATCCAATCATCCCCAAAATCATAGTGAAGCGAAAAGTTCTGCCCCTTTTCAAGATGAAGCTTATCGAGGGCAACTTTGGTAGAGGGCTCGTCATCTTCCGGATCGGACTGATAAGCGTTATCGCTGTACATCCGGTTATCCATGCAGAATTCATACAGATGCTCATCAATAAAATCATACGAATCTAAAATGGCGCCGCACAGCTGATCCAGGGTATCGCTCCCTGAAATCTCAATCACTCGATACACCGAACGGGACATCCCCGCGGGATATACTTTCAACGTATAAGTCCGTTCCATTCGCATATTCTCCTCCTTCTTTCCTTTTTTATCCTGCGGCTCGGCGCTTAATTCCGTCTTTTTATTCCCTAACAAACCATACGTCTCAATCAGCCCCTTAACCACTTCTTCCGGAGACCTGTGATTCATCTGATACTTATTTGTAATTTTGGAAAAAGAACGCTTATAGAAGGTAATGTCCTCCTTTATATCATTCAGATAATAGGCGGCGTGAGCATCCCGGTATTCATCGTCCCGATATACACGGTCATTTTCATCGCTGAATACCAGCCGGTCAAAAATGCTTTCCGGTATATCCTGCAGCTCAATCGCCAGAACATCATCCCGTTTCAGGTACTTATTGAAACAGATGGAATAACACATAGGCGTAACAGCTACCACAGTATTCTGCTGAAGCGCCAGGATATCTCCCAAAATCTCACCGCGTATTTGGTCACGCTCGTAATGCGATACGGTATTTACAAAATGTTCCAGTTTGGTATGATAGCGTGATTTCACTTCTTCATCCGTATCAAAAAAACGGTATCCCAATTCCTGGGCGAGAAGCCGCCCCGTTGTGGTTTTCCCTACGTTAGAGATTCCAAAAAGAAAAATATTCATACTTCCTTTCCTCCGTGTTAAGATGCCGCGCATAGATGAAAAACCGTATCATAGCAAAACAGAGAACTTCATCTCTGTCCCCTTAATCTTGTCTCCCATATACTCCTCTATAAATTGAAAATATCCATTCGATCCGCCACGTTTTTTCCAAAGATCAATGGAATCCTTGATCCTTAAAAGGCACATAACCGGAACCGTATAGTAATCTCTCAGCATTTCCTGTGTGAACTCGCCCTCCTGAAGATGCTCTCTTAACACCGCCTTGATCTCCGCATTGGTGTAGGGATCACAGGCCATGAGCAGCGCTTTTTCTAATCGCTCATTATCTTCATTCCTGAACTTCTCCGTATCCGCTTTTTCACCGGTACACCTTTCTTTTATATCAAACAACACCAACGCGATGGCATCCCGCAGCTGCCGGCTGTCTGAAGCCGGGAATTGCCGGTGTGTCTTTAATGCGTTTCCCTCCATCGGAAAGAGGAGCATAGAATAGTTCTCCCCATCGCCCTTTCACATTTTGCCAAAATCCTTTGCCATCTGTGAAAAAATCTTCTCAAATTGATACCGCTGCATATCTTTCATCCCTCCTCAAGCCAAGGAATACTCCATCATCTCATACACAACCCTGCTCCCCTCCCCAATCTCCATGGGAAGCAGCGCTCTGGCTACACATTTCTCACCCAGAGAGGGCTCGTCCTCCCGAACCAGGTAAGCGTAATCGCCGTCAATCCGTTTCACCACATAGTAAACTTTCTCAAACATCATTACACATCTCCTTACATTTCGTTCCGTTTAGCGAATCTCACACAATCATCTGCTCCTGCTCCAGCCGAATCCGTTCCCGGCGCATGAGACTGATTACCTCATGAAATACCTCATACTCCGGATGATTCTCCATCCGTTCCAAGGTCTTCAGATAGGCCGCCGAGGTAATCTCCATGGCCTGGTCCCGGTAAGCTTCCAGAGAAGCCCGGTCCATCCGGTAAGGCATAAGCTCCGGCACAATCTGACTTTTCAGCCGCGCGAACATGCGAAATCCGCCAAC
>OLRX01002851.1_pt1 | contig 10455 bp, 8 predicted proteins | sample 1672991 | NCBI WGS metagenome assembly OLRX01 (sample SAMEA3136744, study PRJEB25190) | human gut metagenome | biome: human gut; feature: human-associated habitat; material: faeces | place: Austria | collected 2013
CTTCCTGTTTATTTTATGGTCATTGGGCTGTTTCTGCAGCCAATCCAGGAAATTGGTCCGGGAATCGTGCGTCTGATAAAAGAGCCGGATTTTCTGATTACGGATTATTTTGTTGTGGGCGGTGTGGGGGCGGCCCTCATCAACGCCGGTGCACTGACTCTTATGAGTATTGGCATCATCTACTTCATGGGTATGGATATGGACGGCCACACCATCACTTCCAGCTGTCTGATGTTCGGTTTCTCGCTGTTTGGCAAAAACCTGCTTAACATCTGGGCTATTTTGGCCGGAGTGTACCTGTACGCCAGGTATCACAAGACGTCCATGCGAAGGTATATTTATATTGGCTTTTACGGCACCAGCCTTTCGCCCATCATCACCCAGATGATGCAGGTGGGCAACCTGCCGGTGGTGATGCGGATGGCCATAGCCCTGGCCGTGGGGCTCATTATAGGCTTTGTGCTGCCGCCCCTTTCCACTCATGTGCATTTTGCACACAAAGGGTATTCTTTGTACAATGTGGGGTTTGCCGCAGGTATCATAGCGACGGTCATTGTGTCAGTGTTAAAATCCCTTGGAGTGGAGATAGAATCCAGGCTCATTTGGTCCACGGGAAACAATGAGATCTTTGGAATCGTGCTGTCCGTACTATTTGGCGGAATGATTGTATTCGGGGTTGCGGTGCGGGGCAGAAGTATCTGGGAATCTTACAGAAGAATTATCAAATCCTATGGAATCGGCGGAACAGATTATCTGAGAGATGAAGGCGGTGCCAGCACTGTGTTCAACATGGGAGTCAATGGACTGTTTGCCACCTATTTTGTACTGGCAGTGGGAGGTGAACTGAACGGACCTACCATCTGCGGAATCTTCACCATTGTGGGCTTTGGGGCCACGGGAAAACATCTGAGGAACATAGCTCCGGTGATGATGGGGGTATATCTGGCCAGCTTTACCAAGACATGGAACATTTATCAGCCATCCCCCATGCTGGCCCTTTTATTCTCCACCACCCTTGCGCCGGTGGCTGGTGAATTCGGCGTGGTGGCCGGAATCGTGGCAGGCTACCTGCATTCCTCCGTTGCCCTCAATGTGGGAATCGTGTATGGGGGCATGAACCTGTATAATAACGGTTATGCAGGCGGAATCGTAGCCATATTCATGGTTCCTGTCATCCATTCCATCATGGACAGACGGGCAAGGGCAAGAGGCGGATTGTCGCTGTAGGAGTCCTGGGATGTGAAACGGTTTTATTTACAGAAACAGTTCCAGCAGAAATACCATGGCACATGCGGCCAGGGACACCTGGAACAGGCTCTTTCCCTTCCAGGCCAGAAGAACAGCCACTGCCAAGGCTGCTGCGCCGGACCACACAGAGGCTGTGGCGTGGAGAATGGCAGGAAAGGTCATGACGGACAGGGTGACGTAGGGGACGTAATAGAGAAAGGACTTGACATATACGTTCTTTATCTCCTTCTTAATCAAGGTCAGCGGAAGAATACGGATCAGGTAGGTCACGCCTGCCATCACAAGAATATACAGGTACACATTATGATTCATGTTCATTTTCCTCCTTTACAGGGAACAGAATGGCTGCGGCACCGGCAATCAGGATGGTTAGCAGGATGATTTTAAAGCCGGATGATAGACCTGACAGCAAGGGGACATGGGCAAACACAAGGCTTAAGGCCATAGAGGCCAGGATGACGCCGGTGAGAATCCTGCTTGTCTTGGCCGGCGGAATCACCACGGCCAGGAACATTCCGTACAGTGCCACGTTCAGGGCGCTTAAAAGGCGTGCCGGAAGCAGTTCCCCGGAAACAGCTCCCAACAGGGTGCCGAGGGTCCAGCCGGGTACGGCGACACAGATGAGCCCATAGCTGTAAAAGGGACTTAAGAAGCCGGGCCGGCATACGGAAACGCCGAATATCTCGTCTGTAACTCCATAGGACATAAAGAAACGGTGGAAGAAGGGCATGTCTGCGCCCAGCTTCTGGGACAGGGAACAGGACATAAGACAGTAGCGCAGGTTAATGATGAGCTGGGCTATTGCCATTTCCATAAAGGGAGCCCCGGCCTGTATGATTCCCAGCGCTGCAAACTGTCCCGCGCTGGTCAGGTTTGTAAAGGACATGACAACGGACTGGAGGGTGGTGAGGCCGGCTCCCCTTGCCATGATTCCAAATGTAAAGGACACGGCCAGGTATCCCAGACCGATGGGTATGCCGTCTTTGAGTCCGCAATGAAATTGATGTGAATTGTGTTTCATGATAACCTCTCAGAATATGAATTGGGATAAGACACCCCTACCAATTATAGCAGGAAAATCCAGGTTGTAAATGCGGATTTTATCAAATCCCGGGGAAACCCTCCTGAACCTTACCGGACCGGTCCTGCCTGGCGCCGGAGCCGTTACAATTGTGTGAATTCGGTTGACAGACCGGATAGATTGCCTTAGAATTGTTAGGTAACTAACAGAAACTGTTTTTCTGCATATAATAAAAGGAGTAAATTCCATGGCTGTTAATCCTACCGTCCGCCTTATCGCCACCCTTTCCAACCTGATCCGGCGCAAGATTGACAGCGCTGAGGGGGTGGGAGGGCTGACACCTGCCCAGAACGGAATCCTGCACTTTATTCTCGGCCGCTGCAGGGAGCAGGACCTGTTTCAGAAGGATATAGAGGAGGAATTTAACCTGCGCCGCCCCACGGCCACGGAGATTCTGAAGCTGATGGAGCGAAAGGGCCTGATTTACAGGGAGGAGGCGTCCTATGACGCCAGGTGTAAAAAAATCATTCCCACTGAAAAGGGATGGGAGCTGGAAGGACGGGTGCTTAAGGATATCCTGGAAATGGAACAGTTCATAACACGGGATATTCCAAAGGAAGAACTGGATACATTCATCCGAATCGGGATGAAAATGATGAAGAATCTTAAGTAATGGGGAAGGGCCTATGGCTGCCACCAGGCAGCGCCGTCTTAGGCTCTTTAAATTGCCCCAAAATCCAAGGGAATTTACAAAAAAAGGAGGTTTTAACAGTGAAAGGACAACATCAAAAGACAGTCCGGGCTTTGCTTGGCTCAGTCCGGGAGTATAAAAAGCCATCTCTTCTCTGCCCGGTTTTTGTGGTGCTGGAGGTGCTTATGGAAGTTCTGGTGCCCGGCGTCATGGCGCTGATGATTGATAAGGGGATGAGCGGAGGAAGTATCGGCTATATTCTGAAGATTGGAGCCGTGCTTTTAGTTATGTCCATGATGGCTCTGGTATTCGGTATCCTGGCAGGGACAAATGCGGCCAGGGCCTCGGCCGGTATGGCACGGAATTTGAGAAAGGATATGTTCCACCACATACAGGAGTTTTCTTTTTCCAATATTGACCGCTTTTCTCCTTCCAGTCTGGTGACGCGTCTGACCACGGACATCACCAATGTGTAGAATGCGTACCAAATGGTAATCCGCATTGCTATCAGAGGCCCCATCATGCTCTGCTTTGCACTAATCATGGCTATGGGAATCAGCAGGGAGCTTTCCACCATCTTTTTTATCGTGCTGCCAATCCTGGCAGCGGGGCTCTTTTACATTGTGATAAAGGGCCATCCCTATTTTGAGGCTGTATTCAAGCGCTATGACGTGTTAAACCGCGTGGTTCAGGAAAATCTGAACGCCATCCGGGTGGTAAAAGCCTATGTGAGGGAGCCGTATGAAATCGAAAAGTTCCGGCACATATCCCAGGAGGTCTTTTACCAGTTTAAGTATGCGGAAAAGATTGTAGCCTGGAACAGCCCGCTGATGCAGTTCTGCATGTATAACTGCATCCTGCTGGTATCAGGGCTGGGAGCCAGACTCATTGTGGGAAGCAGAATGACAACAGGTGAGCTCACCAGCATGATTATCTATGCGGTCCAGATATTGTCCAGCCTGATGATGCTCTCTATGGTGTTTGTCATGGTCATCATGGCCCGTTCTTCGGCAGAGCGTATTGTGGAGGTGCTGGATGAAAAGAGCAGCCTGTCAGACCCGGATGACCCGGTACAGGAGGTGGCGGACGGCAGCATTGACTTTGAGCATGTGTCCTTCAGCTACATAGGAGATAAGGAGAAGCTGGCTCTTAAGGACGTGGATATCCACATAAAATCCGGAGAGACCATAGGTATACTGGGAGGTACGGGAAGTTCCAAAACCACTCTTGTGCAGCTGATACCAAGGCTGTACGACGTGACCGGAGGCTGTCTTAAAGTGGGCGGTCGGGATGTGAAGGAGTATGGGCTTAAGTCCCTGAGAAATCAGGTGGCAGTGGTTCTGCAGAAAAATATCCTGTTCAGCGGCACCATCCGTGAAAACCTGCGGTGGGGCAATGAAAATGCCACAGACGGGGAAATCAAGCGGGCCTGCTGTCTGGCCCAGGCAGACGAGTTTATCCGGCAGTTTCCCGACCAGTATGAAACCTATATCGACCAGGGAGGAACCAATGTATCCGGGGGACAGAAGCAGAGGCTCTGTATTGCCAGGGCCCTGCTCAAGAAGCCTAAGATATTGATTCTGGATGATTCTACCAGCGCAGTGGATACAAAAACAGATGCCATGATTCGCAGAGCGTTCCGGGAGGAGATTCCTGACACCACCAAAATAATCATAGCACAGAGGATATCCTCGGTGGAGGACGCAGATAAGGTGATCGTGCTGAACCACGGCGCTGTGGATGATTTTGGTACGCCCCAGGAGCTGTTTGCCAGGAATAAGATTTACAGGGAAGTATATGAATCCCAGAAGAAAGGGGGAAATGATCATGATGGGAAATAAGAAAAATGCAGCCGTGAACCACCATTATGCCAAAACGGCAAAACGCCTTATGGGGTATGTGGCAGGCACTTACAGACTCCAGTTTGTCTGTGTGCTGGTGACCATTGTCATAAGCGCTCTGGCCAATGTGGCGGGACCGCTGTTTTTGATGGTGCTCATAGATGATTTTATCACCCCTCTCCTGGGGCAGCAGCGTCCTGATTTTACGGTTCTGAACCATGTTATGGCAGGGCTGGCGGCCTTTTATGTGGCCGGGGTTATTTGTACCTACACTTATAACCGTCTGATGATAAATATTGGCCAGGGCGTCCAGAAGCGTATCAGGGATGAGATGTTTGAGCATATGCAGACGCTGCCTGTACGGTATTTTGACCGTCATCCCCATGGAGAGCTTATGAGCCGCTATACCAATGATATCGACACCCTGAGACAGATGATTAACCAGGCTCTGCCCATGGTATTGTCCTCCTTTGTCACCATCATAGCCATATCCGCGGTGATGATAGGTATCAGCGTTCCCCTCTCTGTCCTGGCAGCAGCCATGATAGTTCTCATGCTCTTTGTCAGCAGGACTCTGGCAGGCCGGTGCGGACGGTATTTCGTGGCGCAACAGCTGGCTATCGGAAAGGTGACGGGATACATTGAGGAGCGTTTAAGCGGACAGAAGGTCATCAAGGTATTTAACCATGAGGAGGAGACGAGGGAGGAATTCGACAAGCTGAATGACCGGCTCTATGACAGCGCATTCCACGCCAACAAGTACGCCAATGTTATTATGCCGGTCATTACCAACATAGGCAACCTGCAGTTTGTGCTCACAGCCATCGCAGGAGGGATTCTGTCACTAAGTGGCCTGGCAGGGCTGACCCTGGGCCAGATTGCTTCTTATCTCCAGTTTACAAAGAGCTTTAACCAGCCCTTTGCCCAGATATCCCAGCAGTCCAACTCCATCATCATGGCCCTGGCAGGGGCAGAACGTATTTTTAATATGATGGATGAGGAACCGGAGACAGACCAGGGAAATGTGACCCTTGTCAATGTCCGTGTGGATGAGAGCGGAAAAATGACAGAGGTACCGGAACGGACCAGCCTGTGGGCGTGGAAATATCCCCGTGAGGACGGCACGGCCGCTTACACAAGACTTACCGGTGATGTGCGGTTTCAGGATATGGACTTTGGATACGAGCCGGGGCATGCAGTGCTCCATGACATCAGCCTGTATGCGAAGCCGGGGCAGAAGCTGGCTTTTGTGGGAGCCACAGGGGCGGGAAAGACCACCATTACCAATCTGATTAACCGTTTTTACGACATACAGAAGGGATCTATCACATATGATGGTATTGATATCCGCCATATAAAGAAAGACGACCTGCGCCGCTCTCTTGGCATCGTGCTTCAGGATACCCACCTGTTTACCGGTACAATCAGGGAGAATATACGGTATGGAAAGCTGGATGCCACAGACAGGGAGATCTGCGATGCGGCGAAGCTGGCCAATGCCGACCAGTTTATAGAGATGCTGCCGGAAGGATACGATACCATGCTTACAGGAGACGGCGAGGAGCTGTCCCAGGGCCAGCGCCAGCTTTTAGCCATTGCGCGGGCAGCCATTGCAGATCCTCCGGTCCTGATTCTGGATGAAGCCACTTCCAGCATTGATACCAGGACAGAGGCTATGGTGCAGAGAGGCATGGATGAGCTGATGAAGGGCAGGACCGTATTCGTCATAGCCCACAGGCTTTCCACCATCCGCAATTCCGACGCTATCATGGTACTGGACCATGGACGTATTGCTGAGCGGGGAGACCATGAGAGCCTGATAAGGGAGAGGGGAATGTATTACCAGCTGTATACAGGCGGGTTGGAGCTGGAGTAGGAGAGGTGCCCGGCCACAGGAAGGTAGCAGGAAGGTGGCAGGAAGGTGGCAGGGAGGTGGCAGGAAGGTGACGGGGAGGTGGCCGGTGACGTGGCCGGCCCAGCCAAACTGCTTTCCATGTATTGACTTTCCACGGAGAATGCAGGTATAATTTCCTGTATTGGATTCTGCCAAACGGGAATCCGTTAAAAACTAGGAGGAAATGTTATGAAGAAAAAATTAAGCCTATTGCTGTGTGCAGCCCTGACAGCCACTACCCTGGCCGGCTGCGGCCAGGCACAAAGCAGTCCTGCCGGTACAGATGCCGGTACAGAAGCTTCGGCAGCTGGGACCGCCGGGTCAAAAGAGGGAGAAAAGATCCTTACCTATGCTGTGATGGAGGAACCGGAAACACTGGACCCCACACTGAATAACTACAGCACATCGTCCACCTTCCTGCAGAATATGTTCTGCGGCCTGTTCCAGCTGGAGGCAGACGGAAGCCTGAGCAATGCCATGTGTGACACATATGAGGTAAGCGGGGACGGTCTGACCTACACCTTCACATTGAAGGACGGACTTAAATGGTCCGATGGAAGTGATCTGACGGCAGGAGACTTTGAATATTCCTGGAAACGCGTCCTGAATCCTGATACGGCTTCCCCGGCTGCTTGGGAACTGCATTATCTGAAGGGCGGGGAAGAATACAACACACAGGGCGGCTCTGCCCAGGATGTGGGGGTAAAGGCTGTGGATGACAAAACCCTGGAGGTAACCCTGAAAGCACCTACGCCATATTTCCTTTATCTGACAGCGTCCAGCAACTTTTTCCCTGTCAAGCAGGAGGTGGTGGAGGGACAGGATCCCTGGACCAAATCCGCGGATACCTATGTGTGCAACGGTGCATTTACCCTGGAGAAGATAAATCCCCAGAGCAGCTATGTGCTGAAGAAAAATCCCAATTACTATGATGCGGACTCCGTCAAACTGGACGGAGTGGAAATCGTGATTATCCAGTCTCCGGAGTCAGCCCTGTCCGCATATAATGCAGGTGAGATTGACGCTATGGGCGATAACCTGGTAACTTCCCAGGCCATTGATCAGTATGGGGATACAGAAGAGCTGAAAGGATATGACAAGATTGGAACCAGATATTACGATTTCAACTGTTCCAAAGAGTATCTGTCCAATCCGGATGTGAGAAGGGCCCTGGCCATGGCTATTGACCGCAGGACAATCTGCGAGTCCATCGTTCCGTCAAAGCCTGAGCCGGCCTACGGATTCGTGCCTTATGGGATACCATATGAAGGCTCCTCCGAGGATTTCCGCACCGTATCAGGTGATTTGATTCAAGAGGATGTGGAAGCTGCAAAGAAACTCCTGGCAGACGCGGGATATCCCAATGGAGAGGGACTGCCTGTTCTGACCTTTATTGTTACCAACACAAAAGAGAATAAGGACATTGCCCAGGTAATCCAGTCCATGTGGAAGGATAATCTTGGAGTCCAGGCAGACATTGTTACCTTTGAGTCAAAGGTGTACTGGGATGAGCAGAAGGCTGGAAACTTTGATGTTTGCTTTGACGGATGGACCGGTGACTATCTGGATCCCGACACAAACTTGAACTGCTTTACCCAGGCCCGCGCCTACAACCAGAACCGTTGGAGCGGTGAGAATGCCATGAAGTATGACAGCATGATAGAAGAATGCCGCAACCTGGCGGATAACAGTAAGCGTATGGAGATATTCAAGGAGGCGGAGGCCATCCTGATGGATGAGATGCCCATCATACCGCTGTATTATCTGAATGCCATCGTCCTGGCAAAGCCGGATGTGACCGGTCTGGTGAAGAACGCAAACGGCCATACCCTGTTCAGAAATGCGGATAAGCTGTAATGGCTATGATTTAAAACAGAAGATTGGCAGCGCCGGATATCTCTCCTTTGGCAAAGGGAAGGGATCCGGCGCTGCTTTTTGCATGGATATAAAGCGTAATTTCTCAGTTTAAAAGCAGGGGAGATATTGAAAGCAGTACCTTTATATGCTATACTGGACCAATCAGATTGTTTCTGAACAATCTATATAAAAATCTTTTCCGGCATAAAATCCAATGTTTTCTGCCGGGTACTGGCATATCTGCCGGGATTTCCGCTCATATCACATAAATCAAATAGTTCATGGAGGGCAATGCCTATGGGAAAATGGCACAAAGGGCGCATCAGAGGTTTTTTTAGGGATGGAAAGAGAAAAGTGGATTTGCAGCTAAAACAGCTGGCAGACAGCGGAAGGCCTCTGGATATAAGCCTGACCAATGACTTCGCCTTTAAGAAAACCTTCCGCAACAAGATTGCGCTGACAGGGCTTTTAAGCAGTCTGCTGGACATTCCGGCAGGTGAGATCACCAGTCTGGAATTCCCGGACACATTTCTTCACGGGGAATATGCTGAGGACCGGGAAGGAATACTGGATGTAAAGGTGCGCCTCAACCACTGTAAAAAAGTGAATATAGAAATACAGCTTTTGTCTCATCCTTTCTGGGAGGAACTGGAACGCCTGAATGCCGACAAAGAACTGCGTTATCTGTACCTGGAGCGCCTTAAGGCAGCCAGTGGCGAAGCTACCATGCAAAGCTATTATAAGAGGCTAGCAGAAGATGCGCAGAAGAATGGGCTGGCGCAGGGATTGGAACAGGGCTTGACACAGGGATTGGAGCAGGGCTTGTCACAGGGATTGGAACAGGGCTTGTCACAGGGATTGGAACAGGGTTTGTCACAGGGCATTAAAGCCCTTATAAAAGATAACCTGGAAGAGGGGAAAGACAAAAAAGTCATACTGACCAAGCTGGAGAAACATTTTTCATTGACAGAAAAAGAGGCGCAGGCCTATTTTGATATGTATAACAATATGAGTTAAGAAGCAGAACCGGCCAAAAGGCCGGTTCACTGTTTCTATATTCTGTTTTACCATGGGATAGGACAATTATTTCTCTGTATGAGGCAGCCGTCCCCTGAGAAAACGCTTTTTTAATTCTGAGAGGCTAAATGGAATCAGAGGATAAATATAGCTCTTTCCGGCAATGGTTCTGTTGAATATGATGGCACAGGCGGACAGGATGATTCCGATGACAAATCCCCATATATTCAGGATGGATGTCAGTATCAATATGATGATACGCATGAATTTCATGGCATAACCTAATTCAAAACTGGCCTGGGAATAATTGGCAATGGTAACAAAGGCCATGTAGAGCATGGTCTCACTGTTGAACCAACCTGATTTTACCGCATATTCTCCCAGAACAATACCGGCAATCACACTGAGGGGGGTGGTCAGCATATTGGGGGTATTGACAGCCGCCAGCCGCAGGCCGTCAATGGCAAATTCCAGTATAAGAAGCTGCCATATTAAAGGCACATTAAGCGGGTCCGAAAGCCGGATAAATGCCAGCCAGTCCGGTATGAGCTCCGTATTCTGCATGAACAGAAGCCATGTAGGGGTTAGAAGCAGGGACAGCAGGGATATGGTCATCCTGGACAGACGGAGGTAAGTGCCTGTAATAGGAGGAAAGTAGTAATCATCTGCCTCCTCGATGATATCAAAGACAGAGGAGGGAAGTATCATGGCAGAAGGAGAGTTGTCTACCAGGATAATGATATTTCCTTCCAAAATTGAGGCGGCAGCCGTGTCCGGCCGTTCTGAAAATTTAAATTTTGGGAATGGATTGAACCATTTATAGGGAAAGAGACACTCTGCCAGGCTTTCCTGATTCATGGTCAGCGCATCTACCTTCAGATTCTGA
>OLRX01002861.1_pt1 | contig 10438 bp, 16 predicted proteins | sample 1672991 | NCBI WGS metagenome assembly OLRX01 (sample SAMEA3136744, study PRJEB25190) | human gut metagenome | biome: human gut; feature: human-associated habitat; material: faeces | place: Austria | collected 2013
CGATGGACGCGAGCGAGCACGGAGCTCAAGCCGACAACACGCTGCCATGCTTCGGCATCAGCGAAGTCGCCGACATGGCGGGCATCTCCGCGTTCACGATTCGCTACTACGACAAATGCGGGTTCTTTCCCCAACTGGCGCGCGATGCGCGCGGCGTCCGCACGTTCTCGCAATCGGATGTGGCTCAGCTGTACTTCGTCGATGCGCTTCGGAAAAGCGGCCTGTCGATCGAGGGCATCCAGTATTACGTGAAGTTGCAGCGCCGCGGCGCGGCGACGCGCGACGAGCGGCTGGCCATCGTGCGGGCTCAGGAGACGGTGCTCGAGTACCAGCGAGCCGAGCTCGACGAGAGCTTGAAGCGGTTGAGCGCCGCAGGTGTGGAATTGTCGACGGATAGAAAGTCTCGATGACCTTCGTGGTATAGTACTCGCCGAATCCGGTTTGAAGAACCGCGATTTCCATGACCTAGGACTCGTCCGAAGGCAAAATAGGGCCTTAGAACGGCTCTCAGAGCCTCGTTTATAAAACCGCAGGTCAGAGACACGATATTTTGACAGATTGGACGCAATCGACTATGGATGACCAAAATCAGCCCCCCAAGCCGCCCGGATACCCCGAACCTCCGAACCAAGGCCCGAGGCTGCGGCCCAACGAACGCGACGTTCGCGACCTGAAGGTGGCCCAGAACCTCGTCATGGTGGCAAGCATCGCCGGGCCGGTATCTTTGTTCATTGGAGGCGTGTTCCTTGCAACCGCCGGACTGGTGTGCGCCATCATCGCGCTCAAGAAGCTGAACGCGCTGTCTACCAGGTTGACCGATGTCGCCGCGCCAGCGAAGCGACTTAAACGGTCTTGCATAATCGGTATCGCCGTATGCAGTATCGCGCTGGTGCTGAACGCGGTTTCCGCGTACCTCACCCGGCCGTGCTCGAGGCCCTCGAATCCGGCGATTACGGAAACCTCGCACCCGGCACCGACCTGGGCACAACCCCCAAAGGCAACTCAACTTGGGGCTAGCACTGTTGGCACTTCCCCATAGGTACAACAGAATTATTGATAACATATGGGCCGTAAATTTGCATTCTACACCGTTTCTTCATGAATATTATTCATGGTCGATTCGGTACAATTTATACCGAACATGCAGATCACGGCCTGTTTTCAACCGCACAATACTATCACGGCTAGACAACTCTTGCACGTAGTCATCGGCGATGAGTTTTTTATAATCCTCAAAGCTGATCGAGCGCTCGATGGGCCGGATGATATCGCGGGAACAGTTGTAGAGGCGCACCCCGGCCTCATAGTTGAGCAGGCGGGCGCCCTTGATACCCGTGTCTTTGTCATCGGTGAGGTAGGCGCACAGGTAGTTGCCAAGGTTGTTGGCGTCCTTGCGCACGGCCTCGACGGTCACCCAGCCATGGCCCCACATATCGCGCACTGGGTGGTCGTGATCGTTGTTGGGCATATACGGGGCGGGCGCGTCGAAAAACAGGAGCGCGTGCAGATGCCAGGCGCCGCGCGCCTGCTGCTCCTTGACGTAGAGCCAGCGGAAACGGCCATAGGCTCCTTGCATGCGGCGCACGAAGCGCCTCCAATCTCCGCTGATGCGGCTGTTATCCTGCATATTGTCCGCATAGGTGAGCGTGATAAAACGCACATGCTCCGGCGTGTCGTAGTTGCAGTTGATCAGCTTTTTCAGCGAATTGAAAGCCCGCTTGATGCTGCGCATGTGATCGGACTTGGTGCCTGTCTCGCCATGTTGGTAGGGCCTTATCTCCGACGTACTGCGGACGTAGTAGAAATCATCGTTGATGCGGTCTATGCGCGGCTCCGTGGGCGGCGTGTGCTGGCACAGGGTGACATGGGCAGTATGGCGGCAATCAACCAGCTTGATATAAGCCGCCTGGTGCTCGAAGCAATCGTACTCGGTCATAGGTACTCCTATCGTGGGTTTGGCGAATTGTGTACGTATAATCAAGTTAATAAGGGCTACTCACTCCCTTCGGCCGCGACACGCTAGGGCGCGCACGACCTCCGCCCGGCTCCACCCGGCAAGATCTAGATTATATGCAAAAGAGGATAAGGGCGGGCAATGAAGGGGGAGGCGCAGCCGGACAGGCACGGCGCTACACGGCGCGCCGCGCCGGCGCGCCTAGTCGGGACGTTGAATTAACTGCTAGGTTTAGAGGCGCCGTTTCCAACCGCACTAGCGGTTGACATGGGAGTATGCCAGTTTACATATCATTCGGTGGCTGATACAACCTGTGCAGCCGCTCCATTTGCTCGCGGGTAAGGCCGGTTTGGCGTATCTGGTCGAAATGGTCATACCAATACGCCTCCCAGTATTCGGACTGCTGCTTAAGCTGCCGTTTATGCCTGCGAGTAAGAATAGATGCGGCAATAGCCCCACCAAGGCAACCAGCGGACAGCAACAGCAGCAAAGCAGACATAAACCCCGCCAATCAACATATAAGAAGATAATGAATAACGATAAAAGTCATGTTACCACCTCGGCGGAAACCACGCCAGAACCGCCCGTTGTCTCGCCGGTCATCGGGGCCGCGCCCACCCGCTGCCGCTGGGGAGGGGCGCAGCTCCCGCCGACCTGCGAGACAACGGGCGTCAAGTCGCAATCCGCGAAATCAGGGGCCAAGATATCTTGGGAAGTACTGTAGTAACGGAAAGTGCGCTTGCTGATCTTGTATAAATCACGGTATATGAGGATATCGCTATCGAAGTTGTAGTACTTGGCGCAAGTGAAGCGGATACCGAAAAGGGAAACCCATCGGGTAAGCAGGCTGATACTAGAAGCGGCAGTATGCCGAACGTCGAACTCGCAAAGGCAACGGAACTGCTTATCGATCATCTTTATATCCTGCGAAATGAAAATGCAGCGATAACCATACTTTCGATGCTGGGACAGGAAAGCAAGCCAATCCATACGGTTATCGTCATTCCAGCTTCTCGAATTGAAAAGCAATTGGGCCTCATCTATCACAAGCAACAAGGTATTCTCTTTGTAAGGATGATCTTGAAAATAATACGTCGAATAAGCCATGAGCAGTTTCGGCGTGATCTGATCGAGCGACAAAACGGCGACATGGGGTAAACCGGCAACATTAACATTTGTGATGACGGGAGCGCGATTAAAGCGCATATCCCGAACAGCGTGGTAAGTCTTACCGGAGCCAGGCACACCGCTATAAACATAAAGCGACATGGCTAGCCCTGCTTGCGGAAGGTATCGGCAGCCGTGGAAACAATGCTGTTAAGCAGATCGTTAACCTGCATACCGTTACGCCGGGCGACACGATAGATGACGAAATAATCAGGAGCGGATAGGACTATACCGCGCTTGATCATATTAACGCCGTCCTCGTCTACACGCTTGTTGAACAAGCCTTTGAAATCGAACATGCTATCACTCTCCCGGTATTAACTCGATAATGGTGAATACGAGCCGTGCAACAGCGCAAACCAAAACAGCGGTTATAAGCATCGCCATAACCCCGGCCATATCTCCGAAGGGATAGAACCAGTTAAGCCAGCCTAAGCCTGTGCTTGATGCCGAGGCGAACGCCGAGAAGTTACCAATGAACCCCGCGAACGGGTCATCGGGAAGCCATGAAGTCAAGAACGAGGCAACGGCAGCCATCGCACTAGAAAGCAGGGATAGAAGCGCATCCATCAGTGACCACCCCACATATTGAGCAAACGAATAGATAGGAATATCAAACCAATTGTCATGGTCACGGACAGGCACACACGCAAGATCATAGCAACCTGATCGAACGGCGCTAAATCAATGTGAATGGTTACATCGGTCAAGCCGACATGATGCAGCGGAAAAGTCCAATCAAAAGAGGGAGCGACAGGGGCAGCCTCGAGCGCCAAAAGGCACTTATGCAGATCGCCCGGAATGCAAAACGGGAACTTATCCGAAACAGCATCGATAACGCCGTCAAACAGTCCGGGCATAGCAGGCGATATAGAGGTATTGCCGCCGGGCTTGACCAAATCGCCCACAGTATCCGTCACCAGCTCGCCCGTACCAACGTCTACCGCGGTACCCGTCTGCGTCGTGCTGATCGTGCCATCAAGCGCGCCCTCGGCAACGCCCGCATGGGCACGCGCCAGGGCATCGGCCCAACTGTTGATATCGGCCCAATCGGTAATGACCCCAAGGCTGCCGCGATTGGCTATATAGTCACCATCGATAACCGCATCGGCTCCAATGACAGACGCACCGGCAGAAGGATTGAGGATATCCTTATTTACCTTGGCATCGTCCCAATAGTCATGGCCAAGGTTAACATCAGGGTTATCAGTCAGTGTGCCTATATCGGTATTCCACGACTGGGTGGCACCATCATAAAGCAGATATCTATCCTTGCTACCTAATTTATGCTGGTAATCGTGTAATACAATATTTGCAGTAGATTTAACCGTCAGACCACTTAGCAAATAAATCCAAGAATCGCTAATACTAAGACCGGTGGCATACGACCAACCTCTATCATCGATATACATAATCCCTGAAGTATTTGTAGACCAAGGCGCTGCATAATAGACGCCATCATGATCAAATAAATACCAGTTCCAACCTCCGTTAGTATCGGAATAACTACAGCTAATAAGCTGTCTATCATCCCGTTTTAAAGCATAAGCAGCCCAAGAATAATACTGCGAGAAATTGTGATTGTTGCAAGAAAAAGAATCGGCGAACGATATGGGTGGTGTGGTGAAACCCAAATCAGAAACAAATTGTTGCATCTTGGGAATAGCAGATAAGGATACTTGATCTGCTATAAAAAGTGAGAGCAGGGCGGGAAGCAAGCCGAACGCGCCGGACATAGACAACGCGTTGAGATCGATAACACCAGCCTCGCCCATGCGGGCCAGCTCGGCAGTGCTAGAAGATATGGCGGTACCGATATTGTCCCAATCGATATCCTGCGTCAGCGTCTTGTCCCATGCCGAAACAGTATCTTTGAGGATATCGGCACCGGCTTCAGCCATGCCATCGACAAACGAGGTATAGGCTTCGCCAATCGCAGTAAAGTCCACGTTTCCGTCAACTTTAGGGGATACCCCCAAGACGGCGATTATCGAAGCCAAGGCAGCGCCCACATACTGCACAGCGATTGCATTAGCATAGGCCGCCTGCGCGTAAGGCCCAAGGCAACATGCGACAGAGAGCAGCAATGCCGCTAGAGAGCAACCAACTTTGTTAACAACAGATTGCATAAGAACCACCAAAAATCAACGAAAGCTAGTCAGAAGGCGATACATGATGACAAGAACAACCACAGTGCAGAGAATCGGAAAAATTACGTGAAAGTTAGAAAGAATGAAGCTATCAAAAGAAGAGAGAAAAGAAGCAAGCTCTTCGGAACATGGCGAACTGTAAAGCAGGTTAAAAATCAGCGACAACAGCAACGTACAAACGGCCATAATTGGTAGACTCATGGTGCCTCCCTGTCCAAGGTGGAGGAGGTGGCAAGCCGCCCCCTCCACGAACGACGCTAGTTAACGAAGCGCTTAAAGATGCCGACAGCGATACCGATAACCACGACAGCGCCCATAACGGGCAGGATGACGGGCAGGGTAGACGCGATGGCACCCATGGCCTCGGCAGCGAGAGAGCTGAAAGCCGAGGTAAGAGCAGTGGTGATAGCCTCCATTTGCTAAGCACCTCCTTTCACAGTCTTGAGCAAATGGTGGACCACGAACCCGACAAGCCAGCAAGCACCAGCGAGCATAAGACCGGCTCCGCGCAGTCCAACAATTGCAGTTAATAGGAATATGCTGAAATCGGGCGACCAGCTCATAGCGACGTAATCCATGCAAGATCACTTCGCCCTGAACGACAGCCAACAGAGGGCACCCAATTGAAGCACCGAGACGATCAAAGCAGCGGACAAAAGGACATAGAAATCGCCAATCAATTGAAAAAGCCGCTGCATGACCTGGTCGGACACCGTAATCACACCATCCGAAATCGTGGCAAGCTGGAAAGCAATCCATGGTTAGAACCTCCTGTTAGTCATCAGAACGAAGTGAAAGCAGATAAACCACATGCAGGCAGGCAGCGGCACCGACAATGCAAGAAATGGCGATCATCGAAAACCACGCCCAGGCAGACCAAGATCATCGCGAATCTGGACTATCAAAATCACCAAGAAGAACAAGCACGCAACCGCCATGAGGACGAACGCGAGCAGGGCGGCGAGCATCATGAACATGGCTACCTCCACACCGGGTAGAAGGGGTCGGGGTTAGCCCCGTCGTTTCGGTGCTTGACATACCAGATATCGGACAGCTTGCGGCCCTCGCGGTGGGCGCGCTGCGCCTCTTTGCGGTGGGCATCGGCCACGGCCTCACGATCTAGGCAGACCTTCGGCCAATCGTCCGGGCTGTACCAGTCGAAATCGTCATCGCGCAGGTCGCGATAGTGGTAGTCGATAATGCTCTCGGGGTACTCTCGGCAGACCACGGAGCCACTGTAGCTGTAGTCCGGAACCCGCGCCTCGAAGTCGACGTAGACCACCTGTACGTCGTGCGTCTTGTTGTAGCCGTCCAGCACGTCGGCCACGGTGCGGGATTGTCAATCATCGAAACCACATCCCGAGCCGATGCGCACGACTGCAAAGCGCAGCTCGCCCTCCTGATCAAACAAATCAAACGTATGTTCGATTTTATAATCAACGTAGGAATGGCAGAGGTTGAGATCGCGCACCAGGTTATCGATGCGAGCGAAGATGCGCTGGAAGCGCTGGTTGTCGTGACCATCGGGCATGCAAACACGCTGCTGCACCCAGAAATTCAGCCGGCCGGAATCGTCGGACGAGAAGCCGATGCGGACGTCGAGAACGCCGGACTGCATATAGTAAGGTTCTACGACATTGAGGTACTTGACGAAATCGGCGAAACACCGTGTGAACTTGTCGGGGTTATTCGGGGCCATGGTACGCCGCCTAAGCCTGGAATCCGATAACCTTGGCCTTCAGGTAGCCCCTGAAGTCCTTGTAGACGTTGAGGACGAAGGTATAAGGCTCCATCTTCTGGCACTTGGAGAAATCCACATCGGCGGGAGCCGTGAGCGAAATAGTGTCATCGTCATCGGCGGCCATCAAAACCACGCGCTGAAAAACAACGTTCTTTCCCTTGGATTCAAATTCTTCCTGCTTGGCAGAGACGAAGAGAGCGTTTGCAACAGTTTTCATTTCTATTCATCCTTTCTAGGGGGTTCCATTTTCAGACCACTTCCCCGACCAGGATGAATATACGAATTATTGATAACATATGTTATGTAAAGTTAACGATGGAGAGCCCGTTGGTCGGTGATCGGTGGTCGGTCGGTGGTTGATAAGGATCGGGGTGTGGGATTGTTATGCTCGGTTATTATTTCAAAATATGGCAGAATATCGAGAGGGATGAGCGGGGATCGATCTGGCGGCGCTTTGCAACCAATGCCCCGTTTTTTGCGAAGGCTTTCCTGGCAGTGCTGATTCTGTGCCTGCTTGGCTTTGTTGCTTCAGCGCTGCTGCCGAGCGATTTTGCCGTTACCGTCCAAATTGCCATCTTGGCATTTACGCTCGTTCTCTCCTTTTTCTATTCGATATTGCTCAACAAGTTCAAGCGCAAAAGCGCGTTAGGCGACCTCGGGTGTGTATTCAAGCAGGTTGAGTGTATAAGGCGAAAGTTTGTTGCCCAAACCGGTCTGACTCCCGACGCCCTCGATTTCATGCGAGAAGAAGCCCAGCGGTTCCTGTCGGCCCGGCGCGAGGCGCGCAAGACGTTCACCGATCGCGCGTATGCAGCGCTGGTGGTGGGAGTATTTGTATCTTTCTTGGTGAGGCTTGCAGATTCGTCTGGAGACTCCTCCAGCATGAGCCTCGCAACGACTCTTTTCGCAATAGTCGGTTTCGCGATGATCGTCCTCATGTCTCTAGCTGGCCCCTTGTGGGATTTGGCGGACCAGAAAAATGAAATGCCCGTCGAAAGCGTCGAGTTGTTCTCAAGGGATATTGGATTTATGATTTTGATCGAGCGAGGATGCAAGCCGCAGAATGAAAAGCGCTCCCATTGCGTGGCTGAAGCTGTGCATACTGGTTCCAGAAACATGCCTTAAAGTTACTCTAAGGCATGTTTCTGGAAAGTTTGGTCCTTGTTCAGTGCGCGTAGGAGCCGCTTTGCTCATATAAGCGCCGTGTGTATTCGCCGTCAGGTTCCAACGAGCAAACGTTTCCGTCGGCGCGCTGAACGGAAACGTTCTTAGAGAACGCCCCTCCCCTTCCTATAATGGGCCTACAGGGTGGCAGGCGACGATCTTTCGGGGAGGTACTTTATGAATCGCGAGGAGTTCATGGCTCTGGAATCACCGAAGAAGGCGGAGGAACTCAACGTCTTCATCGAGGCGGGGATGAGCCAGAAGGAGGCTATGGCGCAGATCGGGGTCAGTCTGAAGGACCTTGTGGCGGCGCAGGTGTTCTTCTCCAAGGGCGAGGGCAGGTTCGTGGCAAACGCCGTCGGCGGCTTCTCCAACTTCCACAGCGACACCACCGCGGAAGCCGCGAAGTAGGCCTCAGTCATAGAAAGAAGGCGCGCAGGAGAGCCGCAGCATCGCGACTATTCTGCGCGCGGCAAGACATGCCGCCCCAGCCCAGCTCGGCGGCAATGCATGTGCAAAGCCGCACACCTAGCAGCGCACCCCGCTCGATTCCGCCTCGTCGCCCTTCTTGACCAGGCTTTCCACGAAATCCGTGATCATGGCGGCAGACTGCCCGCACACGAAGATGCGCTCCCTGCCGTCGACCGCCACTTCCCGGACGATCCCCGCCCGAGCCAGCTGCCTGATGGCCTCGTTGGTGGCGCCGTAGCTCTTCCCGATCAGCTCGGCAGCGCGTATGGTGGAGAGCACGGGGTTTCCCAAAAGCAGGTCCAACAGCTTGTCCAGCGCCGAATGGGCCGGTATGCGCAGGTTCTGCGACCTCCGCTTCGCGCTCAGCTTCTCCGCTTCGGCCAAGAACGAGTCCGCCACGACCACCGACAGGTACGTGTTCTGGGCATTGTAGACCGCCCAGTGCTCCCTTAGGTCCTCCCCCTTTCCCGGCGAGCGGTCGACGCGGGAGGAGTCCTTCAGCTTCCGACGGTATTCCCTCCCGATGGAGGCGCCCCAGCATATGGGCGCCATGTAGCCGTTCGCGAAAAGGCCGCGTTTGAACATGGGCATGAAGGCCAGGATCAGCCCCGTTCGGTCGATCATCGTGTCGAACGGAACGATCCTCTCGAAAGCCCAATGGATGATGGACGCTTGCCCGAGCGGCGAGTACGCCTCGCTGCTCGCGAAAGCGCAGAGGTCGCTGACCTCCAAAGGGATGGCGGTGGGGTCGGATCCTTTCTTGTGCGGCAGGAAGTTGCTCCTGAAACCATGGTAGCGGTTGTCGCCCGTCTTCCCGCTCAAGAGGATCTCGTGAAGGTGCAGAACGGTTTCCATGGTGATAGCGGCATCCTGCCTGCTCACAGCAGAAGCCCACTCTATGGCCTGCATATAGTGAATAGCCTGCAGGGCGGCGTTCAGGCAGTTGTCGGGGAACCGAAACTCCGGCCTCTGCGTGCGTATGCCCTGCTCGGCATCGCCACGGTACTTCCAGTTCGACAGATCGAACGCGGTGATCAGGGGAACGGCCGGAAGCGTCATGTCATGCGACATGCGGATGGCGAAGATGGCATCGATGGCCAGCAGCGTGTCCTGCAGGTGCTTCGCGCTGGGGCTATGCGCGAGCCGTTCGCCGAACCGTATCAGCTCGGCCTCCGCCTTGTAGAACTCTGCCTGAGTCAAGGCCGAATAAGAGTAGCCGGAGTATCCCATCTCACCCCTGTCCTTCCCCTGAAAGCTCCCGGCCGGAAATCACCCCGCGCTGGCGAACGGCTTTCGCGTCCGCTGACCTTTCCGACCGGCGCGCCGTATTCCGAGAATTCTCCGTTCATTTTAGCACCTGGCCATTCAGGGACGCTCCATCCTTCGCAATGGCGGGAATCCGCAAAATTCGGGCCATGCGATACTCCCGGATATTCTAAAAGCAGAAACTACCTTGCGAACCCCCTCCCGCCCTCAGTAGCCTAGAGGCAAGCGGGTTGCGCCAACGGGCGCGAGCGCGTTCTTTCGAGCGAGCAGCAATGCGAAAGGGGGCACGATGTCAAGGGAATCGGTAGTCGAGAAACTAGGCGAGCGTCACGAGGGGGTCGATTACTTCTACACCACCTGCCACAACAACGGCTGTTGGGACGCCACCTGCCTGATCAAGTGCAGCGTTAAGGATGACAAAATCATCGCCATCGAGCCCGACGACTCGGTGAACCCGGGCGTCGCCCGCGAGGACGACGACGAGAACGCCGTCCAGACCGGCATGCTCCAGGCGCGCGCCTGCCC
>OLRX01002863.1_pt1 | contig 10436 bp, 9 predicted proteins | sample 1672991 | NCBI WGS metagenome assembly OLRX01 (sample SAMEA3136744, study PRJEB25190) | human gut metagenome | biome: human gut; feature: human-associated habitat; material: faeces | place: Austria | collected 2013
TGATTTTCCTGAAATATTCCGTCACATAAAACCGCAGGCGCAGATAAACCTGATTTTCCTGATAGCGTTTCCCCACATTTTTTGAAAACATCCGTAAGTACAGGCAGATAAAACCCGCCAGCTCCAGGATATACAGAAACGAGGACAATATCCTTACCCTGACAACAACGTTCAGGAAAACCAGCACGAGCACAGCATACATGATAAACTGGCCCAGCTGGTCCATACCATATCTTCCTATCATGAAACGCTGGAATTTTTCTCTGATTTTATTCATCTGCAAACAATCCTTTCCCCATTGTCCGGCCTGCTGCCCGGTACATTCCCCAGGCAGCCGCGGATCATTCATCCGAAAGTAACTATAACCTAATTCTCATGGGAAAGCAATGTACAGACAGGTTTTTAATGATTATTTTATAAATGCAGGCATCAAAATGGAGGCCGCAGATTTTAGACGTCACAGACGCCGCTCATCGCAGGCGCCGCTCATCACAGACGCCGCACCGCGTCCATGGCAAGCTCTGAGCGCTCGCACTCGCTGGCATTCAGCGTAATCTGCCAACAGAGCCCGCTTCCCTTCATATGTTCCGACGCATAGCTGAGTCCATTGGTGCGTTCATCCAGAAAGGTCCTGTCTATCTGGTTTGGATCGCCCAAAAGGATGACTTTTGTCCCCATCCCTGCCCTGGTGATGATACCCTTTACCTGGTTTGGCGTCATATTCTGGGCCTCGTCTATTATCAGATAGGTCTTGACAATGGAACGGCCCCGTATATAGTTCAGAGCCTCTGTCTGAATCAGACCCCGGTCAAATATCTCGTCCACCTTACCCTTAAGCTCTGCCTCGTCTTCATAACGTTTTTCCTCGTTGGAATCAATGAGCTGCTCCAGGTTGTCAATTACCGGTCTCATAAGAGGCGATATCTTCTCCTGTTCATCTCCCGGAAGAAAGCCTATATCCGCGTCAAACTGGGCGTTGGGACGGCTGATGATGATCCGCCGGTATTCCCCCGTTGGATTGTTCAGCAGTTTTTCCAGTCCCACGGCCAATGAATAGAAGGTTTTTGCCGTTCCCGCCATTCCCTTTACAATCACCAGAGGCGCTTTGTCCGCCGGCTGCATCAGCGCCTCCTGCAGAAAGTACTGCCCTGAATTCTTAGGGCTGATGCCATATGGTTTGCTCTTTTTGTATTCCAGCGGCACGATTCTGTCTCCCTGAACCCGTCCCAGCAGCGTTTTCTTTACGGACTGGTCCGCTTTCAGAAGCAGAAACTGGTTTTCCCACAGCTGCGGACAGCTGTGTCCACCGCTTTCGTCAGATATGTATGCTTTATCCACAGGAATCCCTTTTTTCTTAAACTCCTTCACATCCTCCTCCGGTATGAATACCTCGCAGCGTCCCGTGTACTGCTCATCCCTGTCCGACACCTGTTCCGTGATAAAGTCCTCAGCCCGTATCCCTATAATTTGTGCCTTGATGCGCAGCTGTTCCAGCATACGGATGGAAGCCCTGGCATTGGCTCCCCGCTCTCCCTCTGCCTTCTTTAGGTTATCTAACTCTTCCAGCACCACCATGGGAAGCACAATATAGTTCTCCTCAAAGCAGTTCACAGCGTAGGGGGCTTGAATCAGCACATTGGTATCTAATACATAGGTTTTAATCATTCACAGGGCTCCTTTTCCGGTTTTTATAAAACGTTTTGGACTCTTTGCAGTTACTTCTTACGATTACTTCTTTCCAATTACCATCATACCCCGCTGCTTGACCCCGTTCTACCACAGATATGTAAAACAATAGTAAAGATCTTGACATTATATTTCCCATCCCCTATAATCAGAATTGATTCGCGGACCGCATTCCACAATATAAGTACAATATGGTATAAGAGAAAGGCGGCTAACTGAAATATGATTATTAGATGATTGAACAGCAGCAGATGATTTACACACACCCTTTCCTGGCTGTATAAAAGCCGGGCGGATTTTGTGTGTCTTTGTCATTTCGTTCAGTCATACAGGGAATCATATTCCACAGGGCCATATTTTTATATAACAGGATGCATCTGTCTATCCATATGCCTCCGCCGCATCAGACGGCATGTCCCGGCAGGCGCGCGCAAACCGCTCCTGACCTGTACATTCCCTCTCCTTCGGCTTCCTCACAGGCCAGGTTTATATCCCTTCTGAACGAAGTGCGTTTAGGAGGGATTTTTTATGTTGTTAAATGCACTGAATATTAAAAAAGAATATGGAATTCAGACTGTGCTGGATATTGAAAAACTGGAAATCCGGGATGGGGACCGGATTGGGCTCATCGGACGCAACGGAGCCGGGAAATCCACCCTTTTAGGCGTCCTCTCCGGAAGGATTGCCTGCGACGAGGGCGTGGTGAAAAGGTATTGTCCCATTGCGGAGATTCTCCAGACCGGTGAAACTGAGGATGAACCTGAGGCCAGGCTTCTAAGCCAATTAAAGCTCCGTGACAGCGCTGTAAAAAGCGGGGGCGAAAAGACCAGGCGCGCCATCGGGGCGGCATTTTCCAGCCAGGCCCCGCTGCTCTTTGCCGACGAACCCACCACTAATTTGGATATGGAAGGCGTGGCACTGTTGGAGAAAATGATGAGGGGCTACAGGGGGGCCATCCTGATGATATCCCATGACAGGACGCTTTTGGACCAGGTCTGCAATCAGATATGGGAGCTGGACCGGGCAGCCGTGCGCGTCTTTGACGGCAATTACTCTGACTGGGCCTCTCAGAAGGAACGTGAACGGGGCTTCCAGGAATTTGAATACCAGCAGTACCAGAAAGAAAAAAGGCGGCTGGAGCGGGCTGCCGACGCCTTGCAGAGAAAAAGCCGGAAAATGGCAAAGCCGCCCAAACGCATGGGAAGCAGCGAGTGGATGCTCTACAAAGGCGTCGCCGCTGTCCAGCAGGGTCATGTGCAAAGCAATAAATCCTCTGTCATGAGCCGGCTGGAGCACCTGGATAAAAAGGACCGCCCGGACGAACCACCCCAGGTGTCCATGAGACTGCCGGACGCCGGGCGGATACGGGCCAAAAACGCGGCCGCTATCCGGCATCTCACCGTGAGCTACGGGAATCGCATTGTACTGGACGATGTGAGCCTGGAAATAGAGGCAGGGAAACGGACCTTTATCATCGGCAATAACGGGGCCGGGAAGTCCACCTTAATCAAAGCCCTGATGGACAGGGCCCCCGAAACCTTCATTGCCTCCGAAGCAAGAGTCGCCTATTTTTCTCAGGACCTGGACACCCTGGACCCGGAAAAAACCGTGCTGGAAAATGTAGCGGAGGATGCAGCCTATCCCCAGCATATCTGCCGGGCCGTCCTGGCCAACCTCTATATGACTAAAGACGATATGTTTAAACCAGTCAGCGTATTATCCGGAGGAGAAAAGGTCAAGACAGCCCTGGCCAAGGTTCTGGTATCAGGCTGCAGCTTCATGATTCTGGACGAACCCACCAACCATATGGATGTGTATACCATGGAGGGTCTGGAACATCTGCTGGAAAGCTACGACGGAACGCTGCTGGCCGTCAGCCACGACCGTACCTTCATAAGTCATACAGGGGATGTGGTGTGCCAGCTTGAAAAAGGAAACATACAAAAAAGCACGGCGCAGAAAACAGACACACGGCACAGCGGGAAATATTAACCGTTATATTTTATTGACAATAACGCTTTTCCATTATATGATAGATTTACTATAATTATCCATATGGAGGAGACGTATCATGAGAAAAAATGTATTGGGGATTCTACTGGCAGGCACCATAGGATCTGCCCTTATAACAGGCTGCGGTGCCGCATCCTCCGGCACTGCCCAGTCCTCTGCCCCACAGCAGACACAGGAATCAGCTCCGGCCTCTGACGAAGCCGGTACATCAACCGCGGACGCAGCAGACCTGACAGGCCATACCCTGATGATCTACTGCGGCGCGGGCATAACAAAGCCGTTCCAGGAAATAGCAGACAGCTTTAAATCGGTCACCGGCTGCGAGATGAACGTGACATACGCCAATGCCGGCCAGATTCAGTCCCAGATTACCACATCCGAAGAGGGCGACATGTTCATAGCCGGTTCAGCCGAGGAACTGAAACCGGTTGAGTCCTATGTATCCGAAAGCAGGGCGCTGGTAAAACATATACCCGTACTGGCAGTACAGAGCGGCAATCCGAAAAACATTACCTCTCTGTCCGGCCTGGCCGCAGAGGGCGTGTCCCTCATTATCGGCGATGCGGACTCTACTCCCATTGGAAAGATTGCCAAAAAGGCCCTGAGCGATGCAGGTATCCTTGACAAGGTACAGATAGCGGCATCCACTGCCACGGCTCCCCAGATGGCAACTGCCATTGCCGCGGGAGAGGCTGACGCAGCCATCATCTGGAAGGAGAACTGCGATGCAGAAGGTGTGGAAATCGTGGATAACAGCGGTTTGGAAGATTACATAAAGACCATCCCCGCGGCCTCCTTAATCTGCTCTGCGGATCATGACGCCAGACAGGCATTTCTGGACTACTTAAATTCAGGGGAGGCACGGGAAATCTGGATAAAGTATGGATATGAAATTGCGGAATAAACATAGGAGGCGTAGAGGGACAGACCTGTTCTCAGCCCTGACCGTCGCGGTGGCGCTGCTGGCGATTCTTTTCATCGGCAGCGCGGTCTGCGCCATTGCAGCCGGAGGGCTTCCCGCCTTTGCCGGAACCATACGCCAGAAGGAAGTGCTCTTTGCCCTGCGTCTCAGCGCGGTCACCGCCAGTCTCTCCACCCTTATTGTCATGGCTCTGGCACTTCCCACCGCCTATGCCCTGACCCGGACCTCCATGCCCTTTAAGGAGCTGTCCGGCATCATCATCGAACTGACCTTGTCCCTTCCATACCTGCTTCTGGGACTCAGTCTCCTTATCATATTTTCATCACCTGCAGGCAAATGGCTGAAAGAGCAGGGCTTTAAGGTGGTGTTTTCTCCCGCGGGCATTGTCATGGCCCACATCCTGGTAAATCTCCCCTATGCCATCCGGCTCATCCGCACGGCCTTCGAGGCATCCGACCAGCGGATGGAATTCATTGCCCGGACCCTGGGGGCTTCCCCCTGGAAATGCTTTCTGACCATTCTCCTTCCCCTTTGCCGCAGAAGCCTTGTGAGTACCTTCATCCTGACCTGGTCCAGAGCCCTGGGTGAATTCGGAGCCACCCTTATGGTGGTGGGAATTACCCGTTTTAAGACGGAAACCCTGCCCGGCAGCATCTATCTGAGCATATCCACCGGCGACAACCAGGCCGCCATGGCAACTGCCATGCTGATGCTGATGATTTCCGGGCTGGCCCTCTTTCTCTCCCGTCTGCTTACCAGTCCCGCTGACAGAAACAAAAGGCAGGTGTTCATACGATGAACCAAATAGTTATCAACAATTTTTCCGTAAAAAGAGGCAGTTTTACACTGTCACCCATCTCTCTTACCATACAAAAGGGGGAAATCTTCGCCATCCTGGACCGCACGGGTTCGGGTAAGACCGTACTTCTGGAGGCCATCAGCGGCATGTTTCCCGGGGACACCGGCAGCATCCTCTTTGACGGAATTGACATACGGGACATCCCGCCCGGTCAGAGGAAGCTGGGCCTTGTGTATCAGGACTATGGCCTGTTTCCACATATGAAGGTAAAGGAAATATTTCCTATGGACTGAAAATGCACGGATATTCAAAAAAAGAACAGGACAGCCGCGCACAGGAGCTTATGGAAATGCTGTCCATCTCCCACATAAGAGACCAGTATCCCGGAACCCTGAGCGGAGGCGAGAGCCAGCGCACAGCCCTGGCAAGAGCCCTGGCACCGGCTCCCCAGGTTCTTTTATTAGATGAGCCATTTTCAGCCCTGGACCCTGCCACCCGGCAGTCCCTGTATCAGGAGCTGCGCCGGATTCACCGGCATTTTGGCTGCACCATCATCTTCGTCACCCACGATTTTCTGGAAGCCCGGACCCTTGCAGGCCGCGCGGCCATTCTTCTGGAAGGGGAATTAAAGACAGTCACCGACACCTCCAAGCTGATAAACGGGCATTTTTCCGCGGAGGTGGAAGGGTTTCTGGGGAGAAATCAAATCATTACTGCGCCAGAGCGCCAAAAAGAAAAGAGGATTGTCCAATGACATATATCAATGATGCGCTGTCATTTTACAGCGAATTAAGATCACGTTTCATGAAGCTGCTGACAGAGGAAGGGATTCTGGACGAACAGGTGGTAATCAACACAAAATCCCTCACGCCGGAGGAAGCCATAGGTATTACCAAACGGAAGGATTTTCCCATCATAACAGGAAAGGATGTGATGGTTCAGGCAGAATGTTTGGGCGCACTGGGACAGGCGTTTACCGATGCCCCCTCTGCATATCGGGGCACATTGGAAGAAATATGCTCCCTGGACCTGGCAAATGACCCCTACAGCCGCGGATTGTTCATAGCGGCCCTGAACGCTGTCATGAAACACCTGGGCAGAGTGGACTGTACGGTCCACTGCCGCAATGAAGGGCCGGAATTCTGCGCCGCGGATGTGGTCCGTTAGGGCAGTTGACTTAAGCCCGTCCAATATCGGCCAGAAGCGCTTCGGAGTCCTTGTTGAGGACGGACGCATCCCTGAGACCAGTCAGTCCCTGTGCCGTCTGGCAGATCTGGTACTGTGCACGGGAAGCACTGTCTGTAACGGATCCATCGTGGACTTCCTTCCATTTAAGGACAAAATCCTGTTCTATGGCACTACCCTGGCCGGAGCCGCCCCTCTTATGGGCCTGCCAAGGCTGTGCTTTGCGGACCGTTATCAGGATTCCTTCTTGCAAAATACGTCTGCCTGATGCTATAGTATAGAAAGATTTCATCAGGACGATTACAACTAAAGGAGGACTACCATGGCTTCACTGCCAAGGATTGGTGAAACCATAAGCGGTTTCACCGTCACCGAACTTGGAACCATACACATGCTGGGCGCCAGGACCGTTCTGTTTAACCATGAATCCAGCGGCGCCCAGCTTTTATATATTCAGAATGACGACCGGGAACTGGGTTTTAACCTGATTTACCGGACGCCTCAGATGGATGAACGGGATAATTCCCACATATTGGAGCATCTTATTCTTTCCTCCTGTAAAAAGTATCCCAGCAGGGATATCTTTTTTGACATGGACAGCAAGAGCTACGCCACCTTTATGAACGGTCTTACGGACAATACCTTCACCTGCTATCCGGTGTGCAGCCAGAGCCAGGAGCAGCTTCTAAAACTGATGGACGTGTTCCTGTGCTGCATGGAAGAGCCGGATGCCCTGAAGGACAAAAATTTTTATCTGAGGGAGGCCATACGGTATGAGCTCTCATCCGTCAATGGCCCCCTGACCATGCAGGGCACGGTGCTCAGCGAGGACTGGGGCCATCTGACCGACATTCTGGAAAACGCAGACAGCGCCATGTCCCATACCCTTTACGAGGGCTCGCGCACTGCCAACCTGCTGGGGCGGGCTCACCTGCATTACAGAGAGCTGTCCTATGAGCAGGCCAGGGAAACCTTTGAGCGGTGCTACAGCTATTCCAACTGCCTGATTACCCTATATGGAAATATAGATTACAGGGCCATACTGAATTTCCTGGACAGGGAGCACCTTTCCAGGGCCGCCTCAAAAGGCCGCAGCCTTCTTGGGGAGTTTGAGGAACCGGTGAAACCAGGTTTTAGGACCTGTACGGCACAGAGTCCCGCTTATCATGGCAGCCCCTCGGAACACGCCTCTGTCATGGACTACGGCATAGACCTGTCAGGCTGCACAAAGGAGGAACTCATATACTGGGACCTCTTTGCGGATATCCTGGATAACGATACCTCTCCCTGGCACAGATATGCCAGGGAAATGGGACTCAACCATGTGATGGAGGTCTATCTGGATATTCTGCTGCCCCACCCCTCCTTAAAATTCCGCCTGCGCAACGGTGACTCCTGTCTGAGGGAGGCATTTTTGGACTCCATCAGAAAGGCCCTTAAGGATATCTGCCGTGATGGTCTGTCCCCCAAACTGTACCGGGCATCCATGAAGGAAAACCGCCTCACCGACTCCCTTACCCGGGAAGCCCCCCATCTGGGCTTTAACCTGTCTGAGGAAATTGGACGTTACTGGAGCACCACAGGCCGGACCGATTATTTTCAGCTCTATGAGGAAGCCTTCCGGCGCTTTGAGGAAGACTCAGACCAGGCCATCATAAAAAAGCTGGCTGCCACTGCCCTTCATCCCCGGGCCAGCGCCCTGGTCGTGACCGAGCCCGTGCCCGGTCTGGCTGAACAGCTGGAGGAGGAAAAGGAACAGTATCTTAATGAAAAGCTGGCTTCCATGACAGCGGCTGAGCAAAAACAGCTGATAGAGGAAACAGCCGCCTTCCATGACTGGAATTCCAGGCAGCGTAGCAATATGGACTTTATCATCCGGCCCCAGGATCTTCCGGAGCCGGCCAAACCATGCTCCTTCACAAAAAGACAGTGGGGAACCATCACATGCTACACATCCCCCTCTCCCTCGCAGGGCGTGGGCAGTTACCAGCTCTATTTTGACATCAGCCGGATTGAGAAGGACGATCTTAACTACCTTACGCTTTATCAGATGCTTCTCACGGAACTGGATACAAAGCGGTTTACGGTGGAACAGCAGAAGAACCTGGAGCAGGAATACCTTCACGACTGTACCTTTGACGAGCTGTATCCCGCAAGGAAGGCAGGCCCCCAAAACCATCCCATGATGAGCGTATTCTGGTTCGGGCTGACCGAAGATTTTGAGGCCGGGCTGGATTTTCTCCTGGATGTAATGGGCGGCGGAGATTACGGCGACACGGATACCATCATACAGGTACTGGAAAAATATCTGCCTGACTACGACCAGTCCAAGGGGGACAATGCCTCTGCCCTGGCCTTCAGCCTGTCCGAAGGCTATACGAGACAGGAATGCCGATTCCGCAATATGTTAAACAGCCAGGAGAATTATTATTTTCTGAAGGATGTACTGAAACGGCTGAAGGAAGATCCTGATTTTGGGACCATGGCGGCTTCCAAACTTAAAACCATTTCCCATACCATATTAAACCGCCGTGGCCTGGTATTTCTGGCAGCCGCTTCACCGGACGTATTAGGAAATCTGGAACAGGCTGCCGTGGATATACTGGGGAGACTTCCCGTTTTTAAGGAAGATCATGATTCTTTGGCTCCCGCCATCTGGATCCCGGACCAGAAGCAAAGGCTGGCCGTGTGCGTGGAGGCCTCCTGCCAGGAGACGCGGCTCATGGGCGATTTCTATGAAAATCCCGGCTTTAAAGGGCGTTATCTGCCCTTTCTCATGGCTGTGGCGGATAAATATTTAAAGCCGGCCATACGCTACCAGGGCGGCGCCTATGACAGCGGCATTGACTTTTATATTCCTGCCGGTTATTTCTCCCTGTGGAGTACCGCGGACCCGGAAGTCAGGAGTACGCAAAAGCTGTTCCTGGCAACCGGCGCACAGCTCATGGAACTTCCGCTGACCCGCGGGGAACTGGACGGCTACATCCTGAACGCCTATGCCCAGGCCCTGCCGCCCTCCGGGACCTTAAGCACCCGCATGCGGCACATGCGCAGGGACATGGTGAACATGGATTCCTGCAAAATAAACGAAATGATTTCAGATATCAGGAATGCGGACCTCTGCCACCAGCAGGAGGCAGCCCGGATTATTGATGAGATTTTGGGACGCAGCGCCATTGTCACAGTGGGAAATGAGAAATGTATCATGAAGGATAAGGATGTGTTTGACCAGGTCTTGATATATCATACGGATTATGCGTAAATGGCAGGGACGGGATGAGCGGCTATGAATAGGCATCTTTTATTGTCTTCTTCTCCCTTTTACAAACAAGAAGGGGCTAATGCACTAAAGCGTCATCCCCTCCTTGCTTTCGGTTATCTCATTTTTATTGTATACTTTTAAATTCGTCTAATCCGCTTCCTATGACTTCACCAGAAATCCTCCGTCTACAGGGATAACCGCACCGTTTAAATAGTCGCTGGCAGAGGAAGCTAAAAACAGTACGGGCCCCTTTAAGTCCTCGGGTCTGCCCCACCGGCCTGCGGCAATCCGCTTCGTACACTCGTCCTTGCGCTCCTGGCTCATATTAGCACACATCTCCGTGTCCATATAGCCCGGGGCGATTACATTGCAGCAGATGCTGTGATCCGCGCAGTCGGAGGCAATACTCTTAGAAAGCTGAGTCACAGCTCCTTTTGCCGCAGAATACGCCGGCACGGTAGTTCCGCCAAAGAAGGAATTCATAGAACCGATGTTGATGATCTTGCCAACGGTATCCTTGTCCCGCATGACCTGAATGGCCCGCTGGCACATAAACCACACATGATTTA
>OLRX01002867.1_pt1 | contig 10420 bp, 9 predicted proteins | sample 1672991 | NCBI WGS metagenome assembly OLRX01 (sample SAMEA3136744, study PRJEB25190) | human gut metagenome | biome: human gut; feature: human-associated habitat; material: faeces | place: Austria | collected 2013
GCATGGCGCAGGCCTGCTCAGGCAGGCTTCTGGCCTTCACCGGACAGACGGAAATACAGCGCATGCAGAGGATGCAGCGCGCCTGGTCCGTGGAGGAAGGATTGCTTACAGGGATAGCCTGCACAGGACATCTGGCAGCGCACAGCCCGCAGGATATGCAGGATGCGTTGGTAAGGGGAATCACCGGCATCTGCTTCCAGTCACGGTAAGGACGGTTTCCCGGCACCTGAGGCTCCTGCCATCCCTCCTCTTCCAGCTTTTCAAGTATCCTGGCCCCAAAGTCAGCCATTTCCTTTCGGTCCTGATTATCCGGCCGGCCGGCCGCAACAGCCCGTACCATGGAATGTTCTGCCAGCAGCGCTGTCCCTGCCCCAATCCTGAACCCCTGGGCCTTTAAGCAGTCATCCAGTTCCAGAAGGGCATCCTCAAAAGCCCTGTTGCCGTAGACCGCCGCAGTCAGCGCCACTGCCCCGCCGCCTTTCAGGTATGTAAGCTTTTCCGCCGCATATCCGGGTATCCTGCCGCCGAACACGGGCACGCCCACAATCACGGTGTCCTCCGGCCCAAAGGAATACTCTCCCTCCAGGCTGCAAAGGTCCACATCCTTGACCTTCTTCCCCATCTCCATAGCCAGATTGAGACAGGCCTTCCTGGTGCCGCCTGTGGGGCTGAAATACACAACGGTTATATGTTCCATCTTATTCATGCTGTTACCTCCGGAATTTTGTATATTCATTCGATATTCTAGTTATTTTATCACATTCCGGGCGGAAAAGCACCATCTGAAAAACAGAATCTGTGCCGGCCTGTGCCGGAATCCATTCCGGTTTAAGTCCGGACAGCTCTCCCCTCATGCAGACTGCCGCCCTTCATAAGGAAAAGCAGGCGTTTTACCGCCTGCTTTCAAAAATCTAGTCAACCACCACCCTGGCATAGGAAGCCATGGCCTCCTCGCTCATCTCCTGGCCGATTCCGGGCCTGTCATTCATCTCGTATCTGCCGTTTACCGGAGCCCAGGCATATTTCCCTGCTTTCTGGTAATCTGTTTTGAAATTAGCGCAGTGCTCCTCATGAATGACAAAATTAGGTATGACGGTCTCCACATGGAGGGCCGCCGCCGTGGCAATGGGGCCGCCGCACACGTGAAGCTGGATGCCGATATCATATACATTGGCCATATCGCAGATTTTCTTTACTTCCGTGATGCCGCCGGTATTGCACAGGTCCGGCTGGGCGATGCTGAGTGTCCTGTCCTCAAAGAACTGCCTGAATCCCCAGCGCGTATAGCTCCTCTCACCGGTTGCAAGGGGGATATCGCATTTCTGCTTGATATGCTTAAATACCTCAGGATTGGAAGGCATGGTAGGTTCCTCATAGTACATGATGCGGTAAGGCTCCAGGGATTTTCCTAAAATCACGGCCGTGTTGGCGTCAAGGGTGGAATGGATCTCTATGATAATGTCAAGCTCGTCCCCTCCCGCCTCACGGGCAGCCGCAATGCGCTCCACCGCAATTTTCCTCAATGCTTCCGGATAAGCTCCCTTCAGATTGTCGCCGCGTTTTAAGTACGCCTGGTTAAAATCCTCTCTTGATAATCCGGCAAAGCACGGGTCAATCTTAACTGCATCGTATCCGTCCGCCATGGCATCCTTTACAGCGTCATAGTAATCCTTCGGTTCAAACTGAAGCTCAGACCGGTCCAGTTTTGTAACAAGGGTCCTCCACCCCATCTGCAGCTGGGATGCGTACGCCCGGAGGGAATCATGGGTCTTTCCTCCAAGGAGCTTATAAACAGGCAGCCCCAAGGCCTTTCCCTTAATATCCCAGCAGGCAATGTCAATGGCGGCCATGGCGGCAGATACCGTAACGCCCCCGTTCATGCCCCAGAACGTATGGCGGTGGAGATGTTCATAAATTTTTTCCGTGTCAAAGGGGTCCATGCCAATGACCATTTTGGCAAAATCCTGACAGTTTCCCCACGCCGCGTTCTGGCAGCTGCCGTAGGAAAGCCCGGCCTCTCCAAAACCGCTGATTCCCTCGTCCGTGTTTACCTTAACCGTTATGAACGCTCCTTTATAGCATTCCACACTTGTAATCTTCATCTTCTGATTTCCCCCTTTAATTAAGTGTTATCTGGTCTTCCGATGCAAGCGCCTTGTCAGACCATTCGTTTCCAATGCCAATATCGTCCGTCACGTCCAGATACCCATTCTTCGGCATCACTACCTTTGCTGTAAGTTCCTGGTTGGAAGGATTCATACTGCGCATATGCTGTTCGTGAATGACGAAATTAGGTATACATGCCTCAAGCTGTACAGACGGCGGCGTCAGCAGGTGGGACGCGCATGTATGAATCTGAACACCCACATCAAAAGTATAAGCCATATCGCAGATTCTTTTTGTTTCGGTGATTCCGCCGGCATTGCCGATATCCGGCTGGATTACCTGAATGGAATTATCCATGAAATACCGTATGTATTCCCATCGTCCGAACACCCGCTCCCCATGGGCCAGCGGCATTTTTACATTATCCTTTACATATTTATTATTGTAGAATACAGGTGTGTTAGGTTCCTCAAAATAGTAAATATTACAGTCCTGGACTGCTGCCGACAGCTGAATTGCCGAATTGGAATTGGTTCCCGCGTGGTTTTCAATAATAAGGTCAACCTTGGGGCCTATGGCCTCCCTGACAGCATGGACACGGTCGGAGAAAATCTGTACAAGCTCAGGAGGAAGCAGGCCCAGACGGTTGGTCTCATTCAATATATTGCCCTTTTCATCCCAGTTAAGGAAATCAATCTTAATGGCATCGTAACCATCCTGAAGAGCGAGCCTGGCCCTGTCCACATAATCCTGCACGGTTACGGCCGGGGAATCTATTGGCCCCCATCCAAACTGCAGCTGTGAGGCATAGCAGCGCACCTTATCCCGCCGCTTTCCTCCCAGCAGTTTATATAACGGCACATTTAGCGCCTTGCTTTTGATATCCCACAGGGCGATATCAATGGCGCTGACTGCGCTGTACCAGAAGGCACCGCCGTTTTGACCCCAAAAGGTTCTGAGCATCAGCTGGTCCCACAGCACCTCATTGTCAAAGGGGTCTTTTCCCGAGATAAAAGGCCACATATCCTTTATCACGCCGAAGGCCCCGTAGGTCGCGTGAATTCCCGCCACCTCTCCGTCCCCGTAAATTCCTTCATCTGTATAAATACGGATTCCCACCACCTTACTCTTTTTAGGAAACTCAGGCGTTTCAGAACGGTTGTATTCGGCCAGGAATAACTTCGCGCTTGTTATTTTCATATTTTTCCTCCTTGTATCATGAGCTTTTGTTTATAAATCCGCTAATAGAAAATCTGCCCCAGCAGCAGTCCGTAACCATATGCAATGATTGAAAATATAATGACCGGCACAAGGGCCCTCACAAAGATGTCTCCCAGTGTGGTGTGGTAAAAATCAGCCGCAACAAAGGAACAGACGTGGGTGGGAGATATCTGCATTGCAGCCCACGCGACACTCATCAGCATGACAAGAAACGGAATCCCTCCCTGGGGAAACGCCAAAAACGCCATGGGCATGCAAAGAGCAATGATTGTCTGGGAGCCGCTTATAACTGTGCCGATAAAGAACAGCAGGCCGAAGGACATTGTCATGGAAATGGGAAACTGTCCTATAAAGTCAGGCAGAAGCCCTATGACGCCGGTATACGACAATATGCCTTTAAAAAGCATTATCAGGTACATGTTGCCCAATAATATGGGTTCCGCAGACCTCACCATAAGATCCGGAAGATCTTTTAAGCTGAAATGATCAAATATATAATTGGCAGCAATTACCAGGGGCGCGGCTATGCACACAGAAAGATTAAATATAATAATGATTAAGAGCACAGCTATCAAGGTCCACAGGTTTTTCACCAGATTGATAATTTCCGATTTCTTATCAATGGTCTCTTCAAGCAGGGGCATTTCCCTGGGTATTCCTTTTAAATGTGTAATATATACCACAAGACATGCCGCCACCACCATGGGAATCATGGCCAGCACAAACACCCCCGCATTCTGTCCGCTAAGTGTAAGTCCCAAGAGGACTGCCGGAAAGGTTGGAAGGAACATTTCCGGTATATGTCTGTAATAGCAGGATACAAACGTCTTGTTTTTATCATTCATGTATTCCCCGCATGTCCTGTCTACCATATCCGCGCAGATTGTCATGACTGCCGCAGACGGAAGAAGTCCCATAATTGCAGGTGATACAATGGTATTCATTCTGCGGTTCCTGAGCAGGCGGTTAAATGAATCCTTCGCGTTTGTCAGCCTTCCTTTTTTCTCCAGCATAAGCTGAAGAAATATGATGAGATAGAAGCTCAGCAGCACATCTATTGTATCCCAGGCCACTGTCTGCCTTCCCAGAACAACCGCCGCGTCCTTCAGATTGACCCGGAACAAAATAATGGTAGCTGCTATCCCCCCTGTCATTGCCACAAACAGCGGCTTTTTCAGCCATATAATCACAACGATTACCAGAAACACTATGGAAAGATATAGGATATCCATGTTTCCTCCTTCATGCCCTCCATCATATCCTGCCAAGCAGCAGGAGTGAAATGGCCGGAATAAATGCCACCACGAAAAATGCTGCTATCAGACCAAACAGAAGAGGCATTTCCGCTTTTGTAATCTTATCTATACTAATACCTGTCAGGGATGAGCCCACAAACAGGTTGATTGCCACAGGCGGCGTTACAAAAGCAATAGCCAGGGCCAGGTCAAGGATGATGCCAAAGTGAATCGGGTCGCATCCCACCTGGGTTACCACAGATAAAAGGGTGGGAGCCAGAATGATGATGGCCGGTGTTGTCTGTATAAACATTCCCACGATAAACATGATAACGAATATCATGAACATGACCACATAGTAATTGCTGGAGATACTGAACATGAAATCAGCAATGGTCTGGTTGATGTTCAGATACGCGAATACAGAACCGGTTGCCTTTGCCGGACACATGATGAACATGGTGCCTGCTATAAACGCGGCATTGTCCCGGAATACGGCCCATAGCTTTTCAATTTTTAACTCCCGGTAGACCACGAATCCGATAAATATGCCGTACACAACAGCCACGACCGCTGCCTCTGTAGCAGTAAAAAAGCCTCCATAAATTCCGCCCAGTATAATAACCGGCATGATTAACGCCCACTTTGCATCCCACCAGGCACGGAAGGCTGATTTCATTTGGAAATGGTTCTCGCCTTTCAGATGGTGTTTTTTACAGTATGCGTAATTGATAAGGATAAGCACTCCGCCCACCACGCAGGACGGGAGCAGACCGGCAATGAACAGGTCTCCCACGGACTGGTTACAGGTTACACCGTACAGAACCAGCGGATAGCTGGGAGGCACAATGACTCCCAGACCGCCAGCACAGCATGCCAGAGCCGTTGCATAATACTTGCTGTACCCTTCCTGCACCATCATAGGTATCATGATGGCGCCGATGGCCGCCACTGTGGCCGGTGCGGAACCGGACACTGCGCCAAAGAACATGCATGCTATGACCGTGACCATCCCAAGGGAACCTGTAACACCGCCTATGATTGAATTGGCTGCACTCACCAGACGTTTGGACAGACCCCCTGTTTCCATGATGGTACCCGAAATCATGAAAAAGGGCAGAGCCAGGTTGGTGAAGCTGGCAACTCCTCCATATGTAGTCTGGGCAATGAATGAACTGGTGGTAACCGGATCAATATTTATCAGCACAAACATACTGATGAACATTGCCACTGCAATGGGCACACCAAGGAACATGAGACCAAACATTACAATAAACATAACACCTGTAGCCACTATCTCACCTCTCCCTTCACGGCAGCCGCCTCCCTTGCCGCCTTCTTTTCCAGATAAATCCGCTCACATTCATCAAGGTCCATCGCAGGCTTGGAAGCGCCCAGATTGGCCTCATTCTCATGCATGAGTTTTATGGTATCCTGTGCGATTCTTACGACGCTGAGCACCAGCCCGATAGGAATGATGGAGTATACCATCTGCTGGGGAAGCCTCAGCAGCGTGGTCTGACTGTTTCCAAGTCTCCCGATAATGGTCATGACAATATACAGCAAATATATATCAAAAGCAGCAAAGACCAGATTGGAGATGACAAGCATTGCCTTTTTCACCTTAAACGGAACCATTTCAAGTATAAAGTCGATGCGCAGGTGCTTTCTTTTGGTGACAGCCGCGGACATGGCAAACCAAATCATCCACACAAAGGCAATGGTCGCAACCTCCTCCACCCATGCAAAGGAATGCTTCAGCGCATACCGGCAGAACACGTTTGCAAAAAGCAATACGGTAAGGGCTATGAATAAAACAGCCGATATATACAGCTCTATATTATCCAGAAAAGTCTTCAGGTCGAACTTTCCATCTTTCATACGATCTACCCCCGCTTATTTCTTTGCCTGGTAATCCAGCACAAAATCCACCAGCTTATTGTAAGCTTCTGAGCCCATCTGTTCTTCTACCTGGGGCCACACAGACTTGGCCACATCCTGGAATACCTTGAGTTCATCCGTTGTCAGTTCAATCACCGTTGTACCCTTTGACTGCATCTCGTCGAAGAATCCATCAGATAAATCTTCGGTCAGGGAACGGACATACATCTCTGTCTCCTTCCAAAGGTCCTGGATAAACGCCTTGTCCTCCTCCGACAGCGTACTCCAGAATACCGGACTGGCAGCCATGATTGTGGTTGTAAAATTATGGTTCGTCTTCATACAGTAGCTCTGCATCTCATAAATCTTGGAAGAAACAATGTTGGAGGGCGGATTCTCCTGGGCATCTACCAGTTTCTGCTGAAGGGCGGTGTAGAGTTCCGCATAGGGCACCGGCGTCACGCTGGCCCCAAAGGCTTCCCAGCAGTTCATTTGAATCGGGTCCACCATGGTGCGGATTTTGACGCCTTTTAAATCAGCCGGGGAATGGATTTCCTTATTTGCCGTAAGCTGGCGGAACCCGATATCCAGGTGGGCAAGAGGAATGCACTGTGTATCGGCCTGGGCCCGCTGGTCCCACTCCTGGCGCAGCCCGGAATCCAGGACCGCATATGCGTCGTCATAATCCATATAGAGATAAGGAATATTTAAGCCTGCGTAGGCCGGGGTATAATCAGCCCATGAACCGCAGTTCAGCATAAATATCTCATACGCGCCATTTTGGGCACCGCCAATATATTCCTGAGTGGAGGACGCCAGCTGGCCGTCTGTGAATATCTGTGTGGTAATGCGGCCCCCGCTGCGCTCTTCAATCTGTTTGCAGAAATAAATCATTCCCTTTCCAGTCTGGCTGATTCCGTCTCCGGCCACATCACCGGCTGATGCATTGGTGGCAAAACGGATTTTAAATGGCTCCCCCTGTGTGTGGTCCACTCCGTCCGCACCCACTGAACCCCCACCTTCTGATGCCTTGGAATCACCTGCTGTAGTGGCGGCAGCGGCAGTTGTTGCGGCGGCACTGTCTGCATTAGAGTTTCCGCAGGCTGCCAGCGGCAGCAGCATTGCGGTTGAAACCATGGCTGCAATCACTTTCTTCATCACTTTTTTCATTCTAGTTCCTCCTTTTGATAAAATTGTTGTCTGAAACCTGCCTTAATCAAACCGTGATTCCTAATATTTTTCCTTATCCACCCCCACCTGCTTGAATATATTGATAATTCAATCTATAATTATAGTGTCAACAAGTATATTTACTGATTTATTTAATATAATTCAACCATATTTATGCAATTATTACAAATTACTTTTTTTTGCCAATTAATAACTTTTGGAAATAGGAGGGCGTATGAATTACCAGCATCTGGAATACTTTCTTAAAGCAGCTGAATACCAGCACTACACCCGGGCCGCTGAACATCTGCATATCACACAGCCTGCTCTTACAAAGGCCATACTTGGCATTGAGGAAGAAATCGGCGCACCTTTGTTCATGAAGCGGGGCCGGAATATTGAACTTACGAAATATGGAAAGATTTTTTTTGATTATGCAAGGCGTTCCCTTGAAGAAATCAACCATGGAATATCCGCCGTAAAACATCAGGTCAACAGTGATCTGAATACCGTTAACCTGTCTGCCTTATGCTCCATTAATACGACCTTTTTGCCGAAGAAAAGCGCGCAGTTTCACCTTGCCTATCCTGACTGCAGCCTAAACATCACCTTTAAATATACAACAGCTATTATCAAGGATGTATCCAACTATAACAGCACCTTTGGTTTATGCGGAGAGTTTGACAATGAATCTGAATATACCAGCCTGGAAAAAATCCTGCTTTACACGGAACCCGTCAAATTTGTCATAAGCAGGAATCATCCCCTGGCACACAAAAAATCCGTAGAGGCCGCCGAACTGAAAAACCAACCGTTTGCAGTCTATAACGTGAGCACCAACGGTACCAACAGGCTGCTCTATGAATTATGCGACGGCGCCGGATTCAGACCCAAGACCCTGACAGCCGCTTACAATGACTATGGGCTGATTAACGAGGTGATTTCAAACCAATGCATCTCTATTGTCTCCTATACCTTTTATAAGCAATTCCAAAGCCTGGGATTTACGGAACTGCACATCGCCACCAGTATCCCCCTTATCCAGAAAATATATCTGGTATGGGTCAGGGACGCAAATCTTTCCCCTGTGGCAAGGGGCTTTCGCGAGATACTGATGAGCAAATGACCTCCCTCATTAAAAAAGGGCATAAAAAGGGTGCAAACGCAGATAAATGATCCGCATTTGCACCCTTTTCCCAACTTTCCAGCCGGTTTTATTCCACCGTTATTCCCCGCTGATTACAGCGCATATCTTCCGCGCTTCACAAACTTCCCGGCCTTCTCCACCACCACCTGATGGTCCTTCACCACCTGGGTACCGCGCAGGAACACGCTCTCGATACGTGCCGTCAGCTTCCTTCCCTCAAAGGGAGCGTAATCCACATTCTGTACCTGGTCCGCAGCCGTAACCATATCCTCCACACCGGTGCGCATGACAACAATGTCCGCGTCGCTTCCCGGAGCAATGGCTCCCTTGGCGGGATACATTCCGTACAGCTTGGCAGGATTTTCCGACAAAAGCTGGCACATTTTTTCCTTTGTAATTCTTCCTGCGTCCACACCATAGGTGTAGAGCAGTGTACCCCTTGTCTCAACTCCGGGCATACCTCCGGGAATCTTTGTAAAGTCATCCTTTCCCAATGCCTTCTGCTCTGTGGTAAAGCTGCAGTGGTCCGTTGACACGGTCTGGATGGTCCCGTCCGCCAGAGCCTTCCAAAGGCATGCGCTGTCCTCCTGCTTTCTCAGAGGCGGCGCGCACACATACTTGGCCCCTTCCATGCCGGCAAGCCCGTACAGGCTGTCATCCATGAGCAGATACTGGGGGCATGTTTCCGCATATACCTTCTGTCCCCTTCTCCTGGCTTCCATGATCACGTCGTATCCCTCCCGGCAGGTGAGATGCACCACAATCACAGGGATATCCACCACCTCAGCCAGCCTGAGCAGCCTGTCAATGGCCTCTGCCTCAGCGGCAGCCGGCCGGGTGGCCGGGTGGCTTTCCACGCCCATTCTTCCGGCAGCCTTTGCCTCTGCCTGGAGGGCAGCTATCATACCGCTGTTCTCACAGTGAACACCGGTGATTCCTCCCACCTCCTTAAGCCTGCGCAGAATTTCAAAAATAGTCTTGTCGTCCACCTGGGTATCGTATGTCATGTACAGCTTAAAGGAGGTGATTCCGGCCTCCATCATGTCGTCAAGTTCCCTGCTGACCGACGGGTTCCAGTCCGATATGGACATGTGGAATCCGTAATCACAGGAGCACTTGCCGTCCGCCTTCTCATGCCAGTTCCTGAGGCCGTCTGCCAGGCTCTCCCCTTCATACTGGGTCCCGAAGTCCACGATGGTGGTGGTGCCGCCCCGAACAGCCGCCCTGGTTCCTGTGGCAAAATCGTCCGCAGTAACCGTTCCCGCCACATGGAGGTCAAAATGGGTGTGGGCGTCGATGAATCCCGGAAAGAGCAGACAGCCTTCCACATCCACAATCTGGGTATCCTCATCTGCCAGGCGCTCCATTTCCTCACCGGTTCCCACTGCCGCCACCTTTTCCCCGTCAATGAGCACATCTGCCCGGACACTGCCGCTTCCGCCAACTACGGTTCCGCCTTTTAATACCTTCTTCATATATATCACTCTCCTGTTCTGTTTCTCTCTGTCAATCTAACGATACGTTCCGGCTTTTTTCCCTTTTTCCTGTCACCTTGCGGACATTCCGGCCCCTGTATCCATCTGCCGCCTATGGGCATCTGTCACCTGCGGGCATCAGCCGCCATGGCCTCCAGCCGTTCCCCGTCAATCCGGTACACGGT
>OLRX01002869.1_pt1 | contig 10418 bp, 9 predicted proteins | sample 1672991 | NCBI WGS metagenome assembly OLRX01 (sample SAMEA3136744, study PRJEB25190) | human gut metagenome | biome: human gut; feature: human-associated habitat; material: faeces | place: Austria | collected 2013
CGTCAGATGCCCCTGGAACATTCACCAGCGTTGCTGCGATCAGGCCGCCTGTGCAGGATTCCGCTGTAGTGACTGTCATTTTGTGTTCAGCAAGCAATTCCACCACACGCTCTTCCAATGTCGTCTGCGCTTCATTTTCCTTCATTTTTAAAAGCCAGTCTGTATACATCTTACATGCCTCCGTTGGTCAGTACCTGAATATTTTTTGCCACATAATCAATCAGTGAAATGATCGTAAGTGCCAGTGAAATCCAGATCAGTGCCTGCCCGATCACATCAAAAGCACCACCCAGATCCATGATCAGTACAATGACCATCGCCATCTGAAAGACTGTCTTGAATTTACCCCAGTAGCTTGCCGCGATCACAATTCCATTGTCAGACGCCACCAGACGGAATCCACTGATAATAAACTCTCTGGCAATGATCACGATCACGATCCATGCCGCCAGACTTCCTTTTTCGATCAGACAGATCATTGCTGAACATACCAGCAGTTTATCCGCAAGCGGATCCATAAACTTTCCAAAATTTGTGACCAGATTATATTTTCTGGCAATTTTTCCATCCAGCAGATCGGTCAGACTGGCCACCACAAAAATCGCCAGTGCGATCCATTTGTTCGCCACTCCACCAAGATCTGTCAGCATAAACAGCACAAAAAACGGTACCATCAGCACTCGCAGAACCGTCAGTTTATTCGGTAAATTCATCAGATAAGACCTCCTATCAAATCATAATCCACTGCTCCCGATACTTTTACCTTTGCAAAATCACCGGACATCAGTTCTTCCTCTGTGTTAACAAAAATCAAACCGTCCACATTCGGCGCATCTCTGTATGTTCTTCCCACATATGCATTTTCATCTGCTACTTTTCCTTCGATCATCACAAGCACTTCTTTTCCGACCATATTTTCCGCAGTATCAAACGCAATTTCCTGCTGCAGTTCCATCAGTTCAGCCTGGCGTTCTTCCTTGACTTCTTCCTCGATCTGCCCTTCCATCCTCGCAGCTGCAGTATCCTCCTCCGGAGAATAAGTAAACACACCGAGTCTGTCAAATTCCATCTCATCCACAAACTCCATCAGTTCCTCATGCTGCTCTTTCGTTTCTCCCGGGAATCCCGTGATCAATGTGGTGCGAAGCGCGATATCCGGAATTTCTCTCCTGAGCTTACTGATGATATCTATCAGTTCCTGTTTTGTCGTTCTTCTTCCCATACGTTTGAGAATCTCATCATTGGCATGCTGGATTGGAAGATCCAGATAATGACAGATTTTTGGTTCTTCCTTAATCGTCTGAATCAGTTCATCATAAATTTCTTCCGGATAGCAATATAAAATTCGAATCCAGCGGATTCCTGAAATTTTACACAGCTCTCTCAAGAGTTTGTGCAAAGATTTTTCACCATAAAGATCTTTTCCGTACAAGGTTGTCTCCTGTGCAACCAGAATCAGTTCCTTTACCCCTTGTTCTGCCAGATATTCTGCTTCTGACAGGAGCTGCTCCATCGGCACACTCCGGAAATTTCCACGGATCTTTGGAATAATACAATACGTACAATGCTTGTCGCACCCTTCTGCGATTTTCAGATACGCAAAATGACCGCCCGTAGTCACCAGACGTTTTGTCTCCACTTCCGGAAGGAGATCTGTATCGGCCAATGTCAGTGTATGGTGCCCCTTTAGTGCCTCGTCAATCGCATCTAAAATCTTGTCGTATGCAGTCGTTCCAAGCACTGCATCCACTTCCGGGATCTCATCTAAAATCTCCTGACGATAGCGCTGTGCCAGACATCCTGTAACAATCAAGGCTTTTAATCTGCTCTTTTTTATATTCTGCCATCTCCAGAATGTTCTGAATACTCTCCTCTTTGGCATCGTGGACAAAACAGCAGGTATTGATCACGATCACATCTGCCTGTGTCTCTTCCTCTACCATCTGATATCCTCTGGATGCCAGCATCCCCAGCATCACTTCTGTGTCCACCAGATTTTTATCACACCCGAGGGAAATAAAAAGTATATTCATATTTCATTTTTCTCCTTTTTTCAACAGTCAGAAAGGCAGATACCATATGGCATCTGCCCCTTATCTTCTCTTTCTATGCCTATTCCTCTTCTGCGTTTTCTGCCAGAATCTTGAGTTCGCCTGCATTCATCTCTTCAATTGCAATTGACAGAGGTTTCTCTCCTGCCTTTGCATGTACCATCGGAAGATCTCCGTCAATCAACTGTCTCGCTCTTTTGGACGTTGCCATAACAATGGAATACCGGCTGTTTACAACCTTTGATTCCCCTTCCTCAACGTCCTGATTTACGACCTTCATCAAATCTGTATAAGATGGATGTAACATATTCTATCTGTCTCCTTTCACATTCCCTTTTAAATCCTGTTTCATACTCTGAATAAAGCTCTCATTACGGAAACTTCTTTGATGCTCTCCCTGGATGATCTTATGCATCTCGGATACACAGACATCCAGATCATCATTAATCACCAGATAATCATACTGATCCATGTACTCTGACTCCTCCACTGCCCTTGCCAGTCTGGACTCGATCACCTCCATGGTCTCTGTCCCTCTTCCGACCAGACGTCTGCGCAGCTCTTTGGCAGACGGCGGCGTCACAAACAAAAGCAATGTGTCCGGAAAGCGTTCCTTTACCTTGAGCGCTCCCTGAATCTCAATCTCCAGAATCACATCTTTTCCCGCTTCCAGCTGCTGTTCTACATAGGTACGCGGTGTTCCATAATAATTTTCCACGTATCTAGCATACTCTATCAGCTCTTCTTTCGCAATCATTTTTTCAAATTCTTCGGTTGTTTTGAAAAAATATTCCCTTCCGTCCACTTCTCCTTCTCTTGGATTTCGTGTGGTGGCAGAAACAGAAAGTGCATAAGTTTCCTCATAACGCTTCATCAATTCTTTCATCAGTGTTCCTTTTCCTGCTCCGGAAAAACCGGATACTACAGTAAGTATTCCTCTACTCATTTTCAGATTCCCCTCGCTCTTTTTCTGTTTCCCAGCCGCCGTTGAATCTACGGCTGATCGTTTCCGGCTGCAAAGCCGAAAGGATGATAAATTCTTCTCCGGTGATGAGCACTGCTTTCGTGCGTCTTCCCTGCGTCGCATCGATGATGCGGTTGCTTTCCTTTGCACGCTGCACCATACGCTTGACGGGCGCCGCCTCGGGACTCACCACTGCTATTATTTTATCCGAATTTACGACATTGCCGAATCCGATGTTGATCAGTTTTGCCACAATCCGTCCTTTCCTGTACCTTCTGAAGTTTTTTTCAGAAAATACATCTACCCATACAGATTTATTATAATTCATTCAGAAAGCCTAGTCAAATCTTTTTTTCTGTATTATAATGAAAATACTAGAATTTCAAACAAAGGAGATATTTTCTATGGCTTTTGATGGAATTACCATTGCAAATATTGCACAGGAACTGAATCAGACCATCGTCGGCGGAAAGATCAACAAGATCGCACAGCCGGAAAACGACGAGCTGATGATTACAATAAAAAACAACCGTACCGTTTACCGTCTTCTCCTCTCGGCAAGTGCTTCGCTTCCGCTGATCTACCTGACGGACAACAATAAGCCCGGCCCGATGACCGCACCAAATTTCTGTATGCTGCTCCGCAAACACATCGGCAGCGCCCGCATTCTCTCCGTTACCCAGCCGGGACTCGAGCGTATTCTTATTTTTGAGCTCGAGCATTTGAATGAACTCGGCGATATCTGCCGCAAGAAGCTGATTGTGGAGATCATGGGAAAACACAGCAACCTGATCTTCTGTCAGGAGGACAATACGATCCTTGACAGTATCAAACATATTTCCGCCAACATGAGTTCTGTCCGTGAGGTTCTTCCGGGCCGCACCTGGTTCATTCCGCACACGCAGGATAAGAAAGATCCGCTCACGATCACAGAAGAAGAATTTTTCGATTTCGTCTGCACGAAACCGATGGCTGCCGCAAAGGCAATCTACACTTCCCTTACCGGCTTCAGCCCGCTGATGGCGGAGGAAGTCTGCTGCCGCGCCGGCATCGACGGCGGATTTGCGGTCAATGCACTCGAAGAAAATGCGAAGCTTCATCTGTTCCGCACCTTCTCTTATCTGATTGAGGATATCAAAAACGGCGCATTTACGCCGAACATCGTATACCAGGGCGATGAGCCGAAAGAATTTTCCGCACTGAAACTGACGCAGTATCAGGATTTGCGGGAGGAAACATACGATTCGATCTCCGGTGTACTGGAAACATACTATGCCATGAAAAACCGCATCACCCGCATCCGTCAGAAATCTTCCGATCTGCGCCGTGTCGTCAATACCGCACTCGAACGGAATGTCAAAAAATACGACCTGCAGCAGAAACAGTTAAAAGACACCGACAAGAGGGAAAAATACCGGATTTACGGTGAGCTTTTAAATACGTACGGCTACAGCTGCCAGCCGGGCGATACTTCGCTGAAAGCCGTCAATTACTATAACGGCGAGGAAATCACGATTCCGCTCGACGGAACGCTCTCTGCCGGCGAAAATGCGAAAAAATACTTCGACCGCTACGGAAAGCTGAAGCGGACCCGTGAGGCACTCGAGGAACTTCTTGTCGAGACGAAAGAGGAAATCGACCATCTCGAATCCATCAGCACGGCGCTTGATATTGCGCTCGATGAGGCGGATCTGGTGCAGTTAAAAGAAGAGCTGATCGAGTACGGCTACATCCGCCGCAAGGGACCGACAGGGAAAAAGCAGAAAATCACCTCCCATCCGTTCCACTACCGCTCTTCCGAGGGCTTTGACATTTATGTCGGCAAGAACAACTTCCAGAACGAGGAACTTTCGTTTAAATTCGCCTCCGGCAACGACTGGTGGTTCCACGCGAAAGGCCAGCCGGGCAGCCATGTCATCGTAAAGACGAACGGTAAAGAGCTGCCGGATTCCGTCTACGAAGAGGCCGCTGCTCTCGCCGCCTATTACTCGAAAGGCAGACAGGCACCGAAGGTGGAAATCGACTACACCTTAAAGAAAAACCTGCGCAAACCAAACGGAAGCAAACCGGGCTTCGTTGTTTATTACACCAATTACTCCATGATGGCGGAGCCGAACATCCGCAATCTTCAGGAAGTACAGGACTAAATTCAGAATACAAAAGACTTTTCGCACATTCCTATCTGTTCCTCTTTGCGAAAAGTCTTTTTTTCGTAAAATTTAATACTTCCTTCATTTCTTTTTCGATGCTCTATGGTATACTTCTTAATATGGAAAAAGATTCCAGACGTGATCTTTTTCAAACAAACCACAGTGAGGCTGTCTCTTCTTTATCAGAACAGCCGGAGAGGAATATAACTGTTATGAACAAAACAATTCCCGAAATCATTCACCGCCGTGTTCCAACGACGCGTTATGAGGCAGACCCTTCCGAAGGCCTTTCCGCCGAGCAGGTTGCCGAGTACCGCGAGAACGGCTGGACCAACCGCGCGGTGGAGCCTCCGTCCAAGACAACGGCCGAGATCGTAAAGAGCAATGTCTGTACGTATTTCAACCTGATTTTTCTGATTATTGCCATCTTTCTGATCCTTGCCGGTTCGTTCCGGGATCTTACGTTTCTGCCGGTCATCATCGCGAACACGCTGATCGGTATTGTACAGGAAATCAAGGCGAAAAAGACGCTGGAAAAGCTGTCTGTTTTAAACGCGCCGAAGGCTACTGCAATCCGTGACGGGGCTGAGATAACACTCGCCGCGGAGGATCTCGTACTCGATGATATTGTTGTATTTACCGCAGGAAAACAGATCTGCGCTGATGCCGTCGTGCTTGAAGGTGAGGTACAGGTCAACGAATCGCTGCTTACCGGTGAATCCGATGAGATTACCAAGCGCCCGGGCGACGAGCTGATGTCCGGAAGTTTTATCGTCTCCGGAAGCTGCAAGAGCCGTCTGACCCAGGTCGGTGAAGATTCCTACATTTCCCGTCTGACCCTCGAGGCAAAGGCCATGAAAGAGGGCGAACAGTCCGAGATGATCCGCTCCCTCAACAAGCTGGTAAAGGTTGTCGGCATTCTGATCATTCCGATCGGTCTTCTGCTCTTCGGCCAGCAGTTTTTCGTCTCCCACGAAACGTTCCGTGAGAGCATTACCTCGATGGTGGCCGCCGTGCTCGGCATGATCCCAGAAGGTCTTTACCTGCTTGCGAGCGTTGCCCTTGCCGTCAGCGTTATGCGGCTGGCTTCGCAGAAGGTTCTCGTGCATGATATGAAATGTATCGAGACGCTGGCTCGCGTCAACGTGCTCTGTGTCGATAAGACGGGAACCATCACCGAGACAAATATGAAAGTACATGATCTGATTCTGGTCGGCTCCAGTTCAGTCCCTGATACAGAATCCGGCGAAAATGCTCCCGCACCGCAGAAAGAAGAGCTTTCCCTCGCGGTCGGTGATTTCGCATCTGCCATGTCAAACGACAACATTACTATGGCGGCACTGAAAGAATATTTTAAAGACAACAACGGCAAAACTGCCGTTTCGATGACTTCGTTCTCCTCGGAATTCAAGTATTCCAGTGTGACATTTTCGGATGTCTCCTACGTGCTCGGTGCCCCGGAGTTCGTTCTCCGCGATGATTTTGCACGCTATCAGAGTGAAATTGAAGCGTATACCTCAAAGGGATTCCGTCTCCTCGTCTTCGGCACATCCGAAACTGTACCGGATGGAAAAGCACTCTCCGGCCGTGTCACGCCGCTTGGCTACGTGCTTCTCTCCAATCCGATCCGAAAAGAAGCACCGGAAACGTTCCGCTACTTCGAAGATCAGGGTGTCCATGTCAAGGTCATCTCCGGTGATACTCCGGTAACGGTATCTGAGGTTGCCCGCCAGGCAGGGATTGCGCACGCAGAGGATTATATTGATGCTTCCACTCTAAAGACACCGGAAGAGCTCGAAGAAGCAATCCTGAAATACACCGTGTTCGGCCGTGTCACACCAGACCAAAAACGCCAGTTTGTCCAGGCTTTAAAGAAAAACGGCAAGACCGTTGCGATGACCGGCGATGGTGTCAACGATGTGCTCGCATTAAAGGATGCCGACTGCTCCGTTGCGATGGCATCCGGAAGTGACGCTGCCGCACAGGCTGCACAGCTCGTTCTGCTGGACAACGACTTTTCGAAGATGCCTTCTGTCGTACTGGAAGGCCGCCGCGTTGTCAACAACCTGCAGCGCTCGGGAACGCTGTTCCTGGTAAAGAACATTTTCTCGTTCCTGCTGTCCATCTTCTCACTGATCTCGATGGTGACGTATCCGCTGGAGCCGTCCCAGATCTCGCTGATCAGTATGTTTACGATCGGTATTCCAGGCTTCCTGCTCTCGCTAATGCCGAACAAAAACCGGATCGAGGGCCACTTTATCACGAACATTCTGACACGGGCCCTGCCTGCGGCGCTGACCGACTTTTTGATGGTCGCAACACTCGTCGTCTTCGGCCAGGAATTTGCGGTCGGCTCGGAAGATATTTCGACCGCTGCCACCGTACTGCTCGCCATTGTCGGTTTTATGATTCTCTACCGGATCAGCAAGCCGCTCAACTGGATGCGCTGGACGATCCTGATCGGCTCGATTATTGCCTTCATTTTCTGCAGTACCTATCTGAACCAGCTGTTCGCCATTTCTGATATGTCCAGAAAATGTATCATGCTGCTGGTCGTATTCTCTGTCGCAACAGAGCCGGTTCTGCGATATTTGAGCATCCTCGTAGATTCCATTTCCTCTTTTTACCGGAAGCAGAAAATTTTCTTCCTGCGAAAACGGGAAGCGAGAAAAGCAAAATAAAACGTAAAACCAAACATCAGAAATGCCGTACAGCGTTGGAAATTTTTCCTCCGCCTGTACGGCATTTTTTGATTTACCAATCACAGTTTCTTACTTTCTCATCTCCGGATCTTCCGCGTAATGCGTCCGCTCGCCGCCGATGTATTTCGGTCTTGTCCGCGCGCAGACAACGTGCGCATCTCCGATCGTTTTCTGCGATACCCGGACCGGAACGGCTACTGCCTTCAGCTGCATGCCGATCAGCACATCACCGATATCAATACCTGCATGCGCCTGCACATGCTCTACGGTGACAGCGTCCTCCAATCCATAGTATGCCGCCATCGCAAACGATCCGCCGCCATGCAGCCACGGTACCGCGCAGACCGGCTCGTAACCGTATTTTTCTGCCGCCGCACGCTCCAGAACAACCGCGCGGTTCAGATGCTCACAGCACTGCGCCGCCAGATACAGCCCGTGCTCCTTCGTACACGCATACAGCGCCTCAAACACCGCCTGCCCGATCTCCTGGCTGGAATCCGTTCCGAGCTTACTGTTGTGAATTTCACTCGAAGAACATCCCACTACCAGAATCTGTCCCGGTTTCATCTGCGCCGTCGTAATCAGCTCCTCTGCGACGGCACGTACTTCCTGTCTGATTGTTTCAAGATCCATTTTGTATCCCTCCTTGCTAAACAGCAATATTTATGCAAAAGGAGACTGACTCTTTTTCCAAGAATCAGCCTCCTTTCTTCAGCTTACATAATTATTATTTCTGAACGATATTCACAATTCTTCCCGGTACGTAAATTTCTTTTACGATATTTCCGGTCAGTTTGTCTGCAACTGCCTCTTTTGCAGCGGCGATTGCGGTCTCTTTATCTGCATCTTTGGCGATTTTGATCGTTCCGCGCATTTTGCCGTTGATCTGAACAGCGATCTCGGCTACTGCCTCTACGGTCTTCTCCTCGTCAAACTCCGGCCATGCGGTCTGATACAGACGGCCTTCGTATCCAAGGTCTGCCCACAGTTCCTCGGTCATATGCGGTGCAACCGGATTCAGCAGGATCAGAAGGGTTTCGAACTCTTTTCTCGTTACTTTTCCGGCTTTGTAGAACTCGTTGACCAGGGTCATCATGGCTGCGATCGCTGTGTTGTATTTCAGGGACTCATAGTCGCTGGATACTTTCTTGATGGTCTGGTGCATTTTGGACTCCAGCTCTTTGGAGTAGGAATCTCCGTCTACCAAGCTGTCCTGCAGTTTCCATACACGCTCGAGGAAACGACGGCATCCTTTTACGCCTTCCTGAGACCAGGATGCACTTAAGTCGAAGGCACCGATGAACATCTCGTACGTACGCAGGGTATCTGCACCGAACTCAGCTACGATATCATCCGGGTTGACAACGTTTCCACGGGATTTACTCATCTTCTCGCCGTTCTCGCCGAGGATCATTCCGTGGGAAGTACGTTTCTGATACGGTTCCGGGCAGGTAACTACGCCCTGATCGTACAGGAATTTATGCCAGAAACGGGAATACAGAAGGTGAAGGGTGGTGTGCTCCATTCCTCCGTTGTACCAGTCAACCGGCAGCCAGTATTTCATAGCTTCTTTGCTTGCCAGAGCCTCTTTGTTCTTCGGATCGGTATAGCGGATGTAATACCAGGAAGAACCAGCCCACTGCGGCATGGTATCGGTCTCACGTTTTGCAGGTCCTCCGCAGCACGGGCAGGTGGTGTTGACCCAGTCTGTCATGGCAGCCAGCGGAGACTCGCCGTTATCGGTCGGCATGTAGCTCTCTACATCCGGCAGCTCCAGCGGAAGGGATTCTTCCGGAACCGGAACGTAACCGCATTTGTCGCAGTGTACGATCGGAATTGGCTCACCCCAGTAACGCTGACGGGAGAATACCCAGTCACGCAGCTTATAGTTTGTTTTTGCTTTTCCAACGTGGTTCTCTTCGAGCCACTCAAGAATTTTCTTTTTTGCTTCCGCAACGGAAAGTCCGTTCAGGAAACCGGAGTTGACAAGAGTTCCCTCTGCAACGTCGGTGTAAACTTCGTTCTGTACGTCGCCGCCTGCAACAACCTCGATGATCGGCATGTTGAATTTCTTTGCGAACTCCCAGTCACGCTCATCGTGTGCCGGTACTGCCATGATGGCGCCGGTGCCGTAGCTCATCAGTACATAGTCGGAAATCCAGATCGGGATCTCTTTTCCATTAACCGGGTTGACTGCGGAAAGTCCGTCGATCATGACACCGGTCTTGTCTTTTGCAAGCTCGGAACGCTCGAAATCGGATTTTCTGGCTGCCATCTCACGGTATGCGCAGACCTCATCCCAGTTCTTGATCTCATCTTTGTACTGGTCGATGTACGGATGCTCCGGGGAGAGTACCATGTACGTAACACCGAACAGGGTATCCGGGCGTGTGGTGTAGATAGTCAGCTTCTCCGGTTTATCTTTCAGGGAGAAATCAACCTCCGCTCCGTGGGAACGTCCGATCCAGTTTTTCTGGGAAGTTTTGACACGCTCAATATAGTCAACGCCGTCCAGACCGTCGATCAGCTTGTCTGCATACTCGGTAATCTT
>OLRX01002874.1_pt1 | contig 10410 bp, 6 predicted proteins | sample 1672991 | NCBI WGS metagenome assembly OLRX01 (sample SAMEA3136744, study PRJEB25190) | human gut metagenome | biome: human gut; feature: human-associated habitat; material: faeces | place: Austria | collected 2013
TCTCTTACATCAAATGGGATATGAATCGGTATATGACAGAACCGTATAGCAGAGGCTTGGATGCTTCTTCACAAGGGAAAGTAATGCATAAATATATCCTTGGAGTGTATGATTTATACACAAGACTTATAACAGAATTTCCAGAAATACTTTTTGAATCCTGCGCCAGTGGAGGTGCAAGATTTGATCCGGGGATGTTGTACTTTGCTCCACAGACCTGGACAAGTGATGATACGGATGCCAGTGAGAGAACAAAAATTCAGTATGGCACCTCCTATGTATATCCGATTGTAAGTATGGGAACCCATGTATCCGCAGTGCCGAACCATCAGCTTCACAGAGTGACGCCGCTTTCATCGAGAGCGAATGTTGCATATTTTGGTACATTTGGATATGAATTGGATTTCAATTTGCTAAATGACAGAGAGATGGAGATGGTCAAAAAACAGATTGAATTTATGAAAGAGAACAGGGAATTGATTCAGATGGATGGTGATTTTTATAGATTATGCAGTCCATTTGAGGGAAATGATACAGCATGGATGGTAGTTTCACAGGATAAAAAGCAGGCGATTGTCGGATTTTATCAAAAGCTGAATAGAGTAAATGCGTCTTGGCTTCGGTTAAAGCTTCAGGGATTGGACAAGGAGCGGTTATATGATGTACAATGTGAAGATGCTGTATATCAGGCGTATGGTGATGAACTCATGTATGTTGGAATACCTGTGGACAGAGAGCGTCTTAATGAAAAAGGAGGAGATTTCGCGTCATTGATTTATGTGCTCAGGGAGGGAAAATAACTTCCATTTGTGTAAAGGAGAAGGTGTATTGAATCATACAATAGAATTTACGAATTCAGCAACATATAAATGTCTTGGAAATATGCAGGAAGGTTCGCTTGAGCTGTGTCTGACTTACTGTGGATGGGAATCCTGTAACCCTTCTCACAGATTCGGTCCGAATCAAAGAACATCCAGCGTGCTGCACATGATTCAGAAAGGAAAGGGGACTCTGGAAATCAATAAAAAGATATACGAATTGAAGGCTGGCGATGCATTTTTCCTGCCCCCCGGAGTGGAAGCGTGGTATGAAGCGGATCGAGAAGATCCATGGTGTTATATGTGGGTTGGATTTATTGGAATTAATGCGGAGGAATATACCAGCAGTGCAGGGTTTAGCTTGAAAAATCCGGTTCGTAAGATTAATTGTGTAGAGAAGGTGTGGGCGTACATCAGTCAGATGCTGGAAGCGCACCAACTGACCTATGACAATGAATTAAGACGGAATGCTTTCCTTCGGCTTGTTCTCGCAGAATTGATTAGTGATTATCAGCAAATGGCAAGGGGAGCTAATACCGTTTATCATTATTCGGGTTCGGTGTATGCGAAGCATGCGATGGAGTATATCACCAACCATTATAATGAACGCCTGAAGATCAATGAACTGGCAGATTATATTGGTGTGAACAGAAGTTACCTTGCAAGCAACTTCAAGAAGACGTTCGGATGTTCCCCACAGGAATTTCTGGTAAATTTGCGAATGGAAAAAGCAAAAGTGCTCCTCAAAAAACAAGATCTGTCCATCAATGCAGTGGCAAATGTGGTAGGCTATACGGATCAGCTTGCGTTTTCAAAGGCATTTAAGAAGCATTTTGGATGTAGTCCGAGCACATATAAGGATGAAAAAAGCTGCCTGGTAGTGAAAACAAAAAAGGAAGAACACAAGATAGATCCTAGATTATGAGAAACAAAAAAATAAGACTTTACACCAACAGCCGGGCTTTTTAAAGCCGGGCTGTATTTTGGTGCGCCCGGCTGGCGCACGTTCTAAGGGGTGAAAGTCCCTAATATGACTGGCAGTGGGAAGGGTGAAGTCAAAGGCAAGGGCGTTACCGTGAGGTGTGGTCTGGAGGAAGGCGGAGACAAAACACTGGCCTGTAAAAGTTGTCCGGATAGGCTGTGAAGTGTGGATGAGGTTGCCAAACAAACCAAAATCCAATAACTGCACGGATGCCAGCAGTAGACGGGGCAAGTCACTTTCCATAGCCGAAGCAAAAAAGGGGATTACGGTTCATTTTGATAAGACCGATTTGATAAGTGACAGTTCCTATACACTGGAAGCGTACAGAAAAATAGCCTCATGCGAGAAAATCGTAAGGGACTATTTTTGTGTCTGTCAGGTTCTAATTCATTCTAGAGATTTACATATATTTTACGAGGAATATACAGGTTCCTGATAGAAGACTTGACAATGGGATTCTATAATAAAACAAGTTTTGAATTGCAATGAAAAAGATTGTGTGATCTGGAAGGAGAGAACAACTTCTTGAAAATTGTATTAAAAAAATTAAAAAAATTATGGAAAAGATTTCCGAATCGAGCATCTAAATATGACCATAGAGTCTAAAAAATTTACTACGTTTTTAGGACCTTCCGGTTGTGGGAAAACAACGATTCTTCGTATGATAGCCGGACTTGAAACGCCGGATGAAGGAGAAATCTGGTTTGATGATGTTTGCGTTTATTCAGAAAAACAAAAAGTGAATTTACCTCCGGAAAAAAGAAATTTAGGTTTTGTATTTCAAGATTTTGTACTTTGGCCGCATATGACGGTGTTTGAGAATGTCGCATTTCCGCTGCGGGCAAGAAAAAGAAAAGATAATATAAAAGAAGCGGTTATGAATGCTCTCAGGATTGTTAAACTGGAAAATCTGGCAGAACGGTACCCCTCACAAATGTCAGGGGGGCAACAGCAGCGAGTTGCTTTTGCAAGGGCAATAGCCGGTAACGTAGACTGTATCCTGTTTGATGAACCATTATCAGCGTTAGATGCAATCTTGCGAGAAGAAATGCGTGGGGAAATTAAAAAAATCTCACAGGAATTAGGGATAACGGCAATTTTTGTAACACATGATCAGATTGAAGCGATGAGTTTAAGCGACGGTGTTTTTGTGCTTAACCAAGGAAAAATAGAGCAGTATGGAAGTCCGCAGGAAATCTATAACCATCCTGGCAGTAAGTTTGTTGCAGGCTTTATTGGAAAATCAAACTGGATTGAGAACAATACAATGTTCCGTCCGGAAGCAGCGTCACTGGAACCAATACCGGAAGCAGTAGTGTACGAAACAACGGTTCTTCAACAGCAGTTTTTAGGAAATATGTATGAAATACAATTGGATATGAATGGGAATCATTGGGTGATACAAACACCGGAAAAACAAACTGCAAAGCATTTGTCAGTTTACATAAATAGAAAGAAAATAAAGGTATTTTCGCAAGAAAGTATTGCTTAATACCAAAGGAGGAGATTAAGATGAAAAGAAAAATTGCAAGTGTAATGTTGGCAGTTAGCTGTATGATCAGCATGGCTGCGTGTGGAAGCCAGAAAGAGGCAAACCCACAGCCTAGTTCCGCACAGGAAACAACAGTAACTACACCGGAAAGTGTCCAGAAAGAGACACAAAAGACGGATACCACAGAGGCAGAAAAGGAAAACAGCGGAAAAGTGGTGGTATATATGCCCAGTCCCTCAGGATTGAATGAAAAATATATTGCAGATTTTCAGGAAAAGACAGGTATTCAGGTGGAATTATTTGAAGGAACGACGGGAGAGATCTTGGCAAGATTGGAAGCTGAAAAAGAAAATCCAGTTGCTGATGTAGTTGTTCTTGCATCATGGTCTGACGGATTATCTTTAAAAGATACAGGCGTTTTATTGGGTTATCCTGAAGCAAAGAATGCAGATAAACTGTATGAGGGCTGGATGGATGAAGACAGCACACTGTTCGGTACAAGTGCATCTGCAGTGGGTGTAATTTATAATACTACCCTGATTGAGAATTTAGATGCAGACTGGGATGAATTGGCATCGGACAAATATGCGGATATGCTTGCAATTGCAGATCCTGAAAAATCCGGTTCCTGTAAAGATTTCCTTGCAGGATATATGTATGCAACAAATGAGGATTGGACAGCATTTGAAAAAATGGCAGCAAATGGCATGACAGTACCCGGAGCAAATAAGGCAGCATTAGAATCGGTTACAACCGGTGAAAAAGCTATTTTAGTAGCAGGTGTGGACTACAACGCATATTCCAATATTAACAAAGGGGAACCTTTGGCAATCTATTATCCTGAATCCGGTACGGTAATAAATCCCAGACCTGCCATGATTTTAAAAACAAGCAGTAATTTAGAGAATGCGAAGAAATTCGTGGATTATCTGTTGAGTGACGATGCACAGTAGCTGGTGGCAAATGCATATTTATTACCGGGCAGAAGTGATATTACATGTGATAATCGTACCAACGTAAGCGAAATTCCAACATTCAATACCGACTGGTCCTGGATGATGGAGCATGCAAGTGAAATTGCTACTAAGTTAAATGAATTGTGCCGATAAGGAAAGGGTTCAAGAATGAAGAAATTAAGTAAAAGCGGCATTTATGGAGTGCTCATAATAATTTTGACATTTTTGATTGTTGTACCAGTTATTATAGTATTTATTGAGGCGGTCATGGTTGATGATCGCCTCAATTTTACAAATGCAGTACAAACAATCTGGCAGACTGAGAACCTGAATACCATTATAAATTCCCTTCTTTTAGGCATTCTGGTTGTTATGACATCTACGATAATTGCGACACCGCTCGCATTCATTTTAGTCAGAACCAAGTATGCAAATAAGAAGTGGCTTGATATTGTTTTAATGATACCTTTTATGACACCGCCATATATTTCTTCTATGGGATGGATCCTTTTTATGCAGAAACGAGGACTGTTTCAACAATTATTTCCGCAGACAGGGAATGTATCGGAGCGTTTTTTTTCTTTGGCAGGTTTAACATTAGTCATGAGTCTTCATGTATTTCCGTTTATGACCACAATGTTAAAAAACGCATTGCTGAATTTAAACTCAAGTTTAGAAGAAAGTGCCGCAGTTTGTGGAGGCGGTATGTGGTATCGACTAAGAAAAATAACACTTCCTCTTTTAACTGGCAATTATGCAATTGCAATGATGCTTGTAATGGTAAAAACCCTTTCAGAATACGGTACGCCTGCAACACTGGGAAAAAGAATCGGTTTTTATGTGTTTACAACAGATATCCATCGTTATGCGACAACCGCTCCCATAGATTTTGGAAAAGCTTCCAGTCTGTCAAGCGTTTTGGTTGGTTTATGCATGCTGATGTGGATGATGCAGATGTATGTTACGAATAAGCATACTTATCAACTGGTAAGTGGGAAAGGGAGCAGAGGCAGAAACTACAGCAAAAGTAGAATTGCCAACGGTATAAGCGGTATATATATTTCTTTAATTGTCATTTTAGCGATAGGAATACCATATTTTTCAATTCTCGCAACTTCTTTTATTAAACTGAGGGGATATGGTATGACAGCAGGGAATTATACCTTTGCACATTATAGTGAAATTTTTTCAAGCGGATCAAAAGGCATCCGGGCAATTGCGACAAGTTTTGGATTGGCTGCGGCATCTGCAACAATAGCAAGCATATTGGGAACAATTGTAGTAGTTTCTATTCAAAAAGCAAAGAAATCAAAAAAGCTGATTGAAGGAGAAGGCCTTTTGCCAGAGATGATTCCGAATATCGTCCTTGTAATAGGGTTAATGTTATTTTGGAATAAACTATATAAAGCAATACCTCTGTATAATACAATTGGTTTTATGATCTTGGTATATGTGGTTATGTTTTTGCCTTACTCCATTCAGTACATATCATCTGCGATTATGCAGCTAGGAGGAAATCTGCAGGCAGCGGGGGCTGTATGCGGTGGAAGCAAGCTGTATGTTTTTTGGAAAATCACCTTTCCTTTAATTATTAAGGGGATAGTAAGCGGCTGGATGATGATATTTATTATTTCGTTTCGGGAACTGGTAGCATCAAGCCTGATTTCACCTCCGAATATACTCACGGTTTCTACTTTTATTGTTCGGGAATTTGAACAGGGAAGTGTTTCGGTTGGTATGGCAATGGCGGTAATCTGCGTTCTTTTGACTACAACCGCATTAATTATGTTAAATCAATTTGTGGGAAAGACAAAGAAAGGATAAAAGGAATTTGATAAAAAATTAGAAAAGTAGCAGGAATGTTGTTATTTGCTACAATGTTGATTGTAAACATGGATTCATACACCTCATATGCTGCCGAGAATATGATACCAGCATATGAGGTGAAATTTTTACTGGATTTCAATCAGGTTTTAAATAGCGTAAGCGCTCAATAAAATAACGGCTATCTTTTGGCAGAACATTCAACTATAGTTAAAGTAAAATACTCCAACTTCAACTTTTCGATTTGATCTGGCATCTCTGCTGTATGATCTCAGACCAGGGCATCAGCTCTTCTATACCTTCGGGCTCATTTTTGTAGTCCGGCATATAGAGCAGTACCGTCTCCAGATATGCATAGATGTTCAGATCGTTGAGTTTTGCAGTTTCCACTAAACTGTAAATGATGGAACTGGCCCGGGCGCCTTTTACGGTATCATGGAACAGAAAGTTTTTCCGCCCTACCGCATAGGGGCGGGCGATATTTTCTGCGATATTATTCGATATGGAGCACCGCCCATCCAACAGGTAGTTTTCCATATATGGCTTCTGGTTTTTTGCATAGGTCACTGCTTTGCCCAGACGGCTCCCGCCTACTGGGTTTACTGTTTCAAGCCATGACCAGTAAGCCTCCCATACGGCAGGCTCAGTCTCAAGGCGCTTGGCTTTCCGTGTGTCGGCATCCAGATCCGCATACTCCTTTTCCAGTTTGAATAACTGGTTGCAGTAATCGAAACCGATCTCTGCCGGAGTCTTATCTGGGGTTTCCTTCGATTTCCCGGGAAGCGCTTCATGCCAGTACCGTCTCATGTGGGCAAGGCAGCCGCAGCGGATGACATCCTTCAGCTTATTATAACCTCCAAAACCATCGCAGGTAAGGTATCCTGAAAATCCTTTCAGGAATTCTTCCGCATGATATCCTCCTCGGCTTGGCTGGTAATCATACAGACGGATCGGCGGCAGCCCATCATTTCCGGAACCATACAGCCACATATAGGACTTGGATTGTGCCGATTTCCCTTCTTCTTTCAGCACCTGGCAGGGCGTTTCATCCGCATGGATAATGTCCCTCTCCAGCAGATGTTTCTGAAGCAGTTTATATACCGGCTCCATATAGCCCATACCGCATTTGATGACCCAGTTTGCCAGGGTCGCCCGCGGCAGCTTTACGCCCAGTTGTTTCCAATCCGCCTCCTGGCGGTAAAGAGGGATACTGTTCACGTATTTCTGGTACATCACATAAGCGACCGTGGAGGGGGAGGCAAGGCTGTGTTTGAGCAGGGGGCTTGGTGTTTCTGCCTGAATGATCACAGAAGCGCCGTCTTTCTTACACTCCGGACAGCCAAGCACTTCCTGGACATACTGGATCCGTTCCACTTTTGCGCGAGTGATCCGCAGTTCCTCGCGGACAACCTTTTTCCCGATGACTTCCATCGGGGTATTACAGTATGGGCAGTTCCTGTCCTCATCCGACACCGTGCAGGGGACTTCGATCACAGGAAGCCCTGCCAGGATCTCTTCCCTGGTGGCCTTTGGTTTCTTTGGCTGACGGTTATAACCGCTGACCGCCTCTTCAAGAGCGGGTTCCGGGACAGAAGGATCTGCAGCGGCTTCTGCCTCATTGAACAGATCCATCTGTCCGGGGAATACATCCTTTTTTGTTTTTTCACTGGATGATGCGAACAGCTTTTTCTTCAGATACTCGACCGTTTCCTTGAGGTTTGCGATCGTCTGGTTCAGCTGTGCAGTCTGCTCCTCATGGCTTTTTGCCATCTGCTCGATCGTCAGACGCTGGCTGTCAACCAGCTGGCGCAGGGATTCAATTGTCTCTTTCTGAAGCGGTAGGAGTGCTTCCATTTCTGACTGCGGCATAGGGACCCACCTTTCTTTTCGCTATAACTTCTCGGAATCTTCAGCCCTTATTTCATAAGGCTTTCTGACCCCTATCAAAAAAATCACCCACTTTTTTGCAAAAAACGCTTGACAAATCACTCAAAATTTGCGGCGAAGCCGATTGATTATATTTTATTTCAATCGACTGGAGGCGATTTTTTTGTTACCTTGTAATCCTGGCGGACATGCCGCCTATCAGGATACTTTTGTATCCGATTTCCTGAAGTTTTATCCGGATCCCTTCGTACTTCCTAAAAGCACCTGGGACTATATCGTGCAGTTTTGGTATCTTGATCTTTCCGCGACCGATTCCATTATGCAGGAATGCTATTCCATCTTTGGTCCTGAGCCAAGACTTCCTTCCTCTATGCTGCGATCCTATCTGCTTGCTTTAAAGCTGAAGGTGACTTCTATCACCGTCTGGTGCCGCATGCTTAGGGAAACTCCACTTTATGCAATCCTTAGTGGATTCCCTTTTGGGGATACTCCCGGTGTTGGGACTTTTTATGATTTCTTCTCCCGCATCTGGCGGGATGACAGGGGCAACCTTTCTCCCAAGGACCGCTTTCCTAAAATGAAGCCGCCTAAAGGGAAAAAGAAAGGTGATAAGACTCCCTGCGATTCTTCCAGCATGGCTTCCAAACTTCTTCCTTTGCTGGAACGCTGGCACCTGAAACCAGAAAATCCCTTTTTTCTTATCTTCCGGCTTTACAAACAGCAGTTCCTGGACCAATCCACCAACAAAGGTCTGATCGATCCAAAGCATCTGGCTCTTGCTGGTGATGGGACTCCTGTACGCACCGCTGCACAGCAGCGGAAAAAACGAACTTTCGATTGTAAGGAGAACGGCTCTCCTTCCTGCCGCTGCAAATGCCGCTATTCCCAGCCGGACTGCAACTGGGGATGGGACTCCCATCGGGAATGCTATTTCTTCGGCTACCATCTCTACATGTATGTGGCATCCGATTCTCACAGCCATCTTCCCGTATTCCCTCTTTTGGAACGGGCTTCCCGGCACGACATGCTTTCCTTTCTGCACTCCTTTTTTTCCATGAAAGCATACCTTCCGGAATTCCGGATTGAGAAACTCCTTCTGTATTCCGCCCACGATGCTTATGCTGTCTATGAATACTGCAGACGGGAAAAGATCACGCCTTTTATCGACTTGAATCCCGGGCATACCGGGCACTTCACTTATAAAGACGATTTCACCATTGACGAGGATGGTGTTCCAGTCTGCAAGCTGGGCTTACGTATGCATAAAGATGGATATGAAGGTGCCAAACACCGGGCGAAATACCGGTGCCCAAAAGCAAACCGCAAATGCGGCTGTTTCTGTGAACATCCCTGTTCACCGGCGAAATATGGAAGGACTGTACACATCTTTACCGATGACAATCCAAGATTGTTTAACATACCGCCAAGAGATTCAAAAGCGTGGAAAAAGGAATACGGTGGAAGGACTTCCGTGGAACGCTCCAATAAGCGCGAGAAAGAGGACTATAAATTAGAAGGCGGCAGGCACCGCTCTACAAAGATGTGGTACTGCCGCCTCTACGGCATCATGATGCTCCAACATCTTGATGCCTGGGAAATGCCCTCTGTCGAGGCATTTCAAAAATCATTATTAGGATTCACCGCCTAATAATAATATTTTAAGCGAATCCATAAGATTTTTCAAGGCATAGTACCCACTATGTCCAATGTTTATGTCCATTTCTCGTAAATTTCTTTTCCTGCACGATATTCAGTTGTCAATTTTCGGTTGGAATCTCATTCATTGAGATTCCGAGAAGTTATTCGCTGTTTCCTATTATACCGGAAATCCTGCGGAAAAGCGAATTTCCAGCTGTACGGTCACCGTCATTTTGACGGAAGAGAAATGTGGAAAACATACAGCTTTGGCAGGATATCACCGATGAAAAATGTTGTGTTTTCCACATACAAACGGTCATTCAAGGAAAATGGGGGCAGTTATCCTCCCGATATCCTGGCAGTTCCATTGTCATGTGGATAAGTCATTGGCAGTGTTTTCCCTGCCCGATAAGAGTAAGAAAAATTTTCTCCCTTTTGCACAAAGGCCAGAAATCCTTCCTTCCGGCAGGCCGGATTGCCTTGGGCTGGTCGATAGACAGCCCTTCTAACAGCCAACGGTATTCCTGACGGGTAAGGTTCCTTACTTCAGAAGAATCCCGGGGCCATTGGAATCGCCCATTATCTAAACGTTTATAATAGAGGCAGAATCCATCTTTTTCAAAGTGCAGCGCTTTGATCCGGTCGCAGCGTCTTCCGCAGAAAAGGAACAGGGAATTACTGTAGGGGTCCAATTCATAGGTGTCCCGAACGATTGCCATCAATCCATCGATGCTCTTGCGCATGTCGGTGTAGCCGCATTATCCACACATAAAGATAATGCGGCTTATAAACATGAAATTTTTATCCTCATCT
>OLRX01002876.1_pt1 | contig 10408 bp, 9 predicted proteins | sample 1672991 | NCBI WGS metagenome assembly OLRX01 (sample SAMEA3136744, study PRJEB25190) | human gut metagenome | biome: human gut; feature: human-associated habitat; material: faeces | place: Austria | collected 2013
GAAAACGCCATCAAGTACAACCTGCCCGGCGGGAAGGTATTCGTCTCCGTCTGCCGGGACGGGGACCAGGTGCTGCTGGAGGTGGCCGACACCGGCATCGGCATCCCGGAGGAGGAGCTACCCAAGGTGTTCAACCGCTTCTACCGGGTGGACAAAGCCCGCTCCCGGGCGGCGGGAGGCACCGGTCTGGGGCTGTCCATCGTCCGGGACACTGTGCGCCGCCACGGGGGCTGGATCACCGCCCAGCGCCGCCAGCCGGAGGGCAGCGTATTCACCGCCGGATTCCCCTGTGAGACCCCCGAGGTAGGAGGTGAGCCTCTGTGAGACCCGCTGCTTTGCTGGCCGTGCTGGCCCTGACACTCTCCCTTTCCAGCTGCGGAGGCGCCGGAAACAGCTCCGGCGTCCAGCTTTACTTCTGTGCCGATCCAGCCAAGGGGACGCCCCACGGCCCGGCCATCCTCTCCCAGCCCTACCAAGGGCCGGAGGGACCCGGCGTGGAGGAGCTGGTGGACGCCCTGTTCTCCGGCCCCACCCAGGGCGGCCTGACCTCCCCCTTCCCCGAGGGCCTCTCCCTCCAGGGCTGGTCCCTGGAGGACGGCCTACTCACCCTCAGCCTGTCGGAGCAGTACGGCGGACTGGCCGATGTGTCCCTCACTCTGGCGGACTACTGCCTGGTCCTCACCCTGAGCCAGGTGGACGGGGTGGACGCCGTCCAGATCCAGTCCGCCGGACACACCTACCACTCCCGCAGCCACCAGACCATGCAGGCGGAGGAGGCCCTTCTGGATCAGGAGGTCTTAACCGTCTCCGGAAACTGAGCCGCTTACTTTTTTCTTGACAAGCCCCCAAAATCTTATTACTCTTAGTATCGGTATCTTATCTTGATTCAGAAAGAGGGAATCTCCATGAGCGATTATCAGATCTCCACCGACTGCCTCCACGCCGGCTACCGGCCCGGCAACGGCGAACCCCGCAATTTCCCCATCGTCCAGTCCACCACCTTCCGCTACGCCACCGGCGAGCAGATGGGAGCCCTCTTCGACCTGGAGGAGAGCGGCTACTTCTACACCCGCCTCCAGAACCCCACGAATGACCACGTGGCGGCCAAGATCTGCGCCCTGGAGGGGGGAACCGCGGCCATGCTGACCTCCTCCGGTCAGGCGGCTTCCTTTTACGCCATCTTTAACATTGTCTCCTGCGGGGAACATGTGGTGTGCTCCTCCTCCATCTACGGCGGTACCTATAACCTCTTCGCCGTCACGATGAAGCGCATGGGCATCGACTTCACCTTCGTCGACCCCGACTGCACCGAGGCCGAGCTGGAGGCCGCCTTCCGGCCGGAGACCAGGGCCGTCTTTGGCGAGACCATCGCCAACCCCGCCCTCACCGTGCTGGACTTTGAGAAGTTCGCCAGGGCGGCCCACGCCCACGGCGTGCCCCTCATCGTGGACAACACCTTCGCCACCCCGGTGAACTGCCACCCCTTCGAGTGGGGGGCCGACATTGTCACCCATTCCACTACCAAGTACATGGACGGCCACGCCAACGCGGTGGGCGGCGCCATCGTGGACTCCGGCCGGTTCGACTGGACAGCCCACGCCGACAAGTTCCCCGGCCTCACCACCCCGGACGAGAGCTACCACGGCGTGACCTATACCGAGCGCTTCGGACTGGAGGGAGCCTACATCACCAAGGCCACCGCCCAGCTCATGCGGGACTTCGGCGCCATCCCCGCCCCCATGAACGCCTACCTGCTCAACGTGGGGCTGGAGACCCTGCCCCTGCGCATGGCCAGGCACTGTGAAAACGCCCTGGCCGTGGCCCGGTTCCTGAAGGGACACCCCAAGGTGAGCTGGGTGCGCTACCCCGGATTGGAGGGCGACCCCTACTACGAGCGGGCCCGGAAGTACCTGCCGAACGGCACCTGCGGCGTGGTGTCCTTCGGCGTGAAGGGCGGCCGGGAAGCGGCCTCCCGGCTTATGGCAGGCCTGGAGCTGGCCTCCATTGCCACCCATGTGGCCGACGCCAAGACCTGCGTGCTTCACCCCGCCAGTACCACCCACCGCCAGATGAGCGACGCCGAGCTGGCCGCCGCCGGGGTGGCCCCCGACCTGGTGCGTTTCTCCGTGGGCATCGAGGATGTGAACGATATCCTGGCCGACCTGGAAAAGGCCCTGGAGGGAGCGTAAACAGAATAAAATGCGCTCCCAAAACGGGAGCGCATTTTTTAAAAGAGAGGAGAGACTGCTATGGAATGGAGACGGCTGACACAGCCGGAGGAACCGGCGTTTGGAAGGGCGATGGCCCTCTACGAGGCCAGCTTTCCCCGCCACGAGCAGCGGCTGCCCGATGAGCAGCGGGCCGTCCTGTCCCACCCGGAGTACCATTTCACCCAGCTTTTTGATGGGGCGGAATTCGTGGGGCTGCTGCTCTACTGGGAGGCGGAGGACTTCCGCTATGTGGAGCATTTCTGCGTCCGTCCGGAGCTGCGGGGCCGCCGCTACGGCGCCAAGGCGCTGGAGGAGCTGGGCCGGGATGGGAAAACCGTGGTACTGGAGATCGACCCGCCGGTGGACGAGATCGCCCGGCGGCGGCAGGGCTTCTACCAGCGGTGCGGCTTCGCCGTCAACCCCTATCCCCACGTCCATCCCCCCTACCGGCCGGAGTACCCAGGCCATGAGCTGGTGGTGCTCTCCAGCCCCCGGGCGCTGACCCCGGCGGAGTACGGGGCGTTCGCGTGTTACCTGAGCGCGGTGGTGATGGCCTGAGGGGCGGGTTCTGGCCGGGCGCGCCGGAGGGAGCGGCTGAGGCGCAGGCTGACGAGGAGAACGGCCCCTTCGGCGGCGGGGAAGGCCAGCCATACGCCGGTGAGGCCCAGCAGGGCGGCCAGCAGCAGGGCGGCGGCCACGATGGCCACAAAGCCCCGGAGCAGGGAGAGCCGGAGGGAGCGGCTGGGGTGCTCCGCCGCCCCCAGGAAGGAGGCGGTGACCAGGTTCAGCCCGGCAAAGGGAAAGCCCAGAAAGTAGAGCCGCAGGCCCTGCTCCGCCATCTGCTGGAGCGCCGGATCTCCGTCCCGGTTGAAGAGGGACACCAGCGGCCCGGCGGCGAAGAAGGCCAGCGCGGCCATGCACATCCCCGCGCACAGGGCCAGCCCCAGGGCCATGCGGCACAGGGTGCGCACCCCGGCGGCATCCCCCCGGCCGTGGGCCAGGCTGACCAGGGGCTGAACGCCCTGATTGACGCCGGTGAAGAGAGCGAGGGCCATCAGCGCCAGGTTGGCCACAATGCCGTAGGCCGCCACCCCCAGCGTCCCCGCCAGGCGGAGGGTCAGCAGGTTGAAGACCACCAGCACCAGGCCGGAGGAGCACTCGTTGAGAAAGGCGGCGCTGCCCAGCCCGGCCAGATCCGCCAGCGGCCGGAGGGCGGGGCGGAAGGGGCGCAGGCGGAAGTGGCTGCGGCGGGTGAGGATGTGCAGGGAGGACACGCACAGGCCCACTACCGGGGCGATGCCGGTGGCCAGGGCCGCGCCGAAGATGCCCATATCCATGGGGTAGAGGAACACATAGTCCAGCACGATGTTGGAAAGGCTGCCCAGCAGCATGGCGGCCATGGCCAGCTTGGGATTGCCGTCGTTGCGCACGAAGGCGGTGAGAATGTGGTTGAGTAGGAAGCAGGGGGCAAAGAGGAGCACCGTGCGCAGATAGACCGAGCACATGGGCAGGATGGCTCCCTCCGCCCCCAGCAGGCGGGCCAGCGGCACGGCCCACAGCAGACCGGCCAGCGCCAGTAGCCCGCCCAGCGTCCCGCCGCAGGCCAGGGCGCGGGAGAAGGCGCGGTCGGCCCGTACTCCGTCCCCCTGGGTGCGGCAGATGGCGTACCGGGTGGCCCCGCCAATGCCCAGCATCAGCCCCAGCCCGTTGATGAGGCCGAAGACCGAGATGGCCAGGTTGAGGGCCGCCAGCCCGTCGGTGCCCAGCCGGTGGGCCACAAACAGGGTGTCGGCCAGGATGTAGCCGGACAGGCCCAGCGCGCCCAGCACATTCAGGCTCACATACTGGAAAAAGCTCCGCTTCACTCCGATCCCTCCTAAAAACGTCCCAGAGCGGCAAAAAAAGGGCCTGGGCCGGTTCCTTCTAAGACCTACGGAATCGGTTCAGGCACGTTTCACATTTATCCGGTGATAAACGGGAAGCCACAGGGCATTCATCTGTCGGGTATTAAGATAACAGAAAGACCGCCCCCTGTCAACCCCCCGGCTGTACCAGCTTTTTTTACCATTTGTTATTGCTCTGTAACTTGTCCGGGAAAACCAGGGGAGCTATAATACAAATAGGAATCGAATGTTGAAGGGAGTGTGTACCATGAAGCGAATACTGGCGCTGGGCCTCTGTCTGGCCCTGCTGTGCCCCGCCGCCCGGGCGGCAGAGGAGGCGAAGGGGTGGAGCCGGAGCGAGCCGGGCGGAGATTATGTGACCCTCCGGGTGCCCTGCCCCCAGGGGGAGGCCCTGGATTGGTCGGAGCAGACCCTCCTCGCGGTGCGGTACGCCGACACGGGGGAGCCAGTGCCCCTCACCAGCGACTACCAGCAGGGCTGGCTCTTCGCCACCGTCCCAGCGGAGGAGGCGGAGCGGACCCTGGAGGTCTTTCAGGGGGAGGAGCACCGCTTCCCCGACTGCATCACGGTCTGGAAGGGGCACGAGTACTACAACGACCCCGGCGGCGCAAAGGAGCTGTATCTCCGGGGAGTGCTCCAGGGGGATCACGCGGGCAATCTGAACCCCGACGCCGCCCTGACGCGGGCGGAGGCCTTCGCCCTGATCTGCCGCCTGCTGTCCCTGGAGCCCGGCGGCGACCCCGGCTACGCCGACGCGGAGCCCGGCGACTGGTATTATGATACCGCCTCCGCCGCCCGGGTCGGCGGACTGGCGGCGGAGGACGCCTATTTCCACCCCGACCGGCTGGTGACCCGGGGAGAGCTCACCGTCATGGCTGCCCGGGCCATGGAGGCGGTGGGCTGGCTGACCATACCGGAGGGGGGAACGGCGGCGGAGCTGACTCTGGTCGATGCCGGGGAGATTCCGGACTGGGCTTTAGCGTCCTATCTGGCCTTTGACAAGCAGGGTCTGGGCATCTTCACCCAGCGGTCCACCGGAGAGACCGACCCGGTCTACGGGGAGCCCGGAGTGGAGGAGCTGGCAGAGTGGGACAGGCCCGCTACCCGGGGCGAGGCGATCACCTTCCTGGACGACGCCCGTACCCGCCTGCCCTGGTACCCCACCCAGGCCGCCATCGACTGGGGCTTTGACGAAACTATGCCCATCGTCGACGGCTCCACCTCCACCTACCCCTACACCCGGGCTGTATACGGGGCGCTCTTCTGGAATTATGACAACCATCCGCAGTTCCCGGAGAGCCACTCCAAGAGCCATGAGTCCTACGAGCGGCTCATCAACGGGGAGGTGGACGCCCTCTTCGCCGCCACCCTGCCCTCGGAGGAGCTGAAGGCCCAGGCGGAGGCGGCGGGGGTGGAACTGGAGTACATTCCCATCGCCTATGACGCCATGGTGTTCTTCACCAACGCGGAGAACTCTGTCACCGGGCTGACCCAAAAGCAAATACAGGACATATATGTGTACGGGAAATATACGAATTGGAATCAGATAGGCGGCCCGGATGCGGAGCTGCTACCCTACCGCCGCAACACCGACAGCGGCTCCCACGCCCTAATGGAGCAGTATTTCCTGGAGGGCGGAAAGCTCTCCCTCAGCCCCGACGTGCACAATGTCCTCACCTCCTATGCCATGTCCTCCGCCCTCACCGATGTGGCCGGGGCCATGACCACCGACCCCCTGGCTTACGCCATGGGCTATAGTGTGTACTATTATTATGTAAACAGCTATTGGCTCCTGGGCGACGCGGGCGGAGGGGAGCTCAAGCTGCTGGCGGTGGATGGGGTACTCCCCTCGGATGAGACCATCGCCGACGGAAGCTACCCCCTGGCGGGGTACAACTACCTGGTGCTCCGGGCCGGCGAGCCGGAGGACGCCCCCGCCCGGCGGCTGGCGGAGTTCATGGTGAGCGAGGCGGGCCAGACCTGCGTGGGCAGCGCGGGCTTCGGCCCCCTGTCCTCGGGCCCCCAGGCGGACTTCCAGCGGGAGCAGCCGAACCAGAGCGTGGACGCCGTCTTTCCCGCTGGGCCTGGCTATGTGGTTCTTTCCTGGGATGAGGCCAACACCACCCTCCGGGCCAGCGGTCTGGAGCGGAGCGGGACGGACGGCCGCTGGCATGAGCTGACCGCCAACGAGTGCCCCGCGCCGGAGCCGGGCAAACTCTCCGCCGCCCGGCTGGGCTCCGGGGGCGGCACCGTGATCTTCGGCGCGGTGGGCGGCGAGCAGGGGGACAGCCTCACCGTCCGCCTCACCTACGGAGGCGGGCAGAGCCTGACCCAGCGGGTCTATCCCGGCCAGACCTTCCACTTCCTGCTGGAGGGCAGCCCCGCGCTGGAGAAGCTGGAGCTGCTCCAGGGCGGACAGGTGCTGGACGGCTGTACCGGGCTTTCGTAGTGATTTGTGAAGCCGCGGCGGAAGGGGCAAACACCGTGCGGGCCGGTCAAAAGACCGGCCCGCACATTGTTATTGCTCCGCCAACTGTTCCAGCAGCACCTGACGCACCACCGCCGGGGCCGCCTGGCCCCTGAGCTGGCGCATGACCTGCCCCACCAGGAAGCCGAAGGCCTTCTCCTTGCCGGAGCGGTAGTCGGCCACCGATTTTTCATTGGCGGAGAGCACCTGCTCCACCACCTGGGCCACCAGGCCCGCGTCGGACACCTGGGCCAGACCGTGGGCGGCCACATACGCGTCCACGTCGCCGTCGGTCTCGAAGACCGCCTCGCACACTTTGACGGCGGTGTTGCGGTTGAGCTGCCCCTCCTTCACCAACTGGATCAGCCGGGCCAGGGTGGGGGGCGTCAGGGCCATGTCCCTGGCCTCCAGGCCGTGGGCGGAGAGCTGGGCCAGCACCGGCCCCATGAGCCAGTTGGCCGCCTGCTTGGGCTCCGCCCCCAGGGCCACCGTCTCCTCGAAAAAGCGGGCCAGGGCCTTCTGGGAGGTGAGCATCTCCGCGTCGTAGGGGCCCAGGCCCCAGGCGGCCTGATAGCGGGCCCGCTTGGCCGTAGCCAGCTCCGGCTGGCTGGCCCGCAGCGCCTGGATGTAGGCCTCGCTCAGCTCCAGGGGCGGAAGATCCGGCTCGGGGAAGTAGCGGTAGTCCTGGGCGTCCTCCTTGGAGCGCATGGGATAGGAGGCGTCCTTGTTCTCGTCCCAGCGCCGGGTCTCCTGCACCACCCGGCCGCCCGCCTCCAGCCGTTCGATCTGCCGCCGGGCCTCATAGCCGATGGCCCGGCGGATGGCCTTGAAGGAGCTGAGGTTTTTCAGCTCGGTGCGGGTGCCCAACGTGTCCGAGCCCGCCGGGCGCACTGACAGGTTCACGTCGCACCGGAGGGAGCCCTCCTGCATCTTGCAGTCGGAGACGCCCAGGTATTGTAGGGTCTCCCGCAGCCACTCCAGGTAGGCGACCACCTCCTCCGCCGTGCGGAAGTCGGGCTCGGTGACAATCTCGATGAGAGGCACGCCGCAGCGGTTGTAGTCGATTTTGGTCTGCTCCGTCCAGGGGTCGTGGATCAGCTTGCCCGCGTCCTCCTCCATGTGCAGCTCGTGAATGCCCACGGTGCGGCCCCCCACCTCCACCGTCCCGTCCCGGCCGATGGGCAGGTAGAGCTGGGAGATCTGGTAGGCCTTGGGCAGATCGGGGTAGAAGTAGTTTTTCCGGTCGAACCGGCTGTACCGGGTGACGGTGCAGCCCAGGGCCAGGGCGGCCCGGACGGCGTACTCCACCACCTTCCCGTTGAGCACGGGCAGCGCCCCCGGCATGCCGGTGCACACCGGGCAGCAGTGGGTGTTGGGCGCGCCGCCGAACGCGGTGGTGCAGGCGCAGAAGATTTTGCTTTTGGTGGCCAGCTCCACATGAGTCTCCAGGCCGATTACGGTTTCCCAGTTCACAGCGCGTCACCTCCTTTGGCGGCTGCAGGCGTGTCCGGATGGCGGCGGTGCCAGTCGGTCTCCTGCTGGTAGGCGTGGGCGGCGTCCAGCACCGCCAGATCCCCCAGGGCCGGGCCGATGAGCTGGGCGCCGATGGGCAGGCCGCTCCGGTCGAAGCCGCAGGGCATGGACAGGGCGGGCAGGCCCGCCAGGTTGGCGGGGACGGTGTAGATATCGCTCAGGTAAAGGCTCAGCGGGTCGGCCAGGCCCTCCCCCAGCCGGGGGGCGGTGGTGGGGGCCACCGGGGTGAGGAGCAGGTCGTACCTCTGGAAGACCGCGTCAAAGGCGGCCTTCAGCCTGGCCCTGGCCTGGAGGGCCTTTTTGTAATAGGAGTCGTAGCAGTCCGCGGAGAGGACGAAGGTGCCCAGAAGAATCCGCTTCTTCACCTCCGGGCCGAAGCCCTCGGTGCGGGTTCTGCGGTACAGCTCCTCCAGACTGCCGCAGCCCTCCGCCCGCCAGCCGTATTTCACCCCGTCGAACCGGGCCAGGTTGGAGGAGGCCTCGGCGCAGGCCAGGATGTAGTAGGCGGGCACCGCGTAGTCCAGCAGGGGCAGGGAGCACTCCTCCACCACCGCCCCCCGCGCCCGGAGCACCCCGGCGGCGGCCCGGACGGCGGCGGCCACCTCCGGCTCCAGCGTGCCGCCGAAGCACTCGGCGGGCAGGCCGATGCGCCTGCCCCGCACGTCGCCGGTGAGGGCGCAGAGCAGTCCCCCGGTGGGGAGCTCCAGACTGGTGGCGTCCCGGGGGTCCCGCCCACGGATGAGCTCCAGCCCCGCCGCGCAGTCGGCGGCGGAGCGGGCGATGGGGCCGAGCTGATCCAGGGAGGAGGCGTAGGCGACCAGGCCGTACCGGGACACGGAGCCGTAGGTGGGCTTCATGCCGGTGACGCCGCAGTGGGCGGCGGGCTGGCGGATGGAGCCTCCGGTGTCCGAGCCGATGGCGTACCACACCTCCCCGGCCGCCACCGCGGCGGCCGCCCCGCCGGAGGAGCCGCCGGGGGAGCGGGTGAGATCCCAGGGGTTTTTCGCCGGGCCGTAACAGGAGGTCTCACAGGTGGAGCCCATGGCGAACTCGTCCAGGTTCAGCTTGCCCATGGACACCGCCCCGGCGGCGGTCAGGCGCTCCACGGCGGTGGCGTCGTAGCAGGGGGTGAAGTCCCCCAGGATTTTGGAGGCGCAGGTGGTGCGCACTCCCCTGGTGCAGAGGTTGTCCTTGTAGGCCATGGGCACCCCGGCCAGGAGGGAGGCGGACGGCGCGGGGGCGGGGGCGGGCGAATCCGCCACGGTGATAAAGGCGTTGTTGCCCGGCTGGCAGGCGGCAATCCGCCCGGCGGCGGTGGAAATGGCCTCGGCCTGGGTGACGGCTCCGGCCCGGAGCTGCCCGGCCAGCTCCAGGGCAGTCAGTTCATACAGCTCCATATTCCACCTCACTCCACGGCTTTGGGGACGAGAAAGCTCTCCCCGTCGGCGGCCGGGGCCCCGGCAAGCAGGGCCGCCCGGTCGGCGGAGGGGGCGGTTTCATCGGGGCGCAGGACGTTTTTCAGCGGGAAAACGTGGCTCAGCGGCTCCGCGCCGGCGGTGTCCAGGCCGTCCAACACCGCCATGTAGTCCAGAATCCGCTCCAGCTCCCGGGCGATCTCCTCCTTCTCCCCGCCGGGGAGGGAGAGGCGGGCCAGATTGGACAGATGGTCGATCCGCGCTTCGGTAATGTTCATGGGAAGGGTTCCTCCTTTTCTTCGCTGTCTGGGGGGCGAACCGCGCCCGCCCCCGCTCCTTATGGCTCAAGCCTGGTCCGGTCCCGGGGAAACAGGCTGGCCCGGCGGATGTTGTCCAGGCCGCAGAGCTGCATGGTCAGCCGCTCCAGGCCGATGCCCAGGCCGCCGTGGGGCGGCGCGCCGTGCTTGTGGAACAGCAGGTAGCCCGAAAAATCCTCCGGCTCCATGCCCCGCGCCTTTAACTTTTCCACCTGCTGGCCGTAATTGTGGATACGCTGGCCGCCGGTGGTGATCTCCATCCCCCGGAAGAGCAGATCGAAGGAGAGGGTGTACCGGGGGTCTTCCGGATCGTCCATGGTGTAGAAGGGACGCTTCCTGCCGGGGTAGTGGGTGACGAACACGAAGTCGCTGCCCCACACCTCCTTGGCGTACCGGCCGATGTGCTGCTCCTCCTCCGGCTCCAGATCGTAGGGCTCCCGGATGGCATAGCCGTAGGCCTCCGCCGCCAGGCGTGATATGTACCCCCTTTACTGGACACCCAGTAGGGGGGGTATTATTATGCGGTACACGTATGAGTACAAAAGGAAATGTGTAGAACTGT
>OLRX01002881.1_pt1 | contig 10391 bp, 7 predicted proteins | sample 1672991 | NCBI WGS metagenome assembly OLRX01 (sample SAMEA3136744, study PRJEB25190) | human gut metagenome | biome: human gut; feature: human-associated habitat; material: faeces | place: Austria | collected 2013
CCATTTCCGCCAGAGCATCCCTGATTTCTTCCTCTGAGACCTCTTCCTGTTCCTGTGCAGGACAGTAACCGAAATTCTTTCTCAATTCAAATCCCGGAAGTTCATAGTCTCCCTGCTCTCTGTGAAAATCTTTTCCAAAAGCTGCATTCTTCACTGCCAGAACATCTGCCAGATAACGTCCTTTCTTCATCTGAAAAGAAGGACCTGCCACACATCCCCCGCTGCATGCATACATCTCAAGAAAACAGTTTGCAAAATCCTCCGGATGAAGTTCTTCCAGAACCTCCCTGCACTGTTCCATCCCACTTACGGAAAGTTTGCGGATTCCTTTTACAGAGCCAATCAGATCCGTTAAGCCGTCTGCAATCGCAATTTCTCTGGAACGGTAGGCAATCTGTTCAGGTTCTTCCTCAGTTATGGAAATTCCTTCTTTTTTCATCCATTGAGCAAGCTCTTCCAATGTAATAACATAATCCACTTCATTTCCTGAATCTCTCAGTTCTGACATAGCCGAAATACATGGACTTACATAGACAATCCTTGCCTTCGGATATTGTTTTTTCAGATAACTGGCATGAAACTGCATCATAGAGGCAGATTGTACCAGATTTCCCAGAAGATGCGGATAATGTTTCTTGACAAGCTGCACAATTACAGGACAGGCGGAAGAGATCATCACTCCCTGTTCCTTCTGCTCCGGAAAAAGTGTTCTGTACTGCGCAGTCATCAGGCTTGCACCTTCCCCTGCATCTGCCACATCTGCAAATCCCAGTTTCTTCATTGCTTCTCTTATCCCGTTGATACCGGTTACCCCAAAACGTGCCAGATACGCCGGATGAAGAGAGGCAACAACCTGTGCTTTATTTTCCATTGCACTGCGGATCGCAGGGATCATATTCTGCTCTTCCTTGGCATCCTGCGGGCAGACAAGGATACATTTCTCACAGTAAATACACTGGCTTTCTATGATCCTGGCCTGATGATCATGAACACGGATTGCCTTGACCGGGCAGTTCCGGACACATTTATAACAGTTTTTGCAACTGACTTTTTTAAACTGAAGGATTGACTGAAATCTCTGCATGCCTCGTACTCCTTATTATGTAACACTATATTTTTCACAAAAAATTATCTGTAACCGTTCCGTACTTTCACAGAATGATGTACTGCCGAATGATTATTTTTGCCTTTCCATAAAGGAATATGGAGCTGCCGCAAGGACAGCAGATCCATGTGCGACAGCCCCATATAATATTTACGATATCAGATCCGGAACTTTGTCTCCGATATTGTTTTATGCTTTCTCAATCTTAATTGCGCATACCTTATATTCAGGAATTCTTGCGTATTTGTCAAGTGCGGCGTTGGTCAGCCAGTTTGCATTTCCATCCGGGAAGTGGAATGGCATCCAGCTCTCACCCGGTGAGGTCTTTGTACCTACACGAGCGGTAGATTCAATGGATCCTCGTCTGGAAGAAACTCTGACTTTATCACCGTTTTTGATACCCAGCTTATCGGCATCTACGATGTTCATTTCGATAAATGACTTACCTTCGATCTCCATAAGCTCAGGTGTCTTTCCCGTCATGGCTCTTGTTGTATAATGATACAGAATACGTCCTGTCATAAGGATGATCGGATATTCCTCATCCGGAAGTTCTGCTGACGGTACATATTTTGCAGGGTAGAACCAGCCAAGACCACGGGAGAATTTACCAACATGCATGATTGGTGTTCCCGGATGATCCTTGGAGGTACATGGCCACTGAAGTCCCTGTCCATGAACTTCTTCACTGTCAAGACGTTCATGGCTGATACCTGCGAAGCTCGGTGTCAGGGATGCGATCTCATCCATGATCTGAGCAGAAGTCAGATGTGGCTGCGGATATCCCATACGGTTCATCAGATCGATAATAATATCTGTATCCAGTCTCATCTCGCCAGGTACTGTGACAGCCTTGCGCACCCTCTGTACGCGGCGCTCTGTATTGGTAAATGTACCCTCTTTTTCTGCATAGCTTACACCAGGAAGGATAACATCTGCATACTGAGCTGTCTCTGTCATGAAAAGTTCCTGAAGTACAAAGAAATCAAGACTCTTTAATGCTTTGATAATGTGTGTGGTATCCGGATCAGTAACTACCGGGTCCTCACCATAGATATACAGACCTTTGATCTCGCCTGTGATTGCCTTCGGGAATACATCGGTTGCATGAGTTCCGATATTCGGATCAAGTTTTACACCCCATGCTTTCTCGAACTTCTCACGAACTGCAGGATCAGTAACCTTCTGATATCCTGGATATACATTCGGCTGAGCACCCATATCGCAGGCACCCTGTACGTTATTCTGTCCACGAAGCGGGTTAACACCACAGCCTTCACGTCCAAGCTTGCCAACCATCATTGCCATATTGGACATGGACATAACGCCCTCTGTACCTGTGGAATGTTCGGTTACACCAAGGCAGTAGATGATCGGAGCGCGGTCTGCTTTTGCATACATGATTGCTGCTTTTCTCAGATCGTCTGCGTCAATGTGGCAGATTTCAGCTACCTTCTCAGGTGTGTAATCTTTTACGATTTCCTTTAATTCTTCAAAACCTTCGGTACGCTCTGCAATGAACTTGTCATCCTGAAGACCTTCAGAAAGGATCACATTCATGATGCCATTTGCAAAAGCAACATTTGTACCAGGTTTCAGTTTCAGATGGATATCTGCTTTCTTAGCCAGACCAATATCACGAGGATCAACTACGATCAGCTTGCAGCCTCTCTTGACCGCCTGACGGATCTGCATGCCGACTACAGGATGTGCTTCCTCAGGGTTGGAACCAACCAGCATGATCAGATCTGCATTCTTTGTGATATCCTCAATTGGGTTTGTCATGGCACCTGAGCCAAGAGTCATCGCAAGACCTGCTACAGATGCGGAATGACATACACGTGCACAGTTATCTGTATTGTTGGTGCCGAAGCAGCAGCGAACCATCTTCTGTACCATGTAAATATCTTCATTGGGTGATCTGGAACATGCAAAGCCTGCAAGAGAATCAGAGCCATACTGTTTCTTGATCTCCATAAATTTGGAAGCAACAAGATCCAGCGCCTCATCCCATGTTGCACGTTCGAATTCACCTGTTTCTTTATTCTTGATCAGCGGATATTTAATACGCTCCGGCGACTGTACGAAATCGAAGCATCCGCTGCGGCCCTTAACACAGAGCAATCCTTTGTTGGACGGTCCGTTTACAGCTTCTGTATCTACTATCTTTCCGTCTTTTACAAGGAGATAATACTGGCAGCCTGTTGCACAGTGTGGACAGGTAGTCAGGATCTTCTTGTCAATCTGGTACGGACGGTATTTCTTTCTGCGCTTCATGGTCAGTGCACCTGTCGGACAGGCCTGTACACAGTTACCGCAGGATTCACAGATACCTTCGTTCCATTTATGTTTGTAATGTGCACCGATCACTGACTGGAAACCACGGTCCATAGTGTCGATGGCGCCTCTTCCCACGATCTCCTTACATGTATTCACACAGCGATGGCAGAGAATACACAGACTTGGATCATAGGTAAAGAATTTATTGGTATCATCGATGGGCATATCCTTCATTTCACCGGGATAACTTGTCTCAGTCACACCATATTCAAAACAGTAATCCTGTAATTTACAGTCACCGTTTGCCTCACAGGAGAAGCAGTGTACACGATGGTCAGAAAGAAGGAGGTCAAGGGTATCTTTACGATATGCAACTACCTTCTCTGACATTGTCTGTACTTCATCACCCTCTGAGCAGCGAAGTGTACATGCCGTATCAAATTTGGTTCTTCCATTGTTTGTTACTTCTACCACGCACAAACGACAGGAACCATCCGGCAATACATCTTCCAGATAGCAGAGTGTAGGAATCTCCACTCCGATCTGTCTGGCAGCCTGCAGAATGGTCGTACCTTTTTCCACTTCTGCAGGAATTCCATCTATTGTCAAATGAATCATCTTTTCACCCTCCTTAATTCACAGAAATTGCGCCGAATACACAATTTTCCAGACATGTTCCGCACTTAATACACTTGGAGGTATCAATGCTGTGAGACTCTTTCTTATTGCCTGTGATCGCACCAACCGGACAGTTTCTCGCACACTTGGTACATCCTTTACATTTCTCAGGATCGATCACATAAGAACGCATTGCCTTACATACATGAGCCGCGCACTTTTTATCAACGATATGCTCTACATATTCATCTCTGAAGTTCCTTAATGTGGAAAGTACAGGAAGCGGTGCACTCTTTCCAAGTCCGCAGAGTGAACGGTCCTTGATGAAGTTTCCAAGATGCTCCAGTTTATCCAGATCCTCTACTTCACCCTTTCCGTCTACGATCCTCTCAAGGATTTCAAGCATACGCTTGGTGCCGATACGGCAGGGACCACATTTACCGCAGGATTCTCTCTGGGTGAAGCCCATGAAGAAACGTGCAACCTCTACCATACAGGTATGTTCATCCATAACTACCAGACCACCGGAACCAACGATCGCACCATATTTCTTAACAGAGTCAAAATCAAGGGGTACATCCAGATGTTCTTCTGTCAGACATCCACCGGATGGTCCGCCGATCTGAACAGCTTTAAACGCAGCACCGGATTTCAGTCCTCCGCCGATATCAAAGATAATTTCCCTTAAAGTTGTTCCCATCGGAACCTCGATCAGACCTGTATTCTCAATGGAACCTGTCAGTGAGAAGGTCTTTGTTCCAGGTGATCCCTCTGTACCGATACTTCTGTACCAGTCAGCTCCTTTGAGAATGATCTCCGGAATATTTGCATAAGTTTCTACGTTATTCAGAACAGTAGGTTTCGCCCATAATCCCTGTTCAACTGTACGGGGCGGTTTTACACGGGGCATACCTCTGCTTCCTTCAATAGATGCAGTCAGGGCAGAACCCTCGCCACATACGAAAGCTCCTGCTCCACGGTTGATATGCATATGGAAGGAGAATCCTGTTCCAAGGATGTCATCACCTAACAGTCCCACTTCTTCCAGAACTGCAATCGCATGTTTCAGTCGTGCTACAGACTGAGGATACTCCGCACGTACATAAATATAACCATGCTGTGCTCTTACTGCGTAAGCTGCAAGCATCATACCCTCGATCAGACGGTAAGGATCACCTTCCATTACGGAACCATCCATAAATGCTCCCGGGTCACCCTCATCGCCGTTACAAACTACATAATGAACAGGGTCAGCCTGGCGTGCTACCTGAATCCATTTCTTACCTGCCGGGAAGCCGCCGCCGCCACGTCCGCGGATACCGGATTTATCAACCTGATCAATAACCAGATCCGGATCCATCTCAAACATTGCTTTCTCCAGAGCCTGGAAACCGCCGCTTGCTATGTACTCATTCAGAGATTCTGCATCAAACTTACCACAGTTCTTCAGAACAATACGTGTCTGTTTCGCGATAAACGGAATATCTTCCGGTCCGCGGCTTACTTTGCCGCCTTTCTGGTAAAGCAGTCTCTCGATAGTCTCATTACCCTGAACACTCTTCTCAAAAATCTCCTGGCAGTCTTCGATCTGAACCTTTGTGTACTGGATTACATCGTCGCCCTTCTGGATACGAACCAGTGGTCCAAGTTCACAGACACCCTGACATCCTGTTTTCTTTACACCTACATGTGCATCTTTGTCATGAGGTCCAAACTCAATGGTAACTCCCGGAGCATCCTTGGCAATCTCCATGAATTTCTCATAGATTTTCTGAGAACCGGTTGCCACACATCCGGTACCTGAACAGACAAGAATACGGCAGTCATAAGAATTAAGTTCTTTCACAGCTTCTTCTCTGATCTGCTCCAATACTTCCTTATTCTGGATCATCCCTGTTCGCCCCCTCTCAGTTTATCGATCAGCTCATCTGCCTTCTCCGGAGTCATTCTCGGATATACCTCTTCATTGACCATCATAGTCGGTGCAAGTCCGCAGGCACCAAGACAGGAAACTGTTTCCACAGTAAACATCATATCGTCTGTCGTCTTCTTTGTCTTTGACAGCCCCAGTTTCTTATAAAGTTCTTCCAGAACCGGTATTGATTTTCTTACATGACAGGCTGTTCCGTCACAGACCTTGATCACATATTTACCTTTCGCATCAAATGAGAAATTCTCATAGAATGTGGCAACACTGAACGCTTTCGCTTCTGTTACACCGATCTGCTCCGCAACATATGTAAGCAATTCTTCCGGGAGATATCTGTACACCCCCTGGATATCCTGCATGATCGGAATCAGTGATGCCGGTTTTTTACCATAGAAAGCAATGATCTCATCCGCTTTCTGATAAAATGACTGATCTAGCATTTCGCACCCTCCTTATACCTGTTTTTTCTCTTTTTATTGCACTCTTTACATATTGTAACGTTAATTATATGCCTTTTTCGTCATTTTCACAAGCGCATTTATAGAAATTTTCTAATTTTTTATCATTTTCCTCTATAGATGTTTGTTTTGTTTGTCTAATTTTTATCAGCTTTGTTCAATACTAAACCATCTCAGATGTAAACCCAACTAAACTGAATCAAACTGAATAATTGTTACTGTTTGCGCACCACTATCCCGAGACATACAAGCCAAAATTCCATTGCCGCAGACAATTTGGAATGAATTTTGGCTACGTTACTGAGAACGGAGTAAACAGTAATGTACGTGGTGTGTGTACAATGTCAGGAATATTATGATTGTGCTATAATTCTGCCTGTGCTACACTGTCCATATGATATCAGTGACAAAAGATAAGTGTTCCGTTCTCACTGAAAATATCCGGATAAAGGAGGAGGTAAGTATGTTTTCTTTGAAAGAAAAAGAAGTGAATACAGGACGTCAGAGGGAACTTGATCTGGTAAAGGGTTTCCTGTTGATCATGATAGTATTTATACATTCATTTCAGACAATAGGTGGTGTCGCAGCAGCCGAATCAAATGTACATAAGATTCTGTTTGCGCTCTTCATGCCGACAGGTGCCTGCCTGTATCTGTTTACCATGGGATTCGGAAGTGCTTTCACACGCCATTCCCAGCCCAAAGATATGGTTAAAAACGGCATAAAGCTGTTATTCTATCAGGGATTAAGCAATTTATGCTATGCAGCTGTAATGACAATCAGTTTTAATATAAGAAATTCCATTACAGTTGAAGCTGCAGGCAGCAGAGAATTATATGACGCAAATCTTTATTCCATGCTTACATTCGTAAATATATTCTTTATAGCCGGTATGTGCTATCTGGTGCTTGCGGTCTACAGGAAATTAAATGTAAGCTTAAGGGGATATGTCATAAGTGCTGTAATAGTCGGAATCATATCACCATTTACAAAGTTGCTGGTTTCTGATGATCCGGCAATTAACTGGATCCTGGATATGACTTTCGGTGGAAAAGGTGAAACCAGCTTCTGCTTCTTCCCATATTTGAGTTATGTATTTCTTGGATATGTTTTTGGAAAAGTGCTCAGAAGAATCCCTGAAGATGAAAAAGGAAACTTTTATAAAGAAAGCGGGATCATATGTGGGATTACTGCGGCGGTATGGTTTATATGCTGCATTGTACTACATCCGGGCATTGAGGGATTCTTTAATTATATGATCGAACAATACAGAATCCCGGGGCTTGCAAAGGTACTCGGAAGTTTCTGCAGTATCATATTTGTGTTTGCAGCTGCATTTCGTATCATGCCAATGATGGAAAAATGGAAATTCGGATATAATAAACTGTGTTATTACTCAAAACAGATTTCAAAGATGTATGCCGTACATATCGGAGTTTACTGGACACTTGCCGGTTTTGCTGCTTTTTACGAATTTGGGGTAAAAGAATGCCTGATATTGTCAGTGGCAGCACTGATCGTGACTGATCTTCTTGTACATGGATACATCATAATTACAGATAAAATAAAAAACAGAAAATAGCAGAATGCTTTTTATCTGCACAAAAAAACAGACCACATTTTATGATCTTTGTTTCATAAAATGTGGTCTGACTGTTTCATGCGTTCTTTTTATTGAGCCTGGAAATAATATCCAACGCCCCATTTGGTGTGTACATACTTCGGTTCACTTGGATTGGTTTCAATCTTCTCACGGAGACGGCGGATATGTACATCCACAGTACGTACATCACCCGGATACTCATATCCCCATACAATGTTCCGCAGGTTCTCACGACTGTAAACCTTATTCGGATTAAATACCAGAAGCTCCAGTACATCAAATTCCTTTGCTGTCAGATTAATCTCTTTACCTGCAATAAATACACGTCTGCCTTCACAGTCCATACGAAGATCGCCCACCTGAATGCTCTTTGCCTTTTCTTTCTCCTCGTGGTCGCTTCCCGCACGGCGCATGATCGCTTTGATACGTGCCTTAACTTCCAGGATATTGAACGGTTTGGTGATATAATCATCCGCACCATATTCAAGACCAAGGATCTTATCCATATCCTCGCCCTTAGCTGTCAGCATCACGATCGGCACATTGGAAAATTCGCGGATCTGCTGGCATACTTCCAGCCCGTCCATCTTCGGCAGCATCAGATCCAGAAGGATAATATCATATTTTTTATCTTTTGCTTTCTCTACTGCCTCTTCTCCATCATAAGCGCAGTCTACCTCCATACCATCCTGTTCCAGACTAAAACGGATTCCTTTTACGATCAGTTTCTCATCATCTACTACCAAAACTTTCCTGCTCATTCGGTTCTCCTTATCCTACTACTATCTCATCTTTTATCTTTGCAAAAGTACCTTCTTTGATACCCTGTACATTCATAATATCCTCTATCGCAGCAAATGGCCCGTTCTCTTCTCTGTAGGCAATGATCGCCTGCGCACGTGTTGCACCGATCCCCGTCAGCGTAGTAAGCTGAGCTTCATCTGCTGTATTTATGTTGATCCTGTTATCCTGCTGAACCTGAGCGGTCATCCCTGTATTCTGTCCTGTCCCGGCACTTCCATTCATCTGTCCATCTGATGCTCCGGCCATCTCTGCAGGATCCAGCCCCTGCCGCTCCATCTCTTCCTGTGTGAGAATATAAAGCTGCTGTCCATCTGTCAGAACTCCAGCACGGTTTACACAGGTTAGAGCTGCCTCGGGAAGATATCCTCCCGCCGCCTCAATCGCCTGAAACACCCGGCTCCCGGCTGCCAGCTGAAAAACTCCCGGATTCGCAACTGCTCCGCAGACATCAACATAGATCATCTCTGGCTGTGTTTCCCCGGCTGAATTTATCTCCGTCCCATTACCTGCATCTGAACCATCTGATTCTGCCTGTTTTTTCCGGGACTCTGCAGAACTGCCATCATCATTCTGTCGGTCATCTGTATCTTTCTTCGACTTCTGTCCTGATGTTTTCTCTTCTGATGACTCCGCATCCACCTCTGCCTTTGCTTCCTGCAATCCATCTATCAGAAACTGTGCCTCTGTGCTCTTACATCCTGTCAGTCCTGTAAGAAACAAAGTTCCACATAATATCAGTGTCACAGTATAACAACACCTGTTTTTTATTTTTGTCATAAGGGTCCTCCTCTTATTTCTCAGAGTAAGAGTCCCCCTGTCCATAATGCCACCCTTATTGTAACGAAATCTTAATGATTTTACAATAGTAAACTCTTATTTTTGCCACTTAAATATAACAATTCCGGAAATCGCGATCAGCAATCCTAGGATTTTGCGCCATTCAAAGGGTTCTTTATCTACCCCAAACAATCCAAATAATTCAATTACATAAGCAACTGCCAGCTGCGAAATAACGATCAGCATTGCTGCCTTTGCCGGTCCAAGTGCTCCCATACTCTGGATTACTGTAATTGTAATAAACGCTCCGATCACACCACCAAGGAGTGTATATTTATTGTCCACTTGCCAGAGTGCAGCTACACTTTCCCGTCCTGTGAAAAGCCAGGCCAGAACACAGACTACAAAAGCTGACAGCTGCACCCAGCCGGTTGATACCCAGAGACTGGTCTGCTTTGTCACCTCCGTGTTAAAAACACCCTGAATACTCATCAGTGCCCCTGAAATCAATGCCACTATAAATCCCCACATAAATCTGCCCTCCTGGATAATATGATCATTCTGCTTACTCCGGTAATCATTCTTATGTCGAAAAGAGGCACCGCTGTTTAGCAGTACCTCTTTTATTCTTTATTATTAGTTTATTCATTCCGCGCAAAATCATGCACACAGTATAAATCCTGTTTTTATTTTTCTTTCATATAATCCATACAGTTTCTCACATTCCATGCATATCCATCCTGCTTCGCCTGTATATAGCGGATATTTTCCCATAAGAAAAAGATACATACCAAGATACCCGTCTTCGGAATCAGC
>OLRX01002890.1_pt1 | contig 10361 bp, 10 predicted proteins | sample 1672991 | NCBI WGS metagenome assembly OLRX01 (sample SAMEA3136744, study PRJEB25190) | human gut metagenome | biome: human gut; feature: human-associated habitat; material: faeces | place: Austria | collected 2013
TATTGCGCTTTTACGTTATAAACATTTACAAAGGTATATTAATATGGTAAAATATAGGGCAATACAAGAGAAAAGGGAGACCGATAATGGGAAGAATTGAACGGAAACAGCAAGCTGCAGCCGATAAGAAGACTCCGAAAAAAAGGAAAAAGCGGCAAAGCTTTAAAAGTTGGTTCAAGGGATTAAAGACGTGGAAAAAGGTCTTGCTGATAGGAGGGGCTACGCTGATAGTACTTCTTTTAACGGCAGCCATAATAGCATATAGTTATTTCAGCGATATCTTCGATGAAATACATGAGGAAACACCGGAAGATTATGATCTTTCTCTGGTGGATGTAGACGGATATTACAACATACTGCTTCTCGGGGTAGACAGCAGGGATATGGACGATCTCAAGGGGACCAGAAGCGACGCTATAATGATCGTCAGTATCAATAAAGATACTAATGATGTGAAGATATTATCCGTATACAGAGATACCTTCCTTAAAATGGGGGATACCTCTTCTTATGACAAGATAACGCATGCCTGTGCCAAGGGCGGACCCGAGATGACTATGAAGACTCTCAACCAGGCGATGGATCTGAATATCAGCAATTATGTGGTTGTGAACTTTAAGGCAGTAGCCGACGTGGGAGGCATAGAAGTAGACGTTCAGGATTATGAGATACAACAACTCAATAAATATACAAAAGAGACCGCTGATAATATAGGTACTAAGAAATACAACCTTGTAAAATCAGCAGGAGTACAAACGCTTGAGGGAGTACAGGCTGTTTCCTACGGAAGGATAAGAAAAGGCGTAGGAGATGATTTTAAGCGGACCGAGAGAATGCGTACAGTCATGACTCTCGTGACGGATAAGATGAAGGATATGTCTTTTAAGGAGATAAAGAAAATCATCAAGATGATGACGCCTCAAATCCAGACTAATTTGTCTAAAAGTAATATTCTGGGACTTGGAATACGCCTCCCTCAATACAATATAGTGGGTACCGACGGCTGGCCGTATAATGTCAGCACAGGATATATAAGCGGTGTTTCGTATGTATTTCCGTCTAATCTGGCAGAAAATGTAAAAGAACTCCACGTGAAGTTCTTCGGGCAGACAGATTATGTTCCTTCATCAAAAGTAAATACGATAAGCAGTACTATCGCGCAGAAAATCGAGGCAGAGCGAAATGCCGGAAATATTGAAAACGAAGAAAACGTGACAGTTGACACCTCTCAGCAGAATCAGAGCAGACCGCCGGCCGAAAATTCAGGAGGCGGTAGCGGTGGCGGAGAAAACCAGGGCGGCTCGGGAAGCGGCTCCGGCGGATCTGAAGGCGAACCTGGAGATTCAGGCAGTACCGGAGGCGATTCGGGAGATTCCGGAGGTGATTCCGGCGACTCGGGCAACACAGGAGGCGATTCCGGCGGTGAGTCAGGAGGCGATTCTGGCAATACGGGAGGCGAGACTGCCGGAGAAAATTCTTCGCAGGCATCTCCTGAGGTGGCTTACGGTCATAAACGCGCGGCATAATCCATGTATAAAACGGCTGAAATGATCAAGTTAATTTATAAAAAAAGAGAAGGTGGCCTATAGTCTGTTAGAGACTTGAGCCACCTTTTTTATAATATCAATCCTTTATATCGATGATAGGTTTCTGACTTTTTTCTTTCTCCTTTTCTTTTTCCAAAAGATTGACCGCTTTTTCGATGAGCATGCCTTTGGAAAACGGAGACAGCCTCCTGTAAATGTTATTGAGCTCCGTGAGCTCGTCATCCTGATATGTGTGGTTAGCGATGTAGCCAAGAAATCTTTGAGGATCGTTTTCGAAAAAGGCTGTCATATCGATTCCCAGATGAGTTGATATTATGTACAGCGCTTCTGCATCTTGGGCTCGATTCCCAAGCTCGTAGTGAGTATAGAGTGATCTGCTCGTTCCTATAAAGCTTGCGATTTCTGCTTGGCTTAAGCGTTTGCTGGTGCGCAGGGTCCTTAGATTTGCTGCGATTCTCATTTGTGTGTCGAGTTTCATCACGGTTCTCCTTATGATTTTTAAATTGGTTTTGGGATGGTTTTTACCCTATCTATAAATAAGTGTAAAAAAACGGGCAAAAAGTTGCATAATTTTGGTAATTTTATCAAAAAAATGAAAGATTTGTCTTTTAGTTATAAATCAGGCAACTCGCAGTAACATAATGCGTTAGAAGAAACGTTGAAAAATACACTATACAAGGAGTATAATAATTTTCGTACGAATAATATATTCCTTGGAAATCATTTTGGTATAATTCGCTGATCGCAGTAAATTTCAAAGAAGAGTGAGAAAATATTTATGAAAAGTTCAAAATTAAAAAACAGTATCTCCATAACCCATAAGAAAAGGATAGAGATATTGCTGTCGTACTATAGCGACGTACTTCATTATTTAGGCGCTTTCAACCTTACGCCTGAGGATGTTGAGGATGCGCTTCAAGATACATATATCGAAGCCTTTACGTATATAGACAAAGTGAGAGATGAATCCAAACTGAAATTTTGGCTTCTCAAGATCGCAAAGAGACAGGGACTGAAATATTTAAGCAAGAATAAGACGAAAAGCAGTAATGAACAACCTCTGATGGAATGTATAAACTTCCCAGAGGTGGGATCATCTTATTCGTCGGACAAGCAGATAAATGATCTTATACGAAACATGAACAGGGAAAAGCTGAGGAAACTCATATCCAGGCTCAGCGATAAAGAACAGAAGGTCCTCGTACTCTATTATGATTATGGCTACAGATTAAAAGATATCGCCATTATTCTGAAAGAGAGCGACAGCAACGTCAGAAGTATATCCAGAAGATCAAAAGAGAAACTGCGAAAGATGATAGAGAATGAGGATATAGATCTTAAGCCCTGAAATATAAGACAAACTTCTTATGGAATGTATTATCTGATTTCCCCATATTGAAGAAATATGATTTTAATGTCGCATGCTTTATAGTGGGGAAATATACGAAAGAAAAAACTCCGGCATATGATCTGTGCGTATGGCGGACATAATGAAGAGATACCGAGGGTAAAAATCAGCGCCGAGACTACTGAGGCAGGCTTTGAAAAAATAATGAAGGAGTCATGATATATGATGCAAAAGGATTCAGGGTAGACAGATAATTATAAAAATAAAGACATAATTGGGAACATGATCCTCTTAAAATAGTGCATGAAACGAGAAGTTCTGCATTATTTTAGGGGGGTTTTTTAATTTTTCTTCAAAATTTGTCTGTAAGTAGTAACGAATAAACCACAGGTTGCTTCAACTGTAAGTTTAAACAGGATAACTTTAAAGGAGAAGCACGAGGAATTGTTTGAAACAGGCAAAGGAGAATAACATGGAAGAAAAGAATGCAGCATTAAACGAAAGAATAGACATAGCGAAGATAGGAAGAAGAATCATGGCCATGAGACTGGCTAACGGAATGACAAGAGCAGAACTGGCTGAGAAAGTGGAAAAGTCAAATCAGACCCTCGCATCTATAGAATACGGACATAAAGGAATGTCTCTTCAGACTCTCTGCTCCATATGCTACGCTCTTGAAGTGACGCCCAATTATATACTGGGATGGAGCAGGTATCCCATAGAGGGCAACGAAGAATATTCTCAGGCATGCGAGGAAATATCGGAAATGCTCAAGGCCTGCAGCCCAAGTCAGATGAAAACCATAAGCAGCATAGTCAAATTGTATGTAGACGATATAAGGAGAGGACAATCTACCGTCAAAAGGGGATGAGCGATTATCTCATAAAGCTTTCAGATCATCATGCTCTCCCTTGACACATACCTCCGGACGATTTTTCAGACGGAGGTTTTTGTATGGAAAGATATAGCGCGCATGGACGGCCGCCGGCAATGGCTGTATGTGGAAGAGGCGATGAGCTGATAACGCCAATAAAGCACTAAATTAACTTGCCTTAATATATTGAAATTTATAGGAATCTGTGGTAAACTACATAGATGAAAATGTGTCTAAAAGCAGGATTTTATGATGGATTTTATTAACGGAAAGAATTTCAGAATCATAATATTGGCAGTATTAGATATGTGCTGTGCCGCCTTAGCGGCCTTCGGTGCGCTGATACTGCGTTTTGACATATCATCCATACCTGAAGAGTATTATATGGGCGCTATAAAGAGCTTACCCATATATTTTATTGCCACTATAGCCGTCATGGCAGTGTTCAAGCTGTATAACAGAGTGTGGACATACGCTTCCCTCAATGAGCTGTGGGCGATAATCAAGGCGTCGGTCTTTATAGAAGTAATCATAATATGCTATCACGTATTCGTCTATATACCTATGCCCAGGAGCTATTATCCGCTGACCTTCGGCATAATGATCATATTATTCTCCTGCGTCAGGTTTGCAAAGGCCATAATAAAGTCTGTAGGCAATGAGCAGAATAAAAATGAGGTCACCAACAGGATAATGGTCATAGGAGCGGGCTCTGCGGCTACGGTGCTCATAAAAGAGCTTAAAGCGGCGGACGAAGGCTCTCAGGTGGTGTGTGCTGTAGACGACAATAAAAACAAAAAAAACAAATATATCATGGGAGTTCCGATTGTCGGAACGAGAGAGGATATAGAGAAAAACATAAAAAAATACGAGGTCGACGAGATTGTAATCGCGATGCCCTCGGCTGACATACAGACCACGAGAGAGATTATACGGGTTTGTCAGGAGACAAGAAAGCCGGTGAAGATTCTTCCGGCCGTGGCAAAGAGTCTGACGACTTCCCTCAGCAAGGAGATCAGGCCTGTAAATTATGAGGACTTGCTGGGAAGAGACGCCGTCAAGGTCAACCAGAAGGGAATCGAAGAATTTATCCGAGACAAGGTCATTCTCGTGACGGGAGGCGGCGGGTCCATCGGCTCCGAGCTTTGCAGGCAGATAGTCAGATACAACCCAAAGAAGCTTCTGATATTCGACATTTATGAGAATAACGCTTATGATATACAGATGGAGCTGGAACGCCATTATCCGGCAGCAAGCATTTCCACCCTCATAGGCTCTGTAAGAGATTTCGACAGAATGGAGACCGTATTCAAGAAATACAGACCAAACATCATATACCATGCGGCTGCCCACAAACATGTTCCGCTTATGGAAAAATCTCCAAACGAAGCCGTCAAGAACAATTGCCTCGGCACGCTGAATGCCGCCAAGCTGGCGGACAAGTACGAGGTTGACAACTTCGTACTTATCTCGACGGATAAAGCAGTGAGGCCTACAAACATAATGGGCGCCACCAAGAGAATCTGCGAGATGATAGTCCAGACTTACGCCCGCAAATCGGAGCACACTCGCTTTGCGGCAGTAAGATTCGGAAACGTACTGGGAAGCAACGGGTCGGTGATTCCGCTGTTCCTGAAACAGATTGCCGAGGGCGGCCCGGTAACGGTCACCCATAAAGAAATAACAAGATTCTTCATGACTATACCGGAAGCGGTTTCTCTGGTTCTTCAGGCCAGCCTTTTTGCCAAGGGAGGAGAAATCTTCGTTCTTGACATGGGCAAGCCTGTAAGGATTTATGAGCTGGCAGAAAACCTCATACGCCTCAAGGGACTGAAGCCGGGGGTAGACATAAAAATCGACATTGTGGGACTCAGGCCGGGAGAAAAGCTCTATGAAGAAATCCTCATGGACGAGGAAGGGCTGGACAAGACAGCCAATAAGATGATTTATATAGGCAAGCCTCTGAAGCTGGACGAGACGGTCTTCTTGGACAAGCTGGACGAGCTGATAGAAGCCAGCTACGAAAACGGCAACAAGATAAAAGAGCTGACAGAGGAAATTTGCGACACATATACGATTACGGATAATTAGGAATACACTGAGAGGACAAGAGCTATGGCAAAATTTTCGCCTTTTAAAGAAAAAATATGGCTCAGCACGCCGACCATGCATGGTTCCGAATTGGATTTTGTAACGGAAGCGTACAAGACAAACTGGATGTCAACGGTAGGTGCCAACATCAATGAAGTAGAGAGACTGACTTGCGAAAAAGTCGGTTGCAAGCATGCAGTAGCGCTTGCTACAGGCACATCTGCACTGCATATGGCAGTTAAACTTGCGGGAGTTAAGCCGCATGAAAAGGTTTTTTGCACGGATATGACCTTTGACGCTACTGTAAATCCGGTTGTGTACGAAGGCGGTGTACCGGTATTTATTGATACCGAATATGGCACATGGAATATGGACCCGGATGCGCTTGAAAAGGCCTTTGAAGCTTATCCGGAAGTTAAAGTTGTTGTGCTCGCTCATTTGTACGGAACGCCGGCCAAAGTGGACGAAATTCGCGCAATATGTGACAAACACGGCGTAGTCATAATAGAGGACGCCGCCGAGTCTCTCGGAGCAACGTACAAAGGCGTTCAAACGGGAGTATTTGGCTCATATAACGCCATTTCATTTAACGGAAATAAGATAATAACCGGTTCGTCCGGAGGAATGTTGTTAACTGATGACGAAGAGGCCGCGCAAAAAGTACGCAAGTGGTCCACACAGGCCAGAGAAAACGCTCCATGGTATCAACACGAAGAGCTGGGATACAACTATAGAATGAGCAATGTAATCGCCGGAGTGGTGAGAGGACAGTTTCCTTATCTGGAAGAACATATAGCTCAGAAAAAAGCCATTTATGAAAGATACAGAGAGGGCTTCAAAGATTTGCCGGTCGAAATGAATCCATATGACAGCGAAAATTCCGAGCCGAACTTCTGGCTGTCGTGTATGGCTATCAATCCTGAAGCCATGTGCAAGCAGGTCAGAAGCGAGTGTGAAGCGCTGTATATCCCGGAAGCCGGTAAAACCTGCCCGACGGAAATTTTAGAAACCTTGGCAAAATACAATGCAGAAGGCCGCCCGATTTGGAAGCCGATGCATATGCAGCCGATATACAGAAACAATCCGTTTATTGCAAGAGACGGAGATGGCAGAGCCAAGACTAATGCGTATATTGCCGGAGGAACGACAGGTAAAGATGGTAAACCGCTTGATGTAGGAATGGATATTTTCCACAGAGGGCTATGCCTACCAAGCGATAATAAAATGACGAAAGAACAGCAGGATATAGTTATTGAGATAGTAAAGAGCTGTTTTGAATAAAGAAAGGGCCATATGAAGGCTAACAAGCGTAGAAGAGGAATATACGAAAGATTCATAAAGAGGGCGCTCGACATGATACTGTCGGGGATTGCAATAATAATACTCAGCCCGATACTTCTAATCGTTGCAATTTTAGTAAAGACTAAGCTGGGAAGTCCGGTGATTTTCAAGCAGGAAAGACCGGGGCTGAATGAGAAAATCTTTAAGATGTATAAATTCAGAAGTATGACCGACGCCAAAGACGAAAACGGCGAACTGCTGCCTGACGAAGAAAGACTCACATCTTTTGGAAAAAAACTCAGAAGCACAAGCCTCGACGAGCTTCCAGAATTATTCAACATATTCAAAGGTGATATGAGTATAGTCGGGCCAAGGCCTTTAATGGTTAGTTATTTGCCATTGTATAATGAATTTCAAAAACATCGGCATGATGTTAGACCGGGATTGACAGGCTTGGCTCAAATTAGCGGAAGAAATTTATTATCATGGAAAGAAAGATTTGAAAAAGATATTAGCTATGTAGAAAATATTAGTTTTACATTAGATATGAAAATTATATTTAATACGGTGAAGTCTGTAATAAAAAGAGATGGTATAAGCTCGAACACTTCTGAGACTATGGAAGATTTTATGGGAAATTGATATGAAAGAAAAGATTGTTTTAATAGGAAGCGGGCAACATGCAAGAGTAGTAATTTATAATATAAAAGCACAAGGGAAATATGAAATTGCTTGCATGTTGGACTCAGATAAAAATAAGATTGGCAGAGAATATGAGGACTACTTGATAGAGGGGACTTATGAAGAAGCACAAAGAGTGAAAGAAAAATATAAGACTAATAAGTTTTTTATCGCTTTCGGAAATATGAAGTACCGGAAAGCTGTGTTTGATCAATTTATTGGAAATGGCTGGGAGGCAGTGAACATTATTCATCCTGATGCCGTAATTTCTCCGGAGGCAAAGATTGGCCAGGGTGTATTGGTAGAGTGCGGATGCCTTATCACGCCCAATCCTGTAATAGGAAATAATGTGGTAATAAATACGGGGTCTCAAGTTAATCATGATAATTTTGTTGGAGATCATGTTTATATTGCATCGGGAGTAGTGTTATCCGGAGGGGTAACGATAGAAGAAAACACGCTCATAGATGATGGGGTGGTCATTACTTTGGGAAGGAAAGTAGGTAGTAATTGTATAATAGGCGCAGGGTCTGTTGTAACAAAGGATATATGTAATGACAGCGTGGCATATGGAGTGCCGGCAAAGATTATAAGAAATAATTGAGTGACAGAAGAATGTTTAATGGAGAATAGCAGTGAGAATTTGGATATTTAATCATTATGCGACAGATATGTATTTTGATGGCGCAGGTAGACATCAAAGCTTTGCGAAGTATTTAATAAGAGACGGCAATGAAGTTAAAATATTTTGTGCAAGCACAGTGCATAACAGCGATATAAGTATCAATACAGGAGATAAAAAGTCGGTTGAAAAGATAGGTAAGGATAATGTCCCGTATATTTTCATAAAAACTAAAAATTATGTGGGAAATGGGCGTCAGCGCATACGGAATATGATAGAGTATTATTTGAAGATTTTCGGGGTTGCGAGACAAGAAATTAAACAAAGAGGGAAGCCGGATGTTATATTGGCGTCGTCTGTGCATCCGTTAGCATTAGTAGCCGGAATAAAGATTGCGAAAAAAATTGGTGTTCCATGTGTGTGTGAAGTTAGAGACTTATGGCCAGAAACATTTTTGGATTTTGGATTTACAAAAAAAAATCCAATAATTAAGGGAATGTACCGCTTAGAAAAATGGATATACAAGAAAGCTGATAAGCTAATATTTACGATGGAGGGAGGCAAAGATTACATTATAGAAAAAAAGTGGGACACTTGCATTGACTTATCAAAAATTAATTATATAAATAATGGAATAGATTTAGAATTGTTTGAAGAAAATGCAAGTCAATGTTCTATAAATGATGCAGATTTGCAGTCAAAAGCTTTCAAGGTAATATATACAGGGTCTATAAGGGCAGCAAATGGAATTTTTAACATTATTGAATGTGCAAAATTATTAGATAGTAATATAAAATTTCTTATATATGGCGATGGTGAAGAAAGAGAAAAGAGTGAGAGCTATTGTACAGAGAATAAAATAGAGAATGTTATATTTAAAGGAAGGGTTAAAAAAGAAAACATACCATACATTTTGAAAAATGGCGATTTACTATTGTTAAATTACAAACAATGCAATATTGATAGATTTGGAACTAGTCAAAATAAGCTTTTTGAGTATCTAGCAAGTGGAAAGCCTATCGTAGCAAACGTAGAGATGGGATATGATATTATTAAAAAATTTAAATGTGGAATATCAAAAGCGTTTAATAGCCCAGACGAGTATTCAAGAGCTATACAGGAAATTAAAAACAAGGATGACATGGAATATGAATTGATTTGTGATAGTGCAAAAAAAGCTGCTATGCAATATGACTATAAAAATTCAAGCAAATTATTAGAAAGTTTGTTGATGGAAACTATAGGAATTTCAAGGGGAAAGAGTTAATTATGAAAATCTTAACTGTTGTTGGTGCTAGACCGCAATTTATCAAGGCTGCAGTAATGTCTAGAGCTTTAAAGGATATTCATGAAGAGGTGTTGGTTCATACTGGACAACATTATGACCACGATATGTCGGATATATTTTTCCAAGAATTGAATATACCTAAACCAGATTATAACTTGGGAATTTCAGGTGGAAGCCACGGCGATATGACTGGAAAGATGATAATATCTCTTGAAAAAGTAATGGCTGAAGAGAATCCTGATTTAGTTCTATTATATGGAGATACTAATTCAACTTTGGCGGCGGCTATCGCTGCAGCTAAATTATTTATACCAATTTGCCATATAGAGGCAGGTGTTAGAGAAGCAGGAATTAAGGAAGGCACCTTTACAAACCCGGAAGAAATCAACAGAATTGTTTCAGATAAGTTGTCAACTTTTTTAATGTGCTGTACTAAAACAGATGTCGATTCACTTAAAAAAGAAGGTATGACAGACAATGTATATTTTGTTGGAGATATAATGCTAGATGCATTTCTATTTTATTCCCAACAAAATGAGATAAAGCTAAACAAGAAGATATTTGACATTAATAATAAGGAACTGAAACTTCCAGATAGATTTTATTATTTGACTTGTCACCGGGAAGAA
>OLRX01002895.1_pt1 | contig 10346 bp, 9 predicted proteins | sample 1672991 | NCBI WGS metagenome assembly OLRX01 (sample SAMEA3136744, study PRJEB25190) | human gut metagenome | biome: human gut; feature: human-associated habitat; material: faeces | place: Austria | collected 2013
CTGGAGCCCTGCCCCATGTGCGCTGGGGCTATCCTGAATGCCCGTATCCGCCGGGTTTGGTACGGCGCCCGGGACGAGGCCTTCGGTGCCTGCGGCGGCGTGACCAACCTGTTTATGGAGAGCTTCCCCAACCGGCCCGCCCTGGTGGGCGGCATTCTGGGAGAGGACTGCCGCCGGGTGCTGGCGGATTTTTTTGCCGGGCTCCGGGGCGGAGAAAAAAATCGACCCTCAGATTTGATTTAAGACTTTTGTAACAATTGATGCTGGTTTGCTTAACAACTCTCTAGTATCTTAATACTTGCAAGAGACAAAACTTCTTTTCATCCAATCTTCCAAAAAATAGGGAACCGGACCAGCCGAAAGGCTGGTCCGTTTCTCGATTTCCCCGGTATTTGTGAACAAACGGAAAATCCCCGCGGCGGGCACTCCCGGCCACGGGGATTTTGTGATAAACTGTCAGGTATTGTCCCAGGGCGCGGCCAGTACCGCCGTCCGCTGGAGCAGGAAGCCGAAAAGCGTCACGGCGCCGCCCAGGTAGAACAGCAGCCGGGCCGGATCCGGCCGATCCGCCAGAGTGGCCAGGCAGAAGGCGATGGCTAGCGCCGCATAGACGGCGAAGCGGCGGGTCCGCCCCGCCCGGAAGGCGAAGGAGGACAGCCGGTAGAAGGCCAGAGCCAGGAACACCACCGCCAGCAGCTCCGTGTAGTAATCTGTAAGGGACGGGTCTACGGACACCACCCGGTAGGTCAGCACCAGCCGCACCACTAGGCAGCAGACGGGCACCAGCAGCAGAGGACTCTGAAAGGGCTTGCGCGCCCCGCCCTCCGGCCGGATGCGGCAGGCAGGCACAGCGGGAAGCAGGCTGGCCGCCGAGAGAAGAGACAGCAGACCCACCACCAGATGCTCCCTGCCGGAGAAGAGCTGACTGCCCTGGGCGGTCACAAAAACGGTCACCGTCTCTCCGCTGCCGGTGAGGGCGCTGGCGCCGGAGAAGCCGAAGAGCAGGTCCAGAACGCCGGAGGCTGCCAGCAGGAAGAGCCCCATCACCGCCGGAGTGAGCAGCCCGGGGGAAGCCACGGAGAAGCCTGTGGGAAAGAGGGGTGGGTCCTCTCGGTCCGCAGGCAGAAGGGGCCGGGCCACCAGCAGGCAGACTGCCGCCAGAACCACGAACCAGGCCACCAGCAGGATGGCGTACAGATTGCCGGGGATGGGGAGGCCTGTGTCCACCTCGAACCCAGTGCTGCGCTGAAGCAGCCGCAGCAGGAATGCCCCCACACCGCCAATGGCGGCCAGCAGGGGCCAGAGCACGTATTTCTTCATAGGAGCCGATCTCCTTATCATGACAGATTTTCAAAAGCCAGTATACCACGGGAAAGGCTGTTTGTCCATGCCGGCCTCATTTTCCGCCCTCCGGGCGCATACAGTGAAGGGACAGGCCCGCAGACGGGGAACAAAAGAGGAGGAATTTCCATGAGACGCCATTCTGATCTGCACCAGAGCGCCGCCATCTCCGCGGTGCTGCTGGTGCTGCTGTTTGCCCTGCCCCTGGCGGTGGTAGTGCCCTTCCAGACAGAGCTTTTCTCCGATGATCCCATCGCTGTGGAGTCGGAGCGGGAGCCCTTTCAGCCGGGGGACCTGGACGGAGAGATGGTGCTGAAGGTTCTGGCGGGGGACACGGTGGAGGAGATGACCCTGGGAGAGTATCTGGTGGGCGTGGTCCGGGCGGAGATGCCCGCCTCCTTTGAGCCGGAGGCTTTGAAAGCCCAGGCGGTGGCGGCCCGGACGTACACCCTGTACAAGATGCAGACCGGCGGCAACCACGGCGACACCGCGGACATCTGCACGGACTCCACCTGCTGCCAGGCGTATATCTCGGAGGAAAACGCCCGGAACAACTGGGGCGAGAACGCGGACGCCTATGAGGAAAAGATCGAGACCGCCGTCCGGGAGACCGACGGAGAGACCATCCTGTACGGCGGCGTGCCCATCCTGGCGGTGTTCCACTCCTGCTCCGCCGGGCAGACCCGCTCCTCCGGCCAGGTGTGGGTCAGCGACCTGCCCTATCTCCAGGCGGTGTCTTCGCCGGAGCCTGCGGACAGCATCCCCAACTATTACAGCCGTGTGGAATTCACGGCGGAGGAGTTCCGGGAGAAGGTCCTGGCCTCCTATCCGGAGGCGGACCTGTCCGGCGACATCAGCGGCTGGCTGCAAAACGCCGTGACGGACACCGCCGGCAGCGTGGAGTCGGTGGACGTGGGCGGCGTGAGCATGAAGGGCAGCACTTTACGGAGCGTCCTGGGGCTGCGGTCCGCCTGCTTCGAGTGGGAGGCGGCGGACGGCAAGCTGGTGTTCTTCGTCACTGGCTACGGCCACGGCGTGGGTATGAGCCAGTACGGCGCCAACCAGATGGCCAAGGAGGGAGCGGACTACCGGACGATCCTCACCCACTATTATACCGGCGTCACCGTGGAGCCCTATACTACTGCCGCCATAGGGTGACTCTTTACAAAAAAGCCGGAAATGTGGTAAAATACAATCTTCCAGGGGAGCTTCTGCGGAAGGGAGGACATGATGAGACGAAAGCTCGCGGCACTGCTGCTGTGCCTGCTGCTGGTGTTCCAGCTGTCGCCGGTCCCGTCGGGGGCGGCGGAGACGGTGTATTTCACCGCAGTCAACAAAAACGTGCTGACGCTGTCGGACGACACCATGCCCTTCTGGTCCGGCGGCTATCTGTATGTGCCCAGCACTATCTTCACTGGCGTGGGCCGGGATCTGGGCGTGTCCTACTACCCCAATATTGCCCGGCAGACCGTGTTGCTGTATGTGGACAAGACGGTATACAGCTCCCTGGTATTTGACCTGAACAAGGACTATGCCATCGACAACGAGGGCAACCTGTATTTCCAGAAGCCCATCCAGCGGGGTGGCGTGATCTTCCTGCCCATCTCTCTGATCGCCCGGTGCTTCGGCCTGCTCTACTCCACCGTGGAGGTGGACCGGGGCTATCTGGTTTGGGTGCGCAATCCGGATATGGATATGGAGGAGCGGTACTTTGCCGACGCCGCCAAGTCCCGGATGGACTACGAGTACAACCAGTACCTGCGGAACCAGAGTGCGGAAGAGGACATCGCGCCGGAGGAAACGGAGCCCTCCACCGTCACCGGGCAGCGGATTTATCTTTGTGTGGAGGCCGCGGACCCGAAGCGGGTGAAGTCCCTGCTGGACATTCTGGACCGCTATGACGCCCACGCGGCTTTCTACTGTACGGAGGCGTTCCTGCGGGAAGGTGGCGACCTGCTGCGGCGAATGACCGCCACAGGGCAGGCCATCGGGCTGGCGGTGGACGCCGCGGCGGACCGCCCGGTGACGGAACAGCTGGAGACGGGGAACCGCCTGCTCTCCCAGGCCGCCAGCGTCAAGACCCGGCTGGCTTGGATTGAAAACGCCGGGGAGGAGTCTGTCTCCGCGGCGGAGGCGGCGGGCTTCTGCCCGCTGGACCCGGATCTGGACCGGGCGGCGTATCCCCTCAGCAGCACCGGCGCCGCCGACACGCTGCTCCAGCGGGTGACCAGCCGGGGCGGCGAGGTCACTGTCTGGCTGGGCGACAGCGCCAACGCCGCAGGGCTTGGGACGTTCCTGTCTGCGGCGGAGGCGGCGGACGACCGCTGTCTGGCCATGACGGAGACGGTGTCCTGACCTGCCAAGATTTACAAAATATTCAACATACCGCCCCGGGAGCGGATATAATAGAGGATATCAAGAATCGGCTGTGTCTGTGAACAGGCGGACGCCGCGGGCGGCAGAACCAGCGAAGAGAGACATATCGAAATGGGAGGGAGCGCCATGGGCCGCAACATCCTGGTCGTGGAAGACGACCGCAATATCTGTGATTTGATCCACATGTACCTGGTGAAGGAGGGGTTCGACGTCCGCATCGCCGGAGACGGCGGCAAGGCCATTGAGGAGTTTCAGAAGCAGGTTCCGGACCTGATCCTGCTGGACATCATGCTGCCGGTGATGGACGGCTGGTCGGTGTGCGCCAAAATCCGGGAGACCAGCAAGGTGCCCATCATCATGCTGACGGCCAAGGGCACGGAATACGACAAAGTCGTGGGTCTGGACGGAGGGGCCGATGATTACGTCACCAAGCCTTTCGGCACCATGGAGCTCATCGCCAGGGTAAAGGCTCTTCTCAGGAGGACGGAGCCTGTCAGCGACGAGAAAGAATACAGGATAGGCAATCTCTATCTTTGCCCTGCCAAGCATATAATCAAAGCCGGAGAAGAAAACGTGACTCTGACGCTGAAAGAGTTCGAGCTGCTCTGCCTTTTGGTGCAGAACAGAGGAAAGGTTCTCACCAGGGACGCCATACTGCGTGATGTATGGGGATATGAGTTCGACGGCGAAAACAGGACTGTCGACGTTCACATAAGGACGCTCCGCGCTAAGCTCAAGGAGTGCGGCAGCCTTGTGGAGACCATAAGAGGAATAGGATACAGAATTGGAGGAACTGATTGATGACCAAAAGGATATTTACAGGTATAATATTGGTTTCCCTCGTTACGATGCTTGCATGCACCGGACTTGTGATGGGCGTCATGTACGATTATCTCGGAGAAAAGATAGACGACGAGCTGAGAGACGAAGCCAAGATGGTCGAGGTTGCCATTGAAAATGAGGGTGTTGAATATCTGAAGAGAGTGGGAGAAGCGAGCAACATCGACAGCCGTATAACGCTGATAAAAAGCAGCGGCGAAGTCCTCTTCGACAGCGAAGCCAATTCTGACGAGATGTCCAGTCACATTGAGAGAGAAGAAGTAAAAGAGGCTCTTGCGGACGGTGAGGGATATGCTGTAAGACATTCCAATACCATGGCGCAGGACACGCGTTACTATGCGCTTAAGATGGATAACGGAGACATACTGAGATTATCCTCCAGCCATTATTCACAAGTGGCTCTGATCCTGGATACTTTCGGCATGGTGCTGGTGATAGTTGTGGTGCTGGTCGCTCTTGGAGCCGTCATTTCCGCGCGCATAACCAGAGGGATCATCAAACCTATCAACGATATAGACCTAGATTCTCCTGATATAAGGGAAAATTACGAAGAGATCGTGCCCCTGCTGCACAGGATACATCAGCAGAACAGCAAGATACGCCGCCAGATGGAGAACCTCAAGAAGCAGCAGAATGAATTCAGGATAATAACGGAAAATATGGCCGAGGGTCTCATCATCATAGACAAAGATATGGAAATCCTCACCTATAACAGCAGCGCCATAAGGATGCTGGAGGCGGAAGCAGCCGGCAAGTCTGAGACTGTGCTCAGACTCAACAGGAGCGAGGCTTTCCGCAGAGCCGTCACCGAATCCCTCGCCGGAAACAACTGCCGGACGACGTTATCGCTCCACGAGTCTATCTGCGAAATCATCGCAAACCCTGTCTACGACAGCGGAAAGGTGACCGGAGCCATCCTGATAATCCTGGATATAACGGAAAAGGAGAGGGGCGAGAAGCTGCGCCGCGAATTCACTTCCAACGTTTCCCACGAACTGAAGACGCCGCTCACCTCTATCTACGGAGTATCGGATATGCTGAGCGGAGACTTGGTAAAGCCTGAAGACGTCAAAGGCTTTGCACTTACCATAAAAGAAGAATCTGCAAGACTCATCTCGCTGATAGAAGACATAATCAAGCTCTCACAGCTGGACGAAAACACCGTGCCCGACGAGCAGGAGGAAATAGACGTTCTCGGCAGTGCGGAAGACGTGGCCCGCAGGCTCAGGGCAAAGGCTGATGAGGCTCGCGTCACCGTCAATGTCAGCGGAAGTCATGTGAGCATAATGGGCGCAGAGACCATACTGGAAGAAATAATATATAACCTGTGCGACAACGCCATAAAATACAATAAAGAGGGCGGAACCGTAGAAATATCGGTAAAGCAAATCGGCGACGAATGCCTGCTGACGGTCAAAGATTCCGGCATAGGCATCCCTAAAAGCGACCTGAAACGAGTCTTTGAAAGATTTTACCGTGTAGACAAAAGCCATTCCAAAGCTACCGGAGGCACCGGCCTGGGCCTTTCCATCGTGAAGCACGCCGCAGCCTATCTTGGCGGCGAGCTGGACATAGACAGCACGGAGGGCGAGGGAACTGAAATAAACATAAAATTTAAGGCTGTTTAATTTGTCCTTATTATGGTAATATTATAATATACAACTACTTAATATGGAGGTATAAGTTATGAAGTTTTATATTTGTGAGCATTGCGGAAATATTATCGAATTCGTTAAGGAAACAGGCGTTCCTGTAATGTGCTGCGGCCAGAAGATGAAAGAGATGGTTCCGGGAACAGTAGACGCTGCCGTAGAAAAGCACGTTCCTGTAGTAACTGTTGATGGCAACAAGGTTAAGGTAGCCGTAGGCGAAGTGGAGCATCCTATGCTTGAGGAACACTACATCGGCTTTATCGCTATAGAAACAGAGCAGGGCGTTCAGAGAAAGACTTTGAAACCGGGTGAAAAACCTGAGGCTGAATTTGCTCTTGCCGACGGAGACAAGCTGGTAGCAGCTTACGAATGGTGCAACCTGCACGGACTGTGGAAAAAATAAAACAGCGGCATAAAAATAAACGCCGCGAGGAAAATCAATCCCGCGATGAAAAATCAAATCCGCGAGGAAAAAATAAATCCCGAAAACTCTTTTCAGAGCTTTCGGGATTTTTTATGTGCTGACATTTGATTTTGACCGTGCGCCAGCGGCAAGCAATCCGTGCGCCGGCGATAAGCCCTCTAAACCTTCTGATAACGCCACAGAGCCATCGCCGTATAAAAATCATAGGCCGCCGGCATGAGACTAAAATCCGTGTTGGTAAGCTGCCGTACTTTATTGAGCCTGTATGCCACAGTATTTCTGTGGAGAAAAAGCTTCTTGGCTGCAAGGTTCAGTCTTGAATCGCAGTCCAGAAGATAAACGCTGAGCGTTTCCAGAAGATCGTCTCCGTCGTCTTTGAGCGCATCAATGATCTGCGACAGGTACTCCGTTTTCTTGCTTTGCTGCTCGGAAAGAGCGATGATTTCACGGCACAGCATTATATCATGTATGTCGCGGTTACGCCTGTTGCGGAAAATCTTCTTCAGCGCAGGGAGACTGCGGCTGTAATCGGAGAAAGTCCGTTTCAAAGATGTAAGATCTTTATTGGCGCCGGACATGAAAAAAGAAGCCTCTTCGTCGTATTGGCCGGCCAGCTGCCATAGGTCGTCTGTAAGAGAATTGTCCATACTGCTGGCGAAGTCCATAGAAGTGAGAATTATTATCTGAGAGTCTATTACGGCGCAGAGAAAAAACTTGCCGTATTCGGCAAAGCGCTTTGCCAGCGATTCTTTCATAACTAAAATATCCTTGTTTCCAGGAGAGACGATAATCAGGTTTGCAATCCTTTCAAAAGGTATTGCAGATATTTTCAAATAATGATTGGCGGCGTTTCTGCTGGTTTTGAAGATGAGCGACAGGAGAGTTTCCGGAGATGCAAGTTCCAGAGAGTAACCCCAGACGGTGGAGAAAAACTGGATGCATATGCACATATCGCTGAGTATACTTTCATCAAGCTCCGTATTGAAGCAGGAAACGTATAGCGTGAGGCGCGTGTTTCCCGTGCTTCCGGAATGTGAAAAGTCTGTCTTGTAGATATGCATCAGTTTATCGTCCGTCATCACGTCTTTCATTTCATATCCCAGTGGACTGCCATGAAACTGGCTCCAGAAAAATTCAGGAGCAGATGGGCCGAAAGCAGGCTGATAGGATGAGCAGAAATACAGCTGCGATGGTCCGGTGAGGAGGATGCTGCACTTGTAGTGATCAGCAATCATGTTGAGGAGGTTCTCGATATTTCTAAGTTCAAGAGGAAGCTGCTGCAGCCTTTTTTTCGTTGAATTTACAAAATCCTGGGAAGTGTTTCTGTCGTTTATTACAGCCGTCATCACATCAGAAATGACGTCGCTGTATTTGAGTCTGCCGCTGTCTCCCGTGATTTCAATGATAGGGAATTCAAGTTCATCTGCGAGACGCTTTAACCTTTTATCTATACGCGGCAGTATCTTTCCTACATAAAAGAGAACCAGGGCGACAGCGCCGGTATCTGCCAGTTCCTTGATCGCCTCATATTGACTGTCGACGTCGTCTTTCAGATTGTAAAAGGCCGATATAACTATCTCGTTGAGCGTGAAGACATCTAAGTCAAAAAAGTCGTAAAATTCCTCCACTGAAACTGATGAAACGATTTTTTCCAGACCAGCTTCTCCGGCCGATACCTTGCCGAAGCTCAGCGAGGGAAGATTGAGACAGTCCCTTACAGTAATGCTCATGATACACCTCCTGCACAAATAATATAGGAATATTATATTATCTGCGTAAGCAAATTACAATAATTTTATGCTTAAGCACAATAAATGAAGCATTTTTTCTGTTCCACGCATAAAGCTATGCGCGCCGGCTTGCGTTATAATGGAAAAAATCTTAAGAAAGGGCGTGCTGTTTGCACAGGGAACAATGAAGAAAGAAAAGAAAGCAGTAGAAGTGATGGCGCTCACTGCGATTCCGGAAGATGAAAGACGAGACTGGGTTTCACTTGCGTTCGTACAGGCAGGAATATGCGTATGTGTACCGGCCTTTCTGCTGGGAGCGCTGCTGGCGGAAGAGATGCCGCTGTGGCCTGCTATAATTTCAGGTTCTCTCGGCTATCTCGTGGTGGTGATAGGAATGGTCGCCACAGGTATAATAGGATGCGATCTGGGAGTGGCTTCCTGTACGACGTGTGAGGCAGGCTTCGGAAAATCAGGGGCAAGATTTATCGTGAGTACTATTTTCGCCGTCAACATGATCGGCTGGTTCGGTATCAACAACGGCGTATGCGGCGAGGCTTTCAGCAATGCTGTTTACGCGATGACCGGCGTCGAAATCCCGCTGGTGGTATCAAACACCATCTGGGGCGTAATCATGCTGATTACAGCCATATTTGGAGTAGGAGCCCTCGAAAAGCTTGATAAGATATCCATACCGCTGCTGATGATAATCATGTTGTATGGTACATATCTTGCGTTCAAGACTTTTGGTAGCGACGGGCTGGAAGTTGAAACGACACAGACCATGAGCTTTATGGGAGGCGTTGCCTTGTCGTTCAACTTTACTGCAGTAGGAACTATCACCGCAGCTGACTATACGAGATTCCAGAAAAACAGGAAAGATACTGTAAAATCAGTATTTTACGGTACGTTCCCTATGGGTGTGATAACTCTCGTCATGGGTATTCTGCTCACTAAAATATCAGGAGAATACGACGTCAGCATGGTGCTGATAGACGTAGGTCTTCCGGTTTTGGGAATCACCGCAATGGCAATATCCACATGGACGACCAACGCCACCAACGCATACAGCGCGGGGCTAAACGTAGTAATGGCGTTCAAACTGAAAGACAACAGACGCCGTGAAGCTACGCTGGTCTGCGGAATCATCGGAATAGTTCTCTGCGACGTCGGTATACTGGGACAAATAGAGAACGCTCTGAGCATGCTGTCATACGTGGTGTGCCCTATAGGAGGGGTAATCATAGCGGATTACTGGATAGTAGGCAAGGGAAAGAAAGAAAATTTCAGGCCTGAGGACGGAGTCAACTGGGCAGGTGTTATCTCATGGGCAGCCGGTACTGTGATAGCCTACCTGATAGGTATAGAATTTTCCGGAATTATCGCGGGCGGAGTGATATATCTTATCGCTGAAAGAATCTTCCCATCAACTTCAAGAGACGGCTTGGCAGAGACCTTGAAAAAAGAGGAAGCGTAGGGGAGGCAGAAAAGTGAGAGAACTGAACAAACAGGATATAATAGATGTTTTGTACGGATGTACCGTGCTTGGCACAGGAGGAGGCGGATCGCTTGAAGAAGGTCTGCAGCTCATGGAAAAGCATTTTGAAAAGGGGGAAAAGCTTAAACTCATCTCTCTGGATGAGCTTCCCGATGATGAATACGTCGTCACTCCTTATAGCTGTGGAGCGCCGTCCGGAGAGGGAGACGAAAGATTTAAAGATTTCGAGCTTTCAGATACAGCGCCAGCTGTCCTTGCAATGGAGGCCTTGGAGGATGTGCTGGGGAAGAAATTTTATGCCGTAGGGTCAACTGAGCTGGGCGGAGCCAACACGGCCGAAGCTCTTCACGCGGCGCTGGAAAAGGGGCTTCCGCTGATAGACGCAGACCCGGCTGGCCGGTCGGTGCCTGAGCTGCAGCATTCAACTTATTATCATTAAAAACTTACTAAATTTCTGATTATCTTTTCATAAGTTGGTAAATGCCGAT
>OLRX01002899.1_pt1 | contig 10335 bp, 10 predicted proteins | sample 1672991 | NCBI WGS metagenome assembly OLRX01 (sample SAMEA3136744, study PRJEB25190) | human gut metagenome | biome: human gut; feature: human-associated habitat; material: faeces | place: Austria | collected 2013
AGAGCACTTGACTTTTAATCAAGTTGTCCGGGGTTCGAATCCCCGATGCCTCATTACGAAGACACATTGCAGACGCGATGTGTCTTTTTGTATAATGGGAAATCCCTTGGAATTCTCTATTACACAAAAAGGCACTAACGTGCCAAAGATGCGCGCTCGCGCGAAATTGTAATATGAGGAGGTTTTAAGTTATGGAAAAAAAGTCCATGCGCGTAATCAGGGAGTACACAATGATCACAGCGGCGACCTTTGTCGTGGCGGCAGCCGTCTATTTCTTTCTGATTCCGAGCGGTGTATCGGTGGGAAGTATTTCTGGTCTGGCGATGCTTTTGGGAAATGTGATACCGCTGCCGATTTCAGTGCTGACCTTTATTTTAAATGCGGCGCTTCTGGTGGTGGGCTTTCTTTTTATCGGACGCGAGTTCGGCGTCAAGACGGTGTATACGTCACTGATTCTGCCGGTTTTTCTGTGGGTGTTTGAGCAGGTTTTCCCGGATTTTGTGTCGCTCAACCAGGATGCGATGATGGATACGGTCTGCTATATCTTTGTTGTCAGTGTTGGTCTGGCTCTTTTGTTCTGGATGAATGCCTCGTCGGGCGGTCTGGACATCGTGGCAAAGCTCTTAAACAAATATTTCCATATGGAGCTGGGAAAAGCGATGGCGCTTCCAGGCATGTGTGTGGCGCTCTCATCCGTGTTTTTCAGCGATAAAAAACTGGTGGTGCTGGGCATTCTGGGCACATACTTAAACGGAATTGTGCTGGATCATTTTATTTTCGGTCTGAATCTGAAAAAGAGAGTTTGCATTATCTCGGAAAAAGAAGAAGAGATACGCCAGTTTATCCTGCATACGCTTCACAGCGGCGCGACGATCTATCAGGGATTCGGCGCGTTTGACAATGAGCCGAAGACGGAAATTATCACGATCGTAGATAAAAACGAATATGCACAGCTCATGCCGTATATATTAAAAACAGATCCGAAGGCATTTGTGACGGTGTATGCGGTGAATGAGATTATTTATCGTCCCAAAAGATAGAAAATGATGTTACTGATAAAAAAACTCAGTAAGCAAAAATGAACAAAATTTGCTTGACGTGGTAAGTGATTCATGATATAGTCTCATTGAAGTTAGATAAGACTAACTCGCGAAAAGGAAAATAGAAGGCAGAAAAAGCCTTTTATTTTTTAAAAGATAGTTAGCCATATCTAACTAAAGGTAGATATGGCTAACTAAGAGAAGCAGTCAGGAGGCAGAAAGATGGAACGGTTGTTTGAAGAAGTATTCGTAGAGGTGTGTGCGCCGACTCTTCGTGGCATCAAACCGTCGAACTTGTTCCGCTATCAGCCGCAGAACCGTGATAAACTCCTGGAAGCGCTTGATTTCTGGAACCGGGAACTGGAACCGTCGGGGCTTCAGGTGCGGGCGCTTAAAGAGTGCAGCCGGACGGGCGCGTTTCTGATTCTGGTGTACCGCGAGGAATGGCTTCGCTTCATTCTGGGTAAAATATCTGTACAGCACTTTTTAAAAAAGTCTGGTTACCAGATGAAGAAGACGGTCGATGGCTTTTTGAGGCAGCTTTCCAACCGGCTTTGTCTGGAACATGATTTTCCACATGAGATTGGCATTTTCCTGGGGTATCCGCTTGAGGATGTTGTTGGATTCATTGAAAATCAGGGAAAAAATTATACCTGCAGCGGTTACTGGAAGATGTATGGCGACCCGCAGGAAGCAAAACGGCGGTTTGATTCATACCGGGAATGCACGGAAGTGTGTCGGGAGAAATACCGTCAGGGGACACCGATTATTCAGCTTGTAAAAGCCGCATAATAAATCTAAGTAAGTAAATTATTCACAAGGAGGAAATAAAAATGAGCAAGGTAGCAATTGTATACTGGAGCGGAACAGGAAACACAGAGGCTATGGCAAATTACGTAGCAGAGGGCGTTAAGAAAGCGGGTGGCGAGGCTGATTTATTTACTTCCGCAGAGTTTGGCGCTGACAAAGCTGGCGAGTATGACAGAATCGCATTTGGCTGCCCGTCCATGGGAGCTGAACAGTTAGAGGAGTCTGAGTTCCAGCCGATGTTCGACGAGGTTAGCCCGGTTCTCTCTGGCAAAAAGATTGCATTATTCGGTTCTTACGGATGGGGCGACGGCGAGTGGATGCGTACCTGGGAGAGCGACTGCATGACCCTGGGCGTAACCATGGCTTGCGAGCCGGTAATCTGCAACGCAACGCCGGACGAGGCAGCAGGTGCTGAGTGCGAGGCACTGGGCGAGGCTCTTGCAAACGCATAAGCAGAATCGCATAAAAACACATATATAATAAGAAGAAGTACAATTACCTGCGAACGCAGGACATCTTAAATTGCCATAATAAAGATGCTTAAAAATTGAAAATCAGAAAAGGAAGTGTCCTCCCGCGGCGCTTCCTTTTTTGTGGGCAAATATCCCCTTTTCGAAAACTCCAAAATGTGATATGATAAAAAATAAAACTGTTTGATTTGACTCAAACAACAGTATCAATTTACGAAAAGAAACAACGGAGGGAATGTATATGGAAGAAAATAAAAAACCATTGGCAGAGGGAGAGGAGAAGGAAGAGACTGTCTCCAAGAATTTTATCGAGCGCGAGATTGACAAAGATCTGGCAGAAGGCGTTTACGATCATGTCCAGACGAGATTTCCTCCGGAACCGAACGGATATCTTCATATTGGACACGCTAAATCGATTATTCTGAACTCTGGACTGGCAAAAGAATACAACGGAAAATTCAATCTCCGTTTTGATGACACCAACCCGACGAAAGAGAAGACAGAGTTTGTTGAGTCGATCATCGAGGATGTAAAATGGCTGGGCGCTGATTTTGAGGACCGCCTGTTTTTTGCATCCAACTATTTCCAGCAGATGTATGAGTGTGCAGTTCTTCTTATTAAAAAGGGAAAAGCATTCGTCTGCGATCTGACAGCTGATCAGATCCGCGAGTACCGCGGTGATTTTAACAATCCTGGTAAGGAAAGCCCATACCGCAACCGCAGCATCGAGGAGAACTTACAGCTCTTTGAGGAGATGAAAGAAGGCAAATATGCGGATGGCGAAAAGGTACTGCGTGCGAAAATTGATATGGCATCCCCGAACATCAATATGCGTGATCCGGTTATTTATCGTGTAGCCCATATGCATCATCACAACACCGGGGACAAATGGTGCATTTACCCGATGTACGATTTCGCTCATCCGATTGAGGATGCGATTGAGCACATCACGCATTCGATTTGTACGCTGGAATTTGAGGATCACAGACCGCTCTATGACTGGGTCGTAAAAGAGTGCGAGTTTGAGAACCCGCCGCGCCAGATTGAGTTTGCGAAGATGTATCTGACCAATGTCATTACCGGAAAACGTTATATCAAGAAACTGGTAGAAGATAAGATTGTAGATGGCTGGGATGACCCGCGTCTGGTAACCATCGCAGCGCTGCGCCGCAGAGGTTACACGCCGGAATCCATCCGCCGCTTTGTAGAGCTGGCAGGTGTCTCCAAAGCAGATAATTCCATCGACAGTGCAATGTTAGAGTACTGCCTGCGCGAGGATCTGAAATTAAAGAAGTCCCGTGTGATGGCAATTCTTGACCCGGTCAAGCTTGTCATTGACAACTATCCGGAAGGACAGATCGAGGAGCTGGATGCACCAAACAATATGGAGAACGAGGAACTTGGTTCCAGAAAGATTCCATTCGGCAGAGAACTTTACATCGAACGCGAGGACTTTATGGAAGAACCGCCGAAGAAATACTTCCGTCTCTTCCCGGGCAATGAGGTTCGCCTGATGAACGCGTACTTTGTTACCTGCACCGGATGCGAGAAAGATGCAGACGGCAATGTAACGGTTGTTCACTGTACCTACGATCCGGAGACGAAGAGTGGTTCCGGCTTCAATGCGAGAAAGGTAAAAGGTACGATTCACTGGGTAGCAGCACAGACTGCACTGAAAGCAGAAGTACGTCTCTATGAAAACCTGGTAGACGAAGAAAAGGGCAAACTCAATGCAGATGGAACCTTGAACTTAAATCCGAATTCCCTGCGCGTTCTGAAGGAGTGTTACTTAGAGCCGGGTCTGAAAGAGGCAAAACCATTTGAGAGCTTTCAGTTCGTCCGCAATGGATACTTCTGCGTGGACTGCCGCGACAGCGAGCCGGGCAAACCGGTTTTCAACCGGATTGTTTCGCTGAAGAGCTCTTTCAAGCTTCCGAAATAAATCAAGGACAAATCTTGAAAATGTATAAAAAAATACAGAAAAAAGCGGCTTTGTTCTGATGAAAAAAGGAGAGAACGGGACTTTCAGAATACATTTTAGAATATGAGCAAAATGCTTGAGAGGTCTTGGCGATTCTTCCGGGGGTTATTAAGAAAAATGTAGAAAAATGTAGTAATAACCTATAAAAAGCAGGTTGTTTTTGCTAATAAAACACCCTGCTTTTTGTGCATAATTTATGAAAGGCTTGGTTGACAATCAGGGGGGTTACTGTTATAATTTAAGTAAAGTGAGCTGATCATGTCAATCTGTGGCTTCACTTGTTACAGTTAAGGGGAAAAGCCCCTTATAAATTGCTTTCAAAAATGGAATGCATTCCACAATACGGAATCTTACTGGTGGAATTTTATAAGTATAATTTTTCACAAAGAAAGCAGAACCTAAAATAAATAAGGAGGTGCAATGCACAATGTGGACTGAACCAACTATGCCTTTCGGGCAGTCAGTTATCGTTTCTCTGCTGGGTCTTTCGGTAGTTTTCCTGGCTCTGATCTGTCTGGCTCTGGCAATTATGGTAATTTCCAAGATTCTCCGCTCCGTTGTTTCTGATGGTGCTAAGGCCCCGGCCGCAGCACAGAAAGCAGCACCGGCTGTGTCGGACGAAGCTGATAAGGAATTACTTGCCGTGCTGATGGCAACGATCGGGGATGACCTCGGATTGCCGACAGACAAGTTTAAGATCTTGAGCGTGACAGAAGTTAAGTAATGAGAAACAGGAATGAAAGGAAATCGAAAGGAAGGTTAGAGCAGTTATGAAGTATACGGCTACCCTCAATGGAAAACAGTACGAAGTAGAACTTGAAAGAATCGATGCATACGAGCCAATGCCGCGTTACGGCGAGGCTCCGGCAGCAGCACCGGCTCCAGTAGCAGCACCGGCAGCACCGGCACCGGCTCCTGCACCAGCAGCACCGGCTCCTGCACCAGCAGCAGCACCGGCACCGGCGGCAGCACCGGCAGCAGGCGCAACTACCGTAGAGGCTCCGATGCCAGGTAAGATCCTGAACATCAAAGTATCTGCAGGACAGGCAGTTAAGTTTGGTGAGACCGTCATCGTGATGGAAGCTATGAAAATGGAAACTGAAATCGTTGCTCCGGCAGACGGTACAGTAGCACAGATTCTTGTCAAGGCAGGCGACGCCGTTGACACAGGTGCAGCACTGGTTACCCTGAACTAATAGAACGATACAGGGATAATTATTCGAAAGGACGTAAAGAATTATGAAATATGTTGCTACGATCAATGGAAAGAAATACGAAGTTGAAGTAGAAAAATTAGAAGCATACAAATCTCTGGATCGTAATGGTGTAGCAGCTCCGGCAGCACCGGTTCTTCCGGCATCCGCACCGGTACAGAGACCGGCAGCACCGGCTCCGGTTGCAGCAGCACCGGCACCAGCTCCAGCACCGGCACCGGCAGCAGCACCGGCACCGGCGGCAGCACCGGCACCGGCGGCAGCAGCTCCGGCGGGCGCAACTACCGTAGAAGCTCCGATGCCAGGTAAAATCCTGAACATCAAAGTATCTGAAGGACAGGCAGTTAAATTTGGCGAAGTAGTAGTTATTATGGAAGCCATGAAGATGGAGACTGAGATCGTTGCTCCGGCAGACGGTACAGTCAGCAAGATCCTTGTTAAGGCTGGCGATTCTGTTGATACAGGAGCTGCTCTGGTTGCTCTGAACTAGGAGGTTAGGTAATGAACTTTTTTGAAATATTAAAAGAGCTTCTTGCACAGTCGGGTTTCGCAGCATTGACCTGGAGAAGCTGTGTAATGATTCTCATTGCTTTTGTATTATTATACCTGGCAATTAAAAAGCAGTTCGAGCCGCTTCTTCTGCTTCCGATTGCATTTGGTATGTTCCTGGCAAACCTGCCGTTAGCTGACCTGATGAAGGAAAGCGAGCCGTGGTATACCGCAGGTGTTCTGCGTATCATCTACGGCGGTGTTAAGTCCAGTTTGTTCCCGTGTCTGATCTTCATGGCAGTAGGTGCCATGACAGACTTTGGTCCGCTGATTGCAAACCCGGTGAGCCTTCTGCTTGGTGCAGCTGCTCAGTTCGGTATCTACATTGCATTCATGCTGGCTAACGCAACTGGCTTATTCACAGTAGGCGAGGCTGCCGCTATCGGTATCATCGGTGGTGCAGACGGTCCGACCGCTATCTATGTAGCTAACAACCTGGCACCGGATCTGGTTGCTCCGATCGCCGTTGCCGCTTACTCCTACATGGCGCTGATTCCGCTGATTCAGCCGCCGATCATGAAGCTTCTTACCACTAAGAAAGAGCGTTCCATCGTTATGAAGCAGCTCCGTAAGGTAAGCAAGGTTGAGAAGATTGTATTCCCGGTATTCGTAGTACTGTTCTGCTCCCTGCTTCTTCCGTCCGTAGCTCCGCTGCTTGGTATGCTGATGCTTGGTAACCTGCTTCGTGAATCTGGTGTTACAGAGCGTCTTTCTGATACAGCTCAGAACGCACTGTGCAACATCGTAACTATCATGCTTGGTACTACCGTAGGTGCGACCGCAAACGGCGAGATTTTCCTGCGTGTTCAGACCATCGCTATCGTTTGCATGGGTCTTCTTGCATTCGCATTCGCTACCATCGGAGGTGTTCTCCTTGGTAAGGTGCTTTGCGCTGTAACCGGCGGCAAGATCAACCCGTTAATCGGTTCCGCTGGTGTATCTGCTGTACCGATGGCTGCCCGCGTTTCTCAGACAGTTGGTGCAAAAGAGAATCCGACCAACTTCCTTCTGATGCACGCTATGGGACCAAACGTAGCAGGTGTTATCGGTTCTGCCGTAGCAGCAGGTTTCTTCATGCTGATTTTCGGTTAATCGAATATTGATTTTTGGCTGTTGCAGCCGGGATCTGGCTGCATCTGGCCTGCGAAAGACCGCAGCGCCGGAAGTACCGGATCCCGTTTTTACTTATTTATATAGGTAGTTATAGAAAATTTTTTTAAAGGAGGCTTTATTGTGGCTAATAAAGTAATGTCTTTACACGATGCCGTAGAAAAGTATGTATGTGACAACGATGTACTTTGTCTCGGCGGATTTACAACAAACCGTAAACCGTATGCAGCAGTTTACGAGATCCTTCGTCAGGGTAAAACTGGTTTTGTAGGCTGGTCTGGCCCGGCAGGTGGTGACTGGGATGCGTTAATCGGTGAGGGCCGTGTGAGAGCCTACATCAACTGCTATACTGCAAACTCTGGTTACACCAACGTAGCTCGTCGTTTCCGTGCAGCTATCGAGAAGGGTGAGCTTACATATGAGGATTATTCTCAGGACGTTCTGATGCTTCAGCTTCATGCTGCATCTCTGGGTCTTCCGTACCTGCCGGTACGTATGATGCAGGGCTCCGGACTTGTTAAGTTCTGGGGTATCAGCGAAGAGAAGAGAAGAACCATGGAAGGTGTTGACAACCTGAAATGCGTAGAGATCGAGAACCCGCTTGAGCCAGGCGAGAAGCTGCTGGCTGTTCCGGTTCCGAAGCTTGACTGCGCTATCATCCATGTTCAGCAGGCATCTCCGGATGGAACCTGTATCATCGATGGTGATGAGTTCCATGACGTAGATATCGCTGTAGCTGCAAAACGTTGTATCGTTACCTGCGAGGAGATCGTAAGTGATGAGTATATCCGTCGTGACCCAACCAAGACAAGAATCTTTGGTGAGTGTGTAGACGCCGTTGTTCGTGCACCGTACGGTGCTTGGCCGGCACAGTGCTACGGCTACTATGATGATGATGATAAGGGCTTGAAAGAGTACGACAAGGCTTCCAAGTACCTTGACGCTGAGGATGCTAAGGCACAGCTTCAGAAGGCTGCAGACAAAGCTGCTAAGGCTGCTGCTGCTAAGCCGGAAGATGAGAAGCTTGCAAAAGCTGCAGAAGTTGCTGCACAGGCTGCAAAAGATGCTGCTGACGGCACCAAGATTCCGGAGACCTTCAAGGATTACCTTCAGAAGTATGTATATGGATGCAAGGATCAGGATGATCTGCTCAACGTACTGGGCGGCGCTCGCCTCATGAACCTTAAGAATGAGCCGCATCTTGGCTATTCTACCAGACATTAATTGAGGGAGGGAAAATCTAAAATGGCTGATTATACAAAGTATACAAAGCAGGAAATGCAGGCTTACGCCATCGCAAAAAATATTAAAGAAAATCAGATCGTTATCGTTGGTACCGGTCTTCCGTTAATCGGTGCATCCCTGGCAAAACGTGTTGTTTGCCCGAGCTGCCATCCGATCGTAGAGAGTGGTCTTATGGATTGTTCTCCGATCGAGGTTCCGCGTTCTGTAGGTGACAACCGTTTCATGGCTCACTGTGCAGTACAGTGGCCGAACATTCGTTTCGTAGGTTTCGAGGCTAATGAGTGGTTACATGATGCTGATCGTATGATCGCATTCATCGGTGGCGCTCAGATCGACCCGTACGGAAACGTTAACTCTACCTGTATCTTTGGTAAGGGTGATTATGTTAAACCTACCACACGTTTCACCGGTTCTGGCGGTGCAAACGGAATCGCTACCTTCTGCAACACCATCATCATGATGCAGCATCAGAAGAGAAGATTCATGGATCATGTTGACTACATCACAAGCTGTGGCTGGATGGACGGCCCTGGCGGACGTGAGAGAGCAGGTCTTCCGGGCAACCGTGGACCGCAGATGGTAGTTACCGATCTTGGTATCATGAAATTCGACGAAGAGACCAAGAGAATGTATCTGGCTTACTACTATCCATTCTCCTCTCCGGAAATGGTTCAGGAGAACACTGGTTTCGAGATCGATACCTCCAGAGCTCAGCTGATGGAAGGTCCGGATCCGGAGATCATCCGCGTTATTCGTGAAGAGATCGACCCAGGTCAGGCATTCATCAAAGTTCCGAAGGAGACTAAGTAATTAGCCTTCCATCGGGAATCAAGACAGATATCATTTCTGTCGATTAATTAGTTACTGATTGCAGGCGGGACAGGAGACGAACTGTCCCGCAAGCAATTCATTTATAACCATTTTTATTTTTTATTTTATAAGGAGAAAAGAAGACATGAATATGTATTCAATGCCAGGATATTTCCAGAATATGCCTACCGTTGGTAAAGCTCTGGTTAATCCGAATCCGGAAAACGAGCAGGAACTGAAGGCTGTTGAGAACGACATCCATGAGTCCATTAAGCAGGCTCTTGATGCTGGTATCACAACCGAAGAGAAGTTAAACGCACGTGGACAGCTTTCTGCTACACAGCGTATCAACGCCCTGATCGATCCAGGTACATGGTGCCCGTTAAACAGCCTTTACAATCCGGAAGACAACCGTTTCCAGACAACTAACGTTCTGAATGGTCTTGGCCGTGTAAATGGCAAATGGGTTTACATCATCGCTTCTGATAACAAGAAGATGGCTGGTGCTTGGGTTCCGGGACAGGCAGATAACCTGCTCCGTGCTGCAGATACCGCTAAGATGCTGCATCTGCCGTTAGTATACCTGTTAAACTGCTCAGGCGTTGAGTTCCCGAACCAGGACAAAGTATACCCGAACCGTCGTGGTGGTGGTACACCGTTCTTCCGCAACGCTGAGTTAAACCAGCTTGGTGTTCCGGTTATCGTAGGTATCTACGGAACCAACCCGGCAGGTGGTGGTTACCACAGCATTTCCCCGACTATCCTGATCGCTCATAAAGATGCGAATATGGCAGTTGGTGGCGCTGGTATCCTTTCCGGTATGAACCCGAAGGGTTACATCGATGAGGAAGCAGCAGAGCAGATCGTTAACGCTCAGATCGAGAACAGCAAACATCACGTTCCGGCTCCGGGTTCCGTGCCGATCCACTATGATGAGACCGGATTCTTCCGTGAGGTTTACGAGGATGATTTAGGCGTTATCGAGGGAATCAAGAAGTACATCAATTACCTTCCGTGCTTCAACCTGGAGTTCTTCCGTGTTGACAGCCCGAAGGCTCCGCAGCTTCCGGCTGAGGATCTGTACAGCATCATCCCGATGAACCAGA
>OLRX01002900.1_pt1 | contig 10334 bp, 9 predicted proteins | sample 1672991 | NCBI WGS metagenome assembly OLRX01 (sample SAMEA3136744, study PRJEB25190) | human gut metagenome | biome: human gut; feature: human-associated habitat; material: faeces | place: Austria | collected 2013
TAGTAATTAGAGGAAGTTAAAGGACTTCCTAAAATGAACCATGATAACTGAATATCCAATAATAACTGACGTGACATTTCATGCAAAGAGCACGAGGAAGATGCCGCTATAGGATTATAAGACAAAACAAAGATTTTTAGTTCAGTCCGTAATGCTGCGAAAAAGCACTGACCGAAGCCAGCTGGCAGGCTGGTGATGCGATGATATGTATGAGATGCGATACACTTGCAGATCCTGAGAAGTCTGTAACTGGTAAACCTATGAACTGCTGGAGCCTGGAAACGAGAGTTTCCGGGTTGTGGTCCGGAGCGTGCATCCGGGCAGGTTATTATTCCCTTCCTGCACATGCGGGAGTAACGATTCGGGGTATCGAGGATAAATAGAATCGAGCGAGCACTGTTTAATAATCAAATTGGCTATAGAGGTTATGCGGCAGAGCTTTCCTTATAGGAAAGAAACTCTGCCGTATTCCTGTGGAGCCAATATAGCGCTATGGATGCTTTACAAATAAAAATAATAGATTGGAGAGAGGACAAATGACAATCCGCAGAGGAGATATTTTATGGGCAGATCTCGGTATGTTTCCTACAACATCTGTTCAGGGTGGAGTAAGACCGGTGATCGTAGTGAGTAATAATAAAGCCAATACATACAGTTCAGTCATAACGGTAGTTCCGCTGACATCAAGAATTTATAAGAAACGGTATTTGCCAACGCATGTATTTATCAGCAAATATGATATGACGGGAATCCGAAAAGGAAGCCTGGCACTGGCTGAACAGGTTATGAGCATTTCTACGAAATGTATTATTGAGAAATGCGGAAGAGTGAACAAGTGGAGCCTGGATCGGGTACTGAAAGCAGTACGGATTCAGATGGGAATGGAGGGAGAAGGGCATGACTGCAGAAGAATATAGAAACTATCTGGAAACGGATTTTGATGATGTGGATCTGAAGGAATTGAAGGATATCCGAAAAATAAGGATTGACCGGAATCAGACGAAGGAAAAAAGAATAGCTCAATATCTCAGACAGGTGGGAAATCCCTATCTTGTCTGTATAGGAAATGTAAAAGTGAAAATAAGGTTTGCAAACAATGGAGTATCTTTTGAAGATGCATTTGAGGAACTTTTGCTTTCTGTATAAAAAGTGATGGTAAAATCTGAAGAGTTATGTTAATATGGAGACGAGGAACTCAGGACTCCTCATTCATATCAGGACAAAATCGACTCACCCTCTGGGTTTTACCAATGTTGATGGAAAGGTAAAACTAAGGAGGATGAAGATGAATCAAATTAACAATTCAAAGAAAATCTATCATGCAGCCATTTATGTTCGTTTATCGAAAGAAGATGGCGATGTTGCTACTGCTGGAAAGCGTGAAAGCAACAGTATCTCAAATCAGAAAGATCTGATAAAAAATTTCCTAAAAGATAAAAAGGATATAGTTGTTGTATCAGAACGGGTGGATGACGGTTACAGCGGTTCTAATTTTGAACGTCCTGCATTTCAGATGATGCTGGAAGATATCAAAAAAGGAATTGTGGATTGTGTCGTTGTAAAAGACCTTTCCCGTTTTGGACGTGAGTATATTGATGCCGGAAAATATATCGAAAGATTATTTCCGGCACTTGGCGTGCGGTTTATTGCGGTCAATGATCATTATGACAGCCTGGAAGGAAAAAGTCAGGCAGACGAAATCGTGATTCCATTCAAGAATCTCATTAACGATGCATATTGCCGTGACATTTCTATCAAAATAAGAAGCCACCTGGAAGTAAAGAGAAAAAATGGGGAATATATTGGAGCGTTTACACCGTATGGCTACCAGAAAGATTCAGATAATAAAAATAAACTGGTGATAGATGTATATGCGGCAGGTATCGTCAAAGAAATTTACCGCATGAAATTATCAGGTATGAGCCAGACAGCAATTGCCAATGCATTGAACAAACAGGGTGTTCTTTCACCAATGGAATACAAGCACAGTCTTGGAATAAGGATCCAGGATAATTTTAAAACACACGAACAGGCAGAATGGAGCGCCATGTCGGTAAAAAGAATCCTTGAAAATGAAGTATACACTGGAACTCTGGTGCAGGGAAAAAGAACAACACCAAACCATAAAGTGAAAAAATTGTTGAAAAAGCCGGAGACTGATTGGGTTAGAATTGAAAAAAATCATGAGGCTATCGTATCAGAACGAGAATTTGCACTGGTGCAGAGATTATTAGGGATAGATACAAGGACTTCTCCGAACGAGGAAAAGGTATATCCATTATCTGGACTTGTGGTTTGTGGAGACTGTGGGGCAATGATGATCAAACGGGATGTTCCGGCAGGAGGAAAGGTATATGCTTACTATATCTGTTCCAGACATGCGGCTACGAAAGCGTGTGCGGCACACAGAATACCAATGGGTAAACTGGAAGAAACAGTACTGGAACTGGTAAAAATCCATATTGAAAATATCCTTGATATGAAAAAAATCATGGATTTTATCCATGAAGTACCATTTCAAGAATTAGATATCAAAGAACTGGAAATTAGAAAAGAAGCAAAAGAAAAAGAAGCCGAGCGATGCCGGGAATTAAGAGATTATCTATATGAAGATTTCCGTGAAGGAATCATTTCAAAAGAAGATTATAAAGAGCTTCATGACGGGTACACAGAAAAGCGGAAAAAAGCCGAGGAAGCAGTCCGAAGCATTGATCAACAGATCAGTGAAGTCATGGAATCAAAAAGTGATAAATATCATTGGCTGGATTATTTTGCCGAGCATCAGAATATACAAGAACTTACAAGAACTGTTGCTGTTGAACTGATTGACCAGATATTAGTATATGATAAAAAACATATTGAAGTCAGATTTAATTTTGATGACTGTTATCAATCCCTGTTACGGCAGATACAGTCGGTGGGATGTGATGTCAGCACAGGTATAGACGGAAGGATAGAAATTCAAAAGAGGGAGGTCGTATAAATGGCTCGAAAATCAAGAAAAGTAGATTATGTGAATGTTGGAAATAAAGAAAATTTGGTTACAGAAGCTGAAAACCAGTGTGAAAAAGTTTCACATGCAGCCCTTTATGCAAGGCTTTCCTATGAGAGTGAAAAGAACAGAGAAAGAAATACGATAGAAACGCAGATGGTTCTGCTTCATAATTTCGTAAAAGAACAGAAAGATATCGTGGTTGCAAAGGAATATTATGATATATCTAAAACCGGAACTAATTTTGAGAGAGATGGTTTTAATGAGATGATGCAGGACATCAAAGAGGGAAATATTGACTGTGTTATTGTTAAAGATCTTTCTAGGCTTGGAAGAAATTATGTAGAGGCGGGAAGCTATATTGAAAGAGTGTTCCCATTCTTTAATGTGCGTTTTATTTCGGTGAATGATCATTATGATTCGTTCAGAGATGACATAAGCCTGCTGATCAGCATGTCAAACGTGTATAATGAGTTTTATTCCAGAGATTTGGCAAAGAAAATAAGAAGTTCATACCGGACGAGCTGGGCAAATGGCGAATTTCCTTCCGGTCAGATGGCTTATGGTTATGAAAAAGACAAGGATAATCCTCATCAGCTGATTCCAGATCCGGTAGCGGCACCAGTGGTGAAAAAGATATTTCAGTATTTTATTGATGGAATGACTTATGCAGAGATTGCCCGGAAATTAAATGCGGATGGGTATCTCTGCCCGAAAGCCTACAAGCTGGATAAAGCAGGAAAAGCAAATGAAAAGTCAGCGACATGGACATGGAGTGGAGGAACAGTCCACAAAATCCTTGAGAATCAATATTATGCCGGTGATAGTGTGCATAATCAGTTTACCAATGATTCCTGGGCAGCACAGAGACAGAAAATGAATCAGAAAGAAGAATGGATCATTATCAAAAATACCCATGAGGCACTTGTGAGCAGAAAGGATTTTGATGAGGTACAGGAAAAGATTGGTCATATCGTAAAACGGGTTAATGAAGCTCGTAAATCAAATGGCAATAATGTAAGAGACTTCAACTTTTTCAAGCAGAAAATTGTATGTGCAGACTGTGGAAAAACCATGTATTTATATGGGAAAACAAAAGGCAGTCATCGTAGGTTTTACTGTGGAAATAATAAGCTCCACGGGAAGTGTACGCCACATTCTATCACTGATTTGGAAGTGAATGATTATGTACTGCGTGTGATACGTGCACATATCAATGTATATGTTGAAAATGTAGATTTGATTCGGCGGTTGAATCAAAGACAGGAAAGCATTAAAAAATATGATGTGTTTAACAGGGAAATCAAGAAATGCCGGAAAGAACTGGAAAAAGTGGCAGTACACCGGGAAAGATTGTTTGAGGATTATGTGTGCCGTATTATTGATGCAGAGCAGTATGAAACATTTTCAAAGCAGGATGCGGAAACAGAAAAAGAGATCCAGAATAACATGGAAATTTTATTAAAGCATCAGGTTGGATATGAAAAAAATTTTCACACAGAGGAAGAATGGGAAACATTGATCAATAAATACCGCAATACGAGAACGCTGACAAAGGAAATGGTCAATGCTTTTGTAGAAAAAATCGAAATACATGAAAGCGGTTCTATTACGGTACGTTTGGTGTATGATGATATGTTGGAAGAACTAAGAAAATATGCAAAAGAACGGGAGGCTGAGTTATGCCAGTAACAGAATGTATCGCTGTTTATATCAGACTTTCGTCGGAGGATAATGATGTAGATGGCAGTATAAAAGCTGAAAGTAACAGTGTCAGTGCACAGAGAATGCTGATAAACGAATTTATCAAAAAACAGGACGAATTTACTAACTGTCCAGTAGTTGAATATGTAGACGATGGGTACAGTGGTACAAACTTTAACCGTCCTGGCTTTCAGAGGATGATGGAGGATGCAAAAGCAGGACGTATAAAAAGTATTGTTATAAAGGACTTTTCAAGATTTGGAAGAGATTATCTGGAAGTGGGGAATTATCTGGAAAAAATCCTGCCGGTTCTTGGTATTCGAATTATCTCAATTAACGATGGTTTTGACAGTATCAATTCCTCTGGTTTTACTGGAGGAATGAGTGTAGCGTTAAAAAATATGTTGAACGCAATGTACAGCAGAGATTTGTCCAGAAAAGTTCGTTCTGCTATGAAAACACATGCTAAAAACGGTGAATATATGCCGGCTTTTCCAAAATATGGATATATTAAAGATCCAGAAGATAAGCATCATCTGGTTATAGACCCAGAAGCGGCTGAAACAGTGAAACTGATATTCACAATGGCGGCAGATGGGAAAACTAAAGGACAGATAGCAAAATATCTGAACGAAACCCATGTGCTTACATGCCGGGAGTATATGTGCAGAAAAGGTATAAAAATGCACAGAGAAAACGAAAAAGAAAAGAAACTCTGGTCAGTCACAACAATTTCAGATATGCTCAAAAATGAAGTGTATCTTGGAAAAATTATTTGGAATAAAAAGAGAGTGGCAAGAACAGGAAGCAATAAATTGGTTTCCAATGATAAAGAGGAGTGGATTGTTGTAGAAAATGCACATGAACCAATTATATCCGATGAATTATTCCGGAAAGCAAATGAGAAAGCGTTTACTAACCAGAAAAGAGTTCTTACAAAAAGAGGAGTAGCCTGCCCTATTTTCTTTTGCCCGACCTGCGGAAGAAGACTTGGTTTTACCAGCAGAGAGACTGGGTATCGCTGTATGCAGGCACATATCAGCGGTCTTAGTGGGTGTGCGGAAAGTAAAATGGACAGGAAAGAAGCAGAAGAAACAGTACTGGATGCAGCCAGAAATATGGCACAACTCATTTCGGAAAATCTTGAGAAAAAGAAAAGTGAATGGCATAAAACAATTTTGAAAGAAGAAAATATCGCAACACTGGTAAGTGAAAAAAAGCGACTCTCGTCAAGAAAAATGAAATTGTATTCTGATTATCGTTCGGAAGTGTTGGACAAGGAAGGGTATATGGAAGAACTGGAAAAAACGACTTCCCGTATTTCAGAAATCACTTTGCAGATAGCAGAATTGGAGAATGAGATTGCAGTAGCGAAGAAAAAATGTGATGAAGCAACAGAAAAAGAAATGGAAGTAAATGAGATTGCAGCATTGCAGGATTTTGACAAAATACAGCTGTCGAAGATTATTGAGAAAGTCTTTATTTATGAACCAGGACGTATGGAGATAAACTGGAAGATGGATGACATTTTCTACAAAGAAGAAAAAGCATAAACGGAATAAGATTGTTCGCAGGAGCATCACTGGATGAAAACAGTGGTGCTTTTTGCGAATTAAAAGCAAATTTTTTTAGACTTATATTGACAAAAGCAGAAATTCTTGGATTGAAATTTCAGGATTTTGATTTTGAAAAACAGACCGTCAGAATTAGCAGACAGCTTGTTGGAAACCTGAAACTGAAAGAAAAAGAATTTACGGTTACGGAATATGCTGTTATTGAAAGGAATCCAAAGACTGAGAATAGCTACCGGATATTGAGAGTGCCAAAAGTGGTGATGCAGGAAGTAAAACGCAGACAGCAGTTGATTGAATTGCGAAAAACTGATTCAGGCATAGAATACAAGAATTTTGATTATGTATGTTGTCAGGAAAATGGCGAACCCCGATCATTAACGGCAATGAATCAGGCACTTACGAAAATCTGTAACAGAAATGGATTGCCAAATATCACCGTACATGGACTCAGACATATGTTTGCGACTATTTTAATTGAGCTTGGAGTTCCATTGTTTAAAATATCTGGTCTGTTAGGTCATAGTTGCGTTCATACGACTTACGAATATTATTGTGAGATTATGGACGAGCAGGATAAGATTATTGCGTTTGTAAATAATACATTTGTACCACAACGAACTGGAACGGAGGGATAGCCATGCATAAGACCTTTGACTTTAAGAAATATGTTGAATATAAGGTCTATTCGGTGACAACAATCAAAAATGGATATGGATTTCGTGTGTTGCTGACGTTTGCAGACGAAAGTACAAAGACACAGCAACATGCGGGATTCACAACCAAAAGAGAAGCTAATGCATTTCGTGATGAAGTAATCGGACAGCTACATACTGGAACCTATATTGCGTATGGAAAAATCCGGGTAGAGGAGTTTATGATCTTTTGGTTGGAAGATATTATGCGTCCCCGAATAACAGACGACACTTATACAACTTACAAAAGTGCCATTAAGAATTACATTGTTCCACAGATTGGAAAGATGTATATGTCTACAATAAATCAGGGGTATATCAGAAAATTATATAATGCAGTTGCAGAGAAGTATGAATTAGTTGCGAAAAATGTCAGGACGATCATGAAAACATCATTGGAGTATGCATTTAACAAAAATGTACTGGCAACAAATCCAGCGAATGGAATCAATTTACCGAAGAAAATAAAAAAGACAGAGTATCGTGTCCTGAAAATTGACGAGAAGAAAACATTGACACTTCCGCAGGTGCTTCGATTGATTGAGGCAAGCAAGGAGACACCGATTCATATGCAAATTCTGTTTGCGGTATTGATGGGACTCAGAAGAAGTGAAATAAATGGTCTGAAATACAGTGATGTCGATTACATTCACAGGACGTTGAGAGTAGAGCGTCAGTTGGGAAAGAAGCCAAACAGTAAAGCAGAAGACTGTGCACCTAAGATGCTGACAAAGCAGGAAATTAAAACAAAAACACCTGCGGGTGTGCGTGAACTTCCAATACCGGATTATGTATTTGAAGCAATTCTGGAAGAACGGAAAACTTATGAGAAGAACCGCAGACGCAGACCAAAAGAGTTCCGGGACTGGAATTATATTTGTTGTTCTACATATGGGAATCCAAGGAGTAAAGGTTTTCACCAGAAATACTATAAAGACTTGTTGAAATCCTTGGATTTGCCCGATATTCATTTTCACCAGTTGAGAAATACCTATGCAACTATTTTGCTGAAGAATAGTTTTAATTCAAAAGGTGTTTCGCATTTATTGGGACATGCCAAGGAAATCATATCAGTAGATGTCTATGGAGATACGCAGGAAATCATAGAAGACTGTCTGGATGTATTGGAACCATTTATTGAAGAAGTTATTCCAAAAGAGCGGAAAGATCAGTATTATGATTATTCAGAAGTGATTGAAATAGACTTAATTCTGGAGGAATATTTCAACGCGGCATGATAAAAAATAGAATAGTAGTAAGATAGAAAAGTACAAATGAGAATCGAACATTTGTACTTTTCTTGCTTTCATCTATATACTTTCAAAAAAATGTTTGATATAATAGGGACTGTTACAAGAACAAACAGTAAAAATATGACAGAACCGGAGCCTGGTATCATCAGGTATTTCCGAGTGCTGTTTTATCCGCAAATATTAGTTTTGTGACTTTTGCAGGAAAAATTCGTAATGGGGGAAGGAGGACGATAACATGATTTACTTTACAAGTGATTTACTTGGGGCATCGTGGAATTATCAGCATGCAGAATCGTCCTTTTGAAAATATACAAGAGATGAATCAGATTTTGATTCAAAATTATAATGCAGTAGTACATAAAAATGATACGGTGTATATTCTTGGAGATATTAGTCATCATCTACCGATGGATAGGGCAAATGAATTGATTAGCAGGTTGAACGGAAAGAAGATTCTGATTAAAGGAAATCATGACAAGAAAGATGATTTGGAATTGTTTGAGGAAATATGTGATTTTAAGACAGTATCATTGAATGGCCTCTATTTTGCATTGATGTATTATCCGATGCTGTCATGGCCGAAAAAGAATAGTGGGAGTATTCAATTACATGGACACATACATGCCCATGAAGAATATAATTTGCAGAATAAAGCAGACGGAATTAGAAGATATGATGTAGGTGTGGATGCGAATAATTATTATCCGGTATTGGTGAAGCAGATTATAGAGTTTTTTGAGAATAATGAAGGAAAATGTAAATTGTGAACTGATTAGGCAAAATTTGCCTAAACTGCGTCAATTAGGGAAATTGAATTCCCCAATTGAGAAAAACGTAATTATTACAGTTGATCTGAATTAGTGATATTAGATAAGCTTGAAAAGAATAGAAAGGATAGATGTACATGATTCAAGAACATGAAATTGTTTTGTATCAAGTGGAGGATACTAATATATGTGTTAATGTTGTTTTTAAAGATGAGACATTCTGGATGACGCAAAAGGCAATGGCAGAATTATTTGATGTCAATGTACCGGCGATTTCAAAACATTTATCTAATATATTTGAGGAAGGAGAACTTTTTAAAGAGGCAACTGTTTCCAAAATGGAAATAGTTCAAATGGAAGGAAATAGAAAGGTCAAGCGAGAACCGGAATTTTATAATCTAGATGCAATTATAGCGGTCGGATATCGGGTTAATTCTAAGAAAGCTACAAGGTTTCGTCAATGGGCAACAAAAACATTAAAGGACTATATTACTAAAGGATTTGTTCTTAATGATGATATGCTTAAAAATGGTAAGCCGTTTGGAAAAGATTATTTTGATGAATTATTGGAACGTATTCGTGAAATACGAGCCAGTGAACGGAGAGCATATCAAAAAATTACAGATGTATTTGAACAGTGTAGTTATGATTATGATAAAAATAGCGATATCACAAAAGCTTTTTATGCTTTTGTTCAAAATAAGCTTCATTTTGCAGTTACCGGAAAGACAGCGGCAGAATTAGTTTATGAACGAGTAAATGCTGAGAAACCTGCTATGGGACTTACTACGTGGAAAGATGCTCCGGATGGTAAAATTTTGAAAAGAGATATTAGTGTTGCAAAGAATTACCTAAATGAAAAAGAATTATCACGCTTAAATAGGCTTGTTACAATGTTTATTGATTATGCAGAGTTGATGGCTGAAGATGAAGTATTGATGAGTATGCAAGATTGGGTAGAGCAGACAAATCAATTTTTAAGAAATAACAGAAGAGAGGTACTTGAAGGTAAGGGGAAAGTATCACATGATATGGCTATGAAAAAGGCGGAGAAAGAATATGAGATATTTCGGGTAAAGCAAGATCAGGAGTATGTTTCTGAGTTTGATAGAGAAGTGGAAAGATATTTAAAAGGTGAATAGTTAAGGAAGATATTATATGAGTGATGAATTGAAAGGCGCTATTATTACAGCCATAGTTACAGGGATTATATCAATTATAGGATTTGTAGTAATTTATAATTCTATGAAGAAAAATTTTAAGAACGAATTGGAAAAAGAAAAGACTAGAGCGTGTTTGAAAAATAAAAATTGCACAAACCAAATGTTGCATTTCCCTTTTTCATGATAAAA
>OLRX01002903.1_pt1 | contig 10324 bp, 7 predicted proteins | sample 1672991 | NCBI WGS metagenome assembly OLRX01 (sample SAMEA3136744, study PRJEB25190) | human gut metagenome | biome: human gut; feature: human-associated habitat; material: faeces | place: Austria | collected 2013
CCCGGAAACGCCGCCGCATTCTGGAAACTCTATATTTTAATAATGTATCAGGTCTGCCCCTCCAGCTTTGCAAAGCGGTACAACACCGCTGCCAGCTGCTGCCGGGTGACGGGCTGGGAGAGCATCAGGTTCCCCGCCTCGTTGCCCTGCAAAAGGCCGTTTTCCACGGCCCAGGCCACTGCTTCCTCCGCATACGCGCTGGGGATGTTGTCCATGACTGTTTCCTCCTTGGGCCGCCAGCCGGGCCAGCCGGAGACGGCCACCTCCCGTCCGCTCCGCTGGTCCCATCTGGCTCGTGCGGTCCGGGTGTCCACATGGGTGAAGGTCTGATAGACGCCGATCCCACCGTGTCCGCCCAGATAGTATTCCGCTATCTGCCCCACCAGCAGGGGCGAGGCACCGCTCACCTGAATATCCGCCGCCCTGCCCAGCAGGTGCTGGCTGGCTCTGGCGCCGCCCACCTTCTGATTGTAAGAAGCGGTGCGGTACCCGCTGTTGACGGTCACCGCCCCGCAGGCGGCAGTGCGGATCCGCTCCAGCAGCTCCACCAGATCCGTGTCGATCTTCACCAGGTCTGCCCCGTCCCGGCAGGCGAACTCCCGCACCCGGAAGTGGGGGGACAGCAGCTTGTCCCCCTCCCGGGCAAGGCTGTATGTCCCCACGCTCATTCCCTGGCCCGCTTTTCCGCCTGCGTGCCAAAGTAAAAAGCGATCACCACGGTGAACACGGTCAAGAACTGCTCCGCGGTCACCCGGCCCGTTCCGGCCATGGCAGCAAATACCGCCGTCAGAATCACCGTCACCAGACTCTTCACCGTCAGCAGGCTGGCTAGGCGCTGTGTCAGCAGCTCCATCTCAGTCCTCCTCCGTCAGCACATCGCCCCGCAGGCGGTATCGCTTTCCGGCCATATAGACATAGGCGGTCTCCTGGCCCATGTCCACGTCCACCGTGCGGCCGTTCACCACATGGACCTTTTCCAGGCTGCCCACACCGTGGTCCAGAATGCCCCAGCCGTTGGCCTCGTCCGGCGTCTCTCCCGCCCGGGTCTCCAGCAGCTCCCGGGCGGAGAAGAGATTGCGGGTGGGGTCCAGGGTGAGCCCGCACCCCAGTTCCTTCAGGGCCTTGTTGGCCTCCTCCAGAGTCTTCTCTCCTCTGGTGTAATCGTACAGCACTTCCTCCAGGGTTTTCATCTTATGTACCATCCTCTCTCCGGGTCCTGCCCGGCTCAAATTTTACTGACGCTGTGGGCCGCCTCGCTGCGGACGAAGCCGATATACGCCGTGCGGGCCGTCTCCGCTGCACGCATGGCCTCCTCCACGTCGCCGTTGGTATGTTGACCCGCCAACTTTTTGGCCGTGGTCAGGGACAACGAACAGGTGGCGTACATCAGATCCATAGCCAGCCTGCTCTCCGTAGCCCGGCGCGCCGCCCGGGCATCTGCCCGCCTGGCACTCTTCCGGGAGCGGTATTCCGCCCCAGCCGCCAGTACGGTAGCCGCCCCGGCGATCAGCGCGCAGAGCACCTCCGTTCCGATCCTGCATCCCTCCTCTCAGATCCAGCGGTAGTGGGGCCGCTCCTCTTGAAACAGCCAGTGCCGCATCCAGTCGAACAGCACGATGGCGGTCCCCGCCAGCACCACCCACAGCAAGGCGTACTTCAGGCACACCTGCCCCCACAGGTTGCCCGGCAGGCGGGAGTAGTCCCAGATGTCCAGCTTCAGCCAGACGTTCAGGATCAGCCCGGCTCCCAGCTCTGCCAAGGTAATGACGCTGCCCCCGATCAGCGCCTGGAGCCACAGGGGCCGCTCCCAGGCCATGTGCTCGTTGGCCAAATCTAGCGGCAGACTCAGCATCGCCGCCAGCAGAAACATGCTCCAGTGGGTGTGCCCCCGCCAGATCAGCTCCACCATGCAGTAGAGATCCCCGCCCATCAGCGACAGGATCAAGGCCTTGTGCCATCTCTTCACGTTCGTGTCCTCCCTGCTCTGAAATTCGCTTGGCTTCAACCGCTATCGTGCCTTTCCGGCGGCTCCGCTATGCATAGCCGGAGCCGTCAACCATATCCTTTATTTCCCGGCCGGCGCGCACGGCGGCGTGCAACGCGGCGGAAATTTCTTTTCCCGCCTTCCTCTCTTCCAGGTTATATGCATCTCTCCCTCCGCTCACCACAAAAAGCGCCGCGGGCAGGAATGCCCGCAGCGCAGAGAAAACGCCCCGGCGCCGTAACCGGTGCCGGGGCATCTGTATTTGATCTGTTCCTTCGGAAATCAGTCCTCCGCCATCTTGCGGTACTTCTGGTACCGCGCCTTGACGTCGGCGATCTCCTTCTGGTACAGGGCGTCCGCCCGCTCGGGGAAGTTGTTCTTCAGAGAGGCGAAGCGGTTCTCGCCCATGAGGAAGTCCATGAGCTTGTCAGTATCGGGCGCGGGAGAGTCCAGCTGGAAGGGGTTCTTGCCCTCGGCGATCCGCCGGGGATCATACCGATACAGGTGCCAGTAGCCGCACTCCACCGCCTTCTTCATCTCCTCCTGCGTGCAGCTCATGCCCGCCTTGATACCGTGCTCCAGGCAGGGGCAGTAAGCGATGACGATGGCCGGGCCGGGATAGGACTCTGCCTCCCGGATGGCCTTCAGGGTCTGGGCTTGGTCGTAGCCCATGGCCACCTGGGCCACGTAGATGTAGCCGTAGCTCATGGCGATGGCGCCCAGGTCCTTTTTCTTGACCTCCTTGCCGCCGGCGGCGAACTTGGCCACTGCCGCAGTGGGCGTCGCCTTGGAGGACTGTCCGCCGGTGTTGGAGTACACCTCCGTATCCATCACCAGCATGTTGATGTCCCGGTTCTGGGCCAGCACGTGGTCAATGCCGCCGAAGCCGATGTCGTAGGCCCAGCCGTCGCCGCCGAAGGCCCACACGCTCTTCTTGGTCAGATACTCCTTGTTCTGCAGGACAAAGGCGCCCTCCTCCGTGGGCTCCGCCTTCTCCAGGGCGGCGATCAGCGCGTCGGACACCTCCCGGGTCACGGCCGGGTCCTGCCACTTGGCAAGATACTCCCCAATCTCAGATACGGCCACACCCTTTTCCTTCAGGGCTTTCAGCCGCAGCTCCACCTCCCCATGGATGGACCCGTGGGCCCGCAGGAAGCCGTAGGCGAACTCCGCGTTGTCTTCGAACAGGGACTGCTCCCAGCAGGGTCCAAAGCCCCGGCTGTCGCAGGAGTAGGGCGTCATGGGCATGGCACCGCCGTAGGCGGAGGAGCAGCCGGAGGCGTTGGCCACGTACATGCGGCTGCCGAACAGCTGGGTCACCAGCTTGATGTAGGTGGTCTCCGCGCAGCCCGCGCAGGCGGCGGAGAACTGGAAGTAGGGCTTGGCGAACTGGGCCGTCTTCACGCTCTTGTCGCTGATAATGTCCTTCTTCAGCAGCTTCTCGTTCATCGCGTAGTTGTCGAAGTTGGGCTGCTGCTCCCTCTGGGTCTCGAAGGGCACCATCTCCAGCGCCCCCTTGGCCGGGCAGGCGGTCAGGCACACGCCGCAGCCCAGGCAGTCGTAGGGAGAGACCTGCATCCGGAAGGAATAGGCAGGGGCGTCCTTGCCCAGGCCCTTGGCGGGCACGGTGACGAAGGATTCCGGCGCACCGGCCTTCTCCTCCTCCGTCAGCAGCACGGGCCGGATGGCCGCGTGGGGACACGCCATGGCACAGCGGTTGCACTGGATGCACACGTCGGGATTCCACTGGGGCACCGTGACAGCCACGCCCCGCTTGGAGTATGCGGTGGTGCCATTCTCCCAGGTGCCGTCCAGGCAGTTGTGCCTCTTGAACAGGGACACCGGCAGCTTGTCGCCGTGCTGGCGGTCCATGGGCACCACGATCTCCTTGACGAAGTCCGTGCCCTTCAGCTCCTCCGGCGCGCCGTCCTTGGCGTCCGCCCAGGCGGCGGGGACCTCCACCTTCGTCATGCCGGTCAGACCCACGTCCACAGCCCGGTTGTTCAGGTCCACGATCTCCTGGCCGCCCTTTTTGAAGTAGGAGTTGTAGTTGCCCTGCTTCATCTCCTCCACCGCCAGGTCGATGGGGATCACCTTGGTCAGCTGGAAGAAGGCCGCCTGGAGAATCGTGTTGATCCGGTTGCCCAGGCCCAGGTCCCGAGCCAGCTTCGTGGCGTCCATGATGTAGAAGTTGGCGTGCTTGTTGGCCAGGTCCCGCTTCATCTTGCCGGGCAGGCGGGTCTCCAGCTCCTCCGCGCTCCAGGGGCAGTTCAGCAGGAAGATGCCGCCGTCCTTCAGATCCTCGGTGGTGTCGTACTTGTTGACATAGGTGGGGGCATGGACCGCCACAAAGTCCGCGGAGGACACCAGATAGGTGGAGCGGATAGGCTCGTCACCGAAGCGCAGATGGCTCTGGGTCAGGCCGCCGGACTTCATGGAGTCATAGGAGAAATACGCCTGTGCGTACTTGTTGGCCACCAGGCCGATGGTGGAGATGGCGTTCTTGTTGGCGCCCACCGTGCCGTCGCCGCCCAGGCCCCAGATCTTGCAGGAAACCTCGCCGGGATGAGGCAGCTCCACCTCCTTGTAGTCCAGAGAGGTGTGGGTCACGTCGTCGTTGATGCCGATGGTGAAGCTGTTCTTGGGATTCTCCAGCTTCAGATTGTCATACACGGCGATGAACTGGCCCGGGGTGGTGTCCTTGGAGCTGAGACCGTACCGGCCGCCCACCACACGGATGTCGCCGCGGCCCGCCTGATTCAGGGCGGTGACCACGTCCAGATACACGGGCTCGCCCACGGAGCCGGTCTCCTTGGACCGGTCCAACACGGCGATCTTCTTCACCGTCTCGGGCAGGGCGGCCACGAACTTCTCGGTGACGAAGGGGCGGTACAAGCGCACCTTCACGAGGCCCACCTTCTCGCCCTGGGCGGTGAGGTAGTCGATGACCTCCTCGGCCACGTCGCAGATGGAGCCCATGGCCACGATGACGCGCTCGGCATCCGGGGCACCGTAGTAGTTGAACAGCTGGTAGTTGGTGCCCAGCTTCGCGTTCACCTTCTCCATGTACTCCTCCACCACGGCCGGCAGGTCGTTGTAGATGGGGTTGCAGGACTCGCGGTGCTGGAAGAAGATGTCGCCGTTCTCGTGGGAACCGCGCATGGCCGGGCGCTCCGGGTTCAGGGAGTGCTCGCGGAAGGCGCGCACGGCATCCATGTCGCACATCTCGGCCAGATCCTCGTAGTCCCACACCTGGATCTTCTGGATCTCATGGGAGGTGCGGAAGCCGTCGAAGAAGTTCAGGAAGGGAACGCGGCCCTTGATGGCAGCCAAGTGGGCCACGGCGGACAGGTCCATGACCTCCTGCACGTTGCCCTCGGCCAGCATCGCGAAACCGGTCTGGCGGCAGGCCATGACGTCGGAGTGGTCGCCGAAGATGGAGAGCGCCTGGGTGGCCACGGTACGGGCGCTCACATGGAACACGCACGGCAGCTGCTCGGCGGCCATCTTGTACATGTTGGGGATCATGAGGAGCAGGCCCTGACTGGCCGTGTAGGTGGTGGTCAGCGCGCCGGTGGCCAGAGAGCCGTGAACCGCGCCGGCCGCACCGCCCTCGGACTGCATCTCGCACACCTTCACCGTGGTGCCGAAGATGTTCTTGCGGCCCTGGGCGGCCCAGATGTCGACGAAGTCGGCCATGGGGCTGGAAGGCGTGATCGGGTAGATGCCGGCAACCTCCGTGAACGCATACGAGACATGCGCTGCGGCGTTGTTGCCGTCCATCGACTTGAGTTCTCTCGTCATGTTCCTCTCCTTATCTGGCCCGCACGGCATCGGCCGGCTTGCGGCCTCGTCGCTCAACGCGCGGGTGGTACTGTCGCGGAGAGGTCGGAGGGACGAAGCGCGTCCGACGATGCGGGTCGGATTTGCTCTGCGAACAGAAATACCTGTCCGATATTAGCAGCCCGCGCGCGCCAACGCGCCGTCAACGCACGGGCGGGCCGCGCTAGGCTTATCCCCGTCGGTCGGCGGGGCACCTGCATCTTTGTCATGGGCTTTCTTCGAGCTGCTCCAACTTTCTATATAATAGGCTGCGGAAAACAAAGAAGGAGCCTTTACGATGCTGAACTTCCCCCTCACGCGGCGGGCCTTTGTGGCCGGGACGGCGGCGCTGGCGGCCGGAGGCGCGTTGACGCTGGCCGGCTGCTCGGTGGAGCAGCCCATCGAGCCCGGGCCCGCACCGGCAGATCCGGCCGACGACAACGCGCCCACCGAGCCCGTGGCCGCGCAGAGCGGCGTGGCCCGAACGCTCACGGCCGCCGTGGCCTACGAGGGGAGCGATCCGAACCCCATCGGCACGAGCTCCGGCGTCTTTCTCGCGGCCGGCTGGCACGTCTTCGAGGGGCTCTACGAGCTGAACATGCATACCTATCGGGCCGAGTGCGGCCTGGCAGCCGACGCGCCCGTTCAGATAGACGACTTGGAATACGAGGTGACCCTGCGCGAGGACACCGTCTTCTCCGACGGCTCGCCGCTCACCTCCGCCGATGTCGTGAACGCCTTCGAGCGCAACGGCGAAAGCGACCTGTACGGCGCGTTCCTCTCGTTCATCACGGCAGTGTCGGCCCCCGACGAGCGCACGGTGCACTTCAAACTGAACGCCCCCATGGGCTCGGTGCTGCAGGAGCGCCTGGCCCTCGTTCGCGTGTTCCCGGCGACGATCACCGACGAGGAGCTGGCAAGCAAACCCGTCGGCTCGGGTCCGTGGTGCTACGAGACCATCAACGCCGCCGACGGGGGCCGCATCTCCTTCACGGCGAACCACCGCTACACCGGCCCTTGGCCAGCCACCTGCGAGCGCATGGAATGGTCGGTGCTGCTGGACGATACGCGCCGCACTGACGAGCTTATCGACAAAGACGTCATGGTCATGGAGGCCGCCCCGGTCGTGCGCGCCGAGGAGCTGGCCGATGCGGGGGCCACGGTGGAATGGGTGCCCGGGTTCAACCTCCCCTTCCTCATGTTCAACTGCGAGAAGCCGCCCTTCGACGACGTGCGCGTGCGCCAGGCGCTGCTGTACGCCATCGACGTCGACTCGCTCATCGGCACGTACATGGCGGGCCACGCGCGGGCGGCCACGTCCCTTCTGCCCGATTACTTCCGGCATTACCACCGCGCGGCCACGGTCTACAGCTACGACCCGGAGAAAGCGCGCAAACTTCTGGCCGAGGCCGGCGTCGATGAGCTGGCCCTGACCCTGCGTGCGAACGACAACTGGGTGAGCACGCTCGCCCCCGCCATCGCAGAGGACTGGAAGGCCGTGGGCGTCACCGCCGAGGTGGTGCTCCTGGACACGACGGCCCTGTTTGCGGACCTATCCACGGAACCGGAGCCGGGCACGCTTCTGCCCTTCGACGTCGTGCTCTCCCCCGGCGACCCGTCGTGCTTCGGAAACGACGCCGACCTCATCATCAGCTGGTGGTACGGCGACAACGTGTGGACGCGCGCCCGCAGCCGCTGGGCCACCACCCCGGCCTTCGCGGAGATGGCAGAACTTCTGGCCGAGGCGCGGTCGAAGACCTCCGAGGACGAGCAGCAGCCCCTGTGGAACCAATGCTTCGACATCATCGCCGCCGAGGTGCCCCTCTATCCGCTGTTTCATCGCGAGACGGCCACGGCCTGGTGGACGGCCCAGCTGGACGACTACGACCCCATCTCGGCCACGGGACTCAACTTCCTCGGCACGACGCCCATGCGCGACGCCGATCCCATTTAGCGCCAGAAGACCACCGCGTCGAGCAGCCCCTGGTAGGCCCACGGGTACACATCCGAGTACCAGCCGGTTTCCGGGGCAAGGCAGAGCAGGGCGCTGTAGGCCACCGATACGCCGACGAGCACGAGCAGAAGCTTCAGCATGAGATCGTGAAGGGCCGCCCGGTCGGCCAGCGACTCGTTCACCACGAAGCACAGAAGCACGGCGGCGGCCAGGAACATGAAGCTGAAATCGGCATAGTACCGCTGCAGGATGCCCGCTAGCTCCGCATCGAGCAGCGCCACGAGCACGCCGGAGGCCACCAGCACCACGATGATGCCGAAGATGGTACGCGTCTCGGCCTGACGCGCCCGCATCCCCAGAATGCGCCGCGTGAAGGCGAGCACCCACAAAATGGGCAGGCAGGCGAGAATGCCGCCGAAGGTCACTTCCTTGATGGTCTGTCCCATGTAGGTGGTCTCGAAGAGCGCCGGCTGCAAAAACGGGAAGACGCCGGTCATGCAGGGCGGCTGTAGGAAGTAGGTGAAGAACGCCGGGGCCAGGCGACCGACGTTCATGCCGCGCTTGGTCATGTCGTTCACCGTCAGGTTGTAGTTCGCGCCGAAATCGGTCAGCGAGCCGAAGCGCGCGTAGTTGTAGGCCATGATGCCCGCGGCCACCAAAACGTAGGGGGCCGCCAGGCAGGCGAACTCCACGATACCCCGGCGGGTGGCCAGCCGGCGCTCGGTGATGTAGGTGCGCCAGAACAGCGGGAAGGCCAGAAGTGACAGCACGAGCAGCTGGGGACGGCAGCCAGCCACGAGCGCCATGCACAGCGACCCGGCGAACAGCCAGCCGCACTTGTGCGCGGCGAGCCGCGAGCGCATCCAGCAATACAGGCCCCACACCGAGAACGCCAGGCCGCACATGATGGGCAGGGAGTAGAAGGTCGGGAACTTCACGAGGTACATGATGCCGCAACAGAACACGAGCGGTATCTGAAGCAGCAGGTACACGCCGAGGCTCACCGAGCGGAAATGGTAGCGGGCGAATCGGTCGAGAAGGGCCGTGGCCCCCAAGATGAACAGCAGCGCCATGACGAGCACGCCGATGGCCGTGGGGAAATTGGCCCCGGTGAGCAGATAGAAGGGCAGGTAGAACAGCAGCACCGGCACCACGCCGAAGTAGACGTAGTAGTGCCCGTCATGGTAGGCCACGTCGAACAGGTACGGCTCCCCCGTCTCCTTCTGCGCCTCGTCGCGCGCGCCCTTGTCGTAGGGGTCGGCCATGTCCTGCAGCCACTGGGGCGGCTCCTCCTCCAGATACAGCTGGCCTTTGGCCATGGCCTGGGCCAGCATGGCGTACTGCTGGGCGTTGTCGCCGCCCACCTCGAAGGTGTTCACGAGCGACGTGCCGTTCCAAGCGCCGTAGTTGTAGGAAGAGGTGGCCACGCCCACGAGGTTCGAGCCGTAGAAGAGGAACGTCGTCGTAAGCGCCAGCTCGATGGCCACGGCGAAGATGATGCCCGCCTTCGACTTGCGCGGGTTCTCGACAATGCGAATGCGGTAGATGGCCGACTTGGGACGGAACGCGTAGCCCAAAAGCAGCAGCCCGAAAACGGCCACAAAGCGCAACGGGTTGAAGGCGAAGGGGCGGTGGGCATTCAGGGAAACGCCGTTCAAGAGGATGGGGTAGGAGACGTCCTCCCCCACTACCTCGATGCGCAAGTTCTCCACATACCCGGCGGTCTGCAGGTTGATGAACTTGCTCGGATCCACCACCGTGGACACGCTCGCATCGGGGATGCCGACGGTGTACTCCGTGGTGTCGAAATAGGTCTGGTGGGCCGAGTCGGTGAACTGGATCTTCACGGCGATGTTCTGGGCCGGCTGATCGGCGTTGAAATCGATGCGGATGTTGCGCACCTCGGTGTTCAGGCTGGAGAACTCGAGCGTGTGATCCACATCAGTGAGCAGAAAGGCACCCTCGTCGTTGCGCTGGAGCTGAATACGGTCGTCCAAGTTGATGGTTCGATAGCCCGACGAAGTGAAGAAGTTGATATTGAAGACGAAGACCTCCAACGCCAGGGCGATAAGAGCAATGATCGCCACCGCCCGGGCCACCTTCAACAAGGTACCGCGGTAGACGAGCATGAAATGCTCGAAGGTGTAGGCTATGTTCTCGCGCACAGTGGGCATGAGGGAGATTATACCGTAGGGGCTGACCTTGGTCAGCCCTCGCAAGCAGAACGACAGCGCACGACAAAAAAGGGGCGACCAAGGTCGCCCCCTACGGGTTTGGCTGCGCGTTCTCCGGCCTACAGGTCGAGGGCCTCCTTGACGTCGGCGTACACCACGTTCGGGTCGCGGTCGCCGTCGATGGTGACGAGCAGCTCGCAGCCGCGGTAGTAGTCGATCAGCGGGCTCGTGGACGTCTCGTACACGTCGAGACGGTTGCGCACCGTGGCCTCGTTGTCGTCGTCGCGCTGGTACATCTCGCCGCCGCACTTGGGGCAGGCGTCGCCGTCGGCGGCGCTGCCGATGTAGCCGCAGTCGCGGCACATGCGACGAGAGGTGAGACGGGCCACA
>OLRX01002904.1_pt1 | contig 10323 bp, 10 predicted proteins | sample 1672991 | NCBI WGS metagenome assembly OLRX01 (sample SAMEA3136744, study PRJEB25190) | human gut metagenome | biome: human gut; feature: human-associated habitat; material: faeces | place: Austria | collected 2013
GGCTCAAATAGTGTGGTCTATGTTTACGCAAATCCGGCCGACCGGGCTGAACACTCCGACCGGTTGGCCAGTCGGCGATCTTCGCCGCAGCCGCTTTAGCCCGTCGGCCGGCAGCCATGTTCGCCAGAGACTCCCCAGCCCGGCAGCCAGGTGAGCTTCACCTTAGCCTGGCGGCCATATTCGCCGGGGGCTTCCTTAGCCCGGCGGCCAGGTGAGCTTTCTCTTTCCGAGTATATGGAAATGAAGATGTTTCACCGTCTGGAAAGCGTCTTCTCCGTTGTTGCTGACCACGCGGTATCCGTTTTTAAGACCCAGCTCCGCCGCAATCTTATGAATGGTGAACATTATATGCCCCATCAGTTCCTTATCCGCTTCCTTTACATCGTCAAGCGACGATATGTGTTTCTTGGGAATTACGAGAACATGCACAGGAGCCTGCGGTTCCAGGTCATGGAAGCATATCAGCTTATCGTCCTCATAGACGATATTGGACGGTATATCGTGCTGTGCTATCTTGCAAAAAATACAATCTGCCATCATATCTCTCCTTTCATTCCATCTTTATATCTTTCAAGAAGTTTTACCTCTCTGAAACAATTTAAAATTTTCTCGCCTCTTAGGCAATCTGTATTCTCCTCGCCCGCAGAAGAATTTGAACTTTCCCCGCCCGCAGGAACGTAGACTTTGATGTAATTATCCGTATACCCGGTCAGATAGGCGCCGTCCCGCTCTTCAAAGAGCACTCTTCGCTTGATCCCTGCGCATTTTGCAAAGAATTCTGCCGAAGCTTTTTCACCGGCTTCCATCAGTCTTGCCGCCCGGCCGTTCTTTACTTCAGACGGCACCTGGCCGTCCATCCCGGCCGCTGCCGTTCCCTTTCTTCTGGAATATCTGAATCCGTGGACTTTGCAGAACTCTGCCTCTTCTATAAGCTTGATGCTGTCCTCAAAATCCTCATCTGTTTCCTGCGGAAATCCCACTATGATGTCCGTAGTTATCCCATACAGAGAGTCGCATTTTCTGAGGACTTTCACTATATCCATATATTCTTTAGCAGTGTAAGGCCTGTTCATCAGAGAAAGCACGCGGTCGCTGCCGCTCTGTGCCGAAAGGTGAAGATGATGACAAAGCTTTTCGTATTTCATAAGCCGGCTCACATATTCGGCGTTTATGACGGCAGGTTCAAGGGAACTGAGTCTTATCCTGAAATCTCCCTCGAGACTGTCCAGGGCTTTTATTATAATCTCTATGCCGGTGACGGGTTCGTCGGGCTCAGTGACAGGTTCGCAGGGCTCGGTGACGGGTTCGCTGTGTCCGCCGCTCTCGCTGGATTGTCCGCCGCCGTCGGTTTCACCTCTGCCGGCCCCATCCTGCTCCGGAAGTGCCAAAGCTCGCTCCGGGCGGCTCGCCTCCCCGGCCGACACCTGTCTCGGATACGCCAAAGCTTTCTCGGCACCGGCCGAGACCCACTCCGGATACAGCTCCCTGAAGCTTTCCTCTGTTCCGTAAAGCGCCGTATTTATTCCTGTAAGTATGAGCTCCTTAAAGCCTCTTGAAATCAGAGCCTCTGCTTCTCTCACGATTTCGCCCGGGTCGCGGCTTCTGACCTTTCCTCTGGCGAACGGTATGAGGCAGTAAGCGCAGAACCTGTCACAGCCCTCCTGGATTTTTATATATGCCCTGGTGCGCGACTCCATGGAGCAGATTATACCTCTGTCCTGATATTCGCAAAGCTGCTCATAGCTCTTTATATGGCACTGCGGCGTTTTCCTCTCGATGAACTCTTTGACATATTCTACGATATTGTTCTTCTCCCCCGTTCCGGCAACTATGTCCACTTCAGGAAGTGCGGAAATCGCCTCCGGCTCTATCTGTGCATAACATCCCGTGACGGCTATAACTGCCTCAGGGTTGACTTTTTTCATTCGCCTTATATATTGCCGGGACTTTCTGTCGGCAATATTTGTGACGGTACAGGTATTTATTACATAGACGTCTGCAAAATCATCTTCATCCACTATTTCAAAGCCTGCGGCTATGAATTGTTCCTTCATGGCCTCGGTCTCATACTGATTGACTTTGCATCCTAACGTGTGAAAAGCAGATTTCATATAACCTTCCTTTATCTGTCTTGCGTTTTGCGGCAACGCCGCTATCATGATCCATGGGTTTATTGTACCATGATTGCGGCAGTTATGCCGCAGCGGCCAAAACCGGGCCGCCTTCATTCCTGATAGGAATGAGGGGATATGATACAATGTTCTCTCAGGCGTCAAAATCTTTTATTCCGCTAACGCCGTGAGGTATTGTACTATTATAACATAATCGCAGTGCCCTGCGCCGCAGCGGACGACCGCATCGGCGGTTCAATGAACCCTTCCGTTCGGCGGCGGCCCTCGGTGGTCGCCGCAAATTGTTGGCTCTGCTGCCGCGGCCGGCCGCATGCTGTATTTTCTTAGCCCTTTGTACTGATTCTACAGCATTTTGGGAAGAAAACAGCTTAAATGACGGTGAAAAAGCGGATATGCTGTAAATTCTGATTCATTATTGCGATTCTACAACCATTTTAACAAATTCTGTTGCAGAATTTGTGCTTTTTTCTGTAGAATACAGCATGCGCTGTTTTTCGCCGCAACAAGCAGCGGCGGTTCAGTAAACCCTTCCTCTCGGCAACGCCGCTACCATGATCGATGGGTTTATTATATCATATATGGCTCTCTTTATAAATAAAATATTAAACAGAGAGAAAATCTGTCCGGCAGACCCGGTATATATAACCTCTCATATTTTCTCTCAAGATCACCTCGAAAGGAACCGGAAAAATGAAAAAAACAGATTTTTTATTATTTCTTTTTATAATAGTTATGGCGCTGACCGGCACGCTGGCATATCTAAGCTCGTCTTCTACACCGGCCGGCGGGCGAAGCGTCATCACCGACGCCCGTGAAAGCGTTCAGCTCCCTGTTCTCATGTACCACGGAATCACGAAGGATCCTTCAGAAGTAAGCGAATACACCATAAGCGCCGAAACTTTTGAATCCGACCTCAAATGGCTTGGAGATAACGGCTTCACCACAGTATCTGCCAGACAAATCACAGATTACGTGGAAAAAGGCACAGCTCTTCCCGCAAAACCTGTCCTCATAACCTTCGACGACGGATATGCCAACAATTACAGCATAGCATATCCTCTGCTTCAAAAGTATCACATGAAAGCCCTCATTTCCATCATCGGCTCTCAGAGCGATCTTTCTTCAGGAGACGTCTACAGGAGTCTCTTCAACTCCAACCTCACCTGGGGAGAAATAGCTCTGATGGCCTCCTCCAATACTATAGAGATAGGAAACCACACTTATGATATGCACACCGCTAAGGGAGAGCGAAAAGGCGCTTCAAAGAAGAGCGGGGAAAGCCAGGACGCCTATTCCGAGGCGCTGACAGAAGACCTTTCCAAGACGCAAGATAAAGTCCTCGCCGCCACCGGCTCCTCTCCCATAGTGTTCGCCTGGCCGTTCGGAGAATATCCCATGGACGGCAGCGCCAATGAAATATTAAAAAATATGGGATTTAAGATCACTCTCATAAGCTATCAAAAGATTAACCATCTCAAAAAGGGAAACCCGGACTGCCTCTACGGATTAAAGCGTTTTCTGCGCACTCCTGATTTTGACATGAACGAAATTATCTGATAAAATACTCTTAACCAAGGGGGTGAACAAGATGAATTTACAAGACAGAGGCGAAAAGACGGCTGACATCACGGTCAGCGTGGACGTTTCAAAGATCGTAAGAAACGTAAGCATTGCAGGGGTCCTGGTGGTAGGCATAATATTCGGATGCAGCACCTGCCGCAAAATTCTTCAGGACAAAAAAGATTGATCAAGATCTGCAAAAGCGAAAGGTCTGCCGGTATCAGGGCATTGCCTTTCGCTTTTTTCATCGTTATTTTCTGTAGATGCCGGCAGTCATCAGAAGCGGGCGCGAGCTGCTATCGCGCACCACATGCCGTCTTTTCTCGTCTCTATTATATCGAAGCCGCAGGACTTTATGACCCGAGTCACTTCGTCTTCTTTTTCTGTCAGAATACCGGATGATATATAAATACCTCCCTGATTCATGGCTTTATACATATGTCCTGTGAGAAGCATCACGAGATCGGCCATGAGGTTTGCCACAGTTATATCCGCCATGAAGTCTACTCCGTCTATGAGGTTTCCCTGCCTGACTTCTACTGTATCTGTACATCTATTCAGCTTCACATTTTCGGCTGACACCTTAACGGCCTCGGGATCTATATCTATGGCCAGGACTTTTTCAGCCCCCAAAAGAGCCGCCCCCACAGACAGTATTCCCGAACCGCACCCCACGTCCAGAACGTGGTCTTTCGGCCTGAGATATTTCTCCATCAGTTTTAGACACAGAGATGTCGTCTCGTGAGTCCCCGTGCCAAAAGCCATTCCGGGGTCGATCTCTATTACCTTCTCTCTCCCCTTAGGCCTGTACTCTTCCCATGTGGGCTTGACCACCAGATCTTCTGTTATATGAGCGGGCTTAAAAAATTCTTTCCACTTATCCTTCCACTGAGAATCATCCTGAGCTGTAATCGTGATTTCGGTCTCGGTAAATTCAGCCCCTATCTTCTGGGCCAAAGAGGCGGCTCTCTCGTCTTCTCCCTCATCCAGATAAAAAGTTATCTTGGGAACAGCGCCAGATGAAGCAAGCACTCCGTCGTCTATATAGTCCCATTCATATCCATGTTCTTTGCTCAGTATCTCCGCAAGATCGGAAGGATCTTCTACTGCTGTTTCATCGATTCCCATAGTCAGGAGAAGACCCGTCACCGGCTCTATATGGACTTGATCAAGCTTAATCTCAACTTGTATATATTTCATTTTACACTCCTCGGTCTACAGCGGCTATGGCGCGTACAGGCGATCCGTCGGAATTCTCATACTTGATGGGGAGGCAGCAGAACCAGCAGGATATTCCTGTTATGCTCTTTAGATTAGTCAGATTTTCGATGACGACCACATTGTCATTTTCAAAGAGCCTCCTGTGAAGGGTGAGATTTTCATCTTCTATAGGGTCTAAACCTATGGTGTCAAGGCCTATTCCCTTTTTTCCGCTTTCTTTTATATAATCTATGACTTCGCCTGTTACGCACGGGTACTTGCCGAAATACTCTTTCTTTCCCCAGTATTTGCTCCATCCGGTATTGAAGAGCAAATAGTCGGCAGAGGAGGCTGTCTGCATATCTATCATATCCATAGTTATCCTCTCTCCCCGGCAAAGCGCTGTGCAGTCCACCGTAAAAGCCCTCCCCTCAAAATGGGACGCAGGAAAGCGATCCAACGTCTTTCCGTGACTGTACAAGTGGGCCGGCGGATCCATATGCGTGCCTGTATGGCTGTACATTTTCAGAAGCGTCTCTTTGAAGCCGTCTGTCTCATAAGTATTGGCAGTCGTCAGCTTCGGTCCCTCCGTTCCCGGATACACAGGCATATTTTCAGCTATAGTATGAGTGAGATCTATGATTTTCATCATCTTCACCTAAAGGCTTCCTTTAAATCCGAACCACACTCTGTCGCCGTCTATTATCACCGGGCGTTTCACCAACATTCCGTCGGTCGAAAGCAGCCTCAGCTGCTGGTCCTCGGTCATATCCGGCAGCTTATCCTTAAGCCCCATGGACTTATAGACAAGGCCGCTGGTGTTGAACAGTCTCTTAATGGGAAGACCGCTCATCTGATGCCATGCTTTGAGTTCCTCATAAGTCGGCGGTTCCTCTTTTATGTTTCGTTCTTCATATCGATATCCGTTTTCATCCAGCCATTTTTTAGCTTTCTGAACGGTACTGCATTTTGGGTATCCTATAACAAGCATAATTCTTCCTCCTTTTTTAATAAGTATAACAAAACGAAAGCAAAAAGCCAAGATATTGTCTTCACCCTCTGCAGATGTTAAAATGAAAAAGAGGTGTTCTATGAAAAACCATTATTTTACTACAGGCGAATTCGCCAAAATATGCAGCGTAAGCAAACAGACACTTATCTATTACGACCGGGTGGGCATATTCAGCCCCGACATCACAGGAAGTAACGGCTACAGATATTACTCCTATACGCAGATAGAGACTTTTACAGTCATAGCCATGCTCAGAGACCTGGGAGTACATATAAGAGAAATAAAAGCTCACATGGACTGCCGTTCTCCTGAGGCTCTTATAAGGCTGATGGAATCCAAATCCATGGAAATAGAAAAGAAGATACAGACTCTGTGGCAGACCAGGCAGTATATAGATAAGAAGATACGCATCACCCAGGAAGGCCAGAAGGCAGTCATAGATACCATACAGATACAGGTTCTTCCTCAGCGATACATGATAACTTCAGATTATAACGGGCCGGATGATACAGCGGCGGTAACTGAGGCTTTAGGTGATCATTTAAATTATTGCAGCCGGATGGGCCTTCACAATGCTACTCCTATAGGCAGCCTCATTCCCGTAGAGAGCGTTTCAGAAGACGGTTATAAATACTCAAAGTTCTATACTGCGGTGGAAAGTTTTCCCGATGAAAATGAGCTCTTCTGCGCTCAGGGCGGTCCTCACCTCACTTTATATGATGACCACGGCTATGAAAATATAGGAGCAAACTGTCTGAGGATGATGGACTATGCGGCTTCTCATAATTTGAAGCTGGGCAAAATTTTTTATGAAGACGTCATATTGGACGATCTCTCTACGGAAGGATATTTCAATTATTTAGTCAGGCTGTCCATACCTTTCTCAGAATAAACTGCGCAGTGGTTTTCTCCGTATATCAAACTGCCGGAGGCCTAAAGGCTTCCGGCAGCACGACGTGTTTTTATTCATCTGTCTATCATACTTAAGTTCTACTCGAATATCTCGATAAATTCATCTATATCTATCTCTTCTCCTGCTCTTCTTCGCTCAAGGGCCTCCTTGACTCGATTGAATAATTCCTTAGTCATCGGGAACTTCCTTACGATCAGGGCTACGCATACCATTGCTGCTCCCGGAATAACTACGAAGGCATTTTCTACCCAGGTCATGGCCAGCTGAGACTGCGTAGCGGCCTCGCTGTCGAATCCTGCCATGGCGAGGATTATACCCAGTACCTGAAGTCCTACCGCTATAGATATGGATTCTGACAGGGACTGAAGAGATATCACTGCCCCCGAGTGTTTCTCTCCTGATATCAATTCCTCTACTTCACATACGTCATATATCATGGACGGCATAAGCTGCCAGTAACAGGCGTTGGCCACCGCATAGAGCAGACACACCGCCACCAGCATGGAAAAAGAGTCTACTCCTATTATCCTGGTGGACATCATGGCCAGGCCGCAGAGGCCGATCACACCCATGAACACATCTTTCTTATCAAATCGTCCGGCTAATTTTGTTATAAGCGGAACCGTCGCCACTCCGGCGACAGTTATCATCATGAGCATAGCCGATACGGTCTTCTCTCCTAAACCCATATTGAATTTCATGAAAAATACACGGTCTGACGAAAATGTTATATTGGCGATCAGATATGCAAGGCTCGAGCCGATTATAATCCTTATGGGCTTGAGTTTCAGGATATTCCAATATTCTCTTAAGATAGAAGGCAGAGTCTTTATTATGGACTCTTTCTTTTTCTTCTGCGGTTTTACAAAATTTTTATCGTCGTCCTGCTTTATGGACAAAGCGCAGGCCAGAAGAGCCGCGGCTCCGCATACCCCTACCATCAATCCTACTATCTGCCATGCCTGTCGATCCGTCTTGCCTATGTTCATGCAATAATCCACCACGATAGACGGAAGCACCATACCCACACACATTCCCACTTGATTGAAGATATACGCAAAAGACCTGAGCACCGTTCTTTCGTTGTAATCGTCCGTCAAATCAGATCCCCATGCAAGATATGGCACAAAAAACGAGGAAAAACAGGTCCAGTACATTATCACCATAACCACATAATATATGACTTTAACAGTATCAGAAGCGTCGATGGCTGTAAAAAGCAGACTCGTAACTATCGCTACAGGAAAAGCCGCCGCCAGCAGAAAAGGCTTTCGCCTTCCGAATCTGGTGAGGGCCGTATCAGATTTGAATCCCACTACAGGAGCGCACATCGCCTCCCAAATTGATCCTATGGCGGAGATGGTGCCCGCTACTGCCGGGTTTACTCCGGCAACGGTAGTCAAAAATAAGAGCAGATATGTACCGGCAAGCATATACATGGCGTTGTCGCATACTGCTCCTACGCCGTAAGACAGTTTAGTCTTAAAGCTGAGCTTCATTCTTATTTCACCTCTTTCTTTACGATATAGCAGGCGGCGGGTGATAGTCTCCCGCTCAAGACCCTGAGGGACGAAAAGCTCCCGGCGTTCATTGCAATCGTTCGCTTCGTCTCTGACGTCTCTGCTGTCCGTTTTGTCTTCGAATCGCCTGCGGCTCTTCGGACAAAAAGGCAAGCAAGCTTGCCAGAAGCTACTCTCTGATTTAAATTGTAAAGTATATAGTAATTATATAGTCAAGAGGTTTTTGGGAAAATGTCGGCATCAGATATCGAATTATTTAATTTCTCGTTTCTTTCTGCTTAATATCCATATTGCTGCGGCGCTCATTCCAATATGGCATAGGCTGTTTTTATCCTAAGTGAAGCAGAAGCTGTTTTGTCACATCGGCTGCTATTTTTTTCATACCACATTGACACTGCAATCTGAAACATCGCAATGATGAGAGAAGCAGCCATTATCACCGTAAATCCCTGTCGAAAATCGACTTCCCCGTAAACTGTATCGGCTCTGTACATGGCAAGTGTAAGGGGTGAGGCTGACGCAATAAAAGCGCAGCACCCCTTTATGACAGCCTTTCGGTTTTTAGAATTCATTTTATATCCCCATCTCAACTCCACTTAGCCGTTAAAAAATACAATAAAAGCGTACAGGCAATATTTATTCAGCCTCTACGCTATTTATCCGTTTCCATATATGTCATACCTTCTCAGTTCATTAGATAAATTCTGCATATTATATGTTTAAATAAATATTATCTAATCTCTGTATTATCATAAAGCTATCACATTCTTTTAATTATGTCAATTAATTTTCAAATTACGACGAAAACCTGTAAGCCAAATATGATAATGTCTCAGAATACTGCAAATGAAAATGTTCCAAAGGCATGGAGGATGTGATAAACTAACCTCCTGTGAAAGAGGATCACCATCAGAAATGTAACTCTCACAATGAACGAACAGAAAAAGCATGAAGCAATCAAAAATCCAGCAGAGGGAAACTAAAATAAGAAGTGCGCCATCTATGGCAGACCTATCTTACCTACGCTGATGAGGCCATTGCAACAGCCGTGAAGCTCATCCCTGTCCCAGCGTTAAATTATCGGCTGCCAAAGACAAAAAACGGATGAGACCCGTCCCGGCAAGGGACGAATGTCATCCGTCGTCTATTATATCCCTGTTATTTAAACATCTCTTTTAACTTCTCCGCAAAGCCGCCCTTTTTTTGATAACAATCTTCAGTTACAACCTTACCCATTTCGGTTATGGCCTTTTTCTGTTTATTGTTCAGTTTGGTCGGCACTTCCAGATTAACCTTTACGTACAGATCGCCCTTAGCCTCTCGGCGAAGCTTTTTGACGCCCTTTTCTTTCAGCCTGAATACAGTTCCCGGCTGAGTTCCCGCAGGTATCTTATAAGACACTTTTCCATCCAGCGTAGGTACGATGAGTTCTGCTCCCAAAGCTGCCTGATCGAAACTGATAGGCATTTCCAGATACAGATCGTCTCCCTTTCTCTTAAATATCTTATGCGGCTTGACAGTAATGACTATATACAGATCTCCGTCCGGTCCGCCGTTAGTTCCCGGCTCGCCCTGGCCTCTGATAGGAATCACACTTTCGTTGTCAACGCCGGCGGGTATGTCTATGGAAAGTTTTACGCTCTTGCGTATTCTGCCGGTGCCCTTACATTCAGGACAAGACTCTTCTATGATCTTGCCGCTGCCTCCGCACTGATCGCACGTAGTAACGCTCTGAAACTGTCCGAAAGGCGTCTTCTGAGTCTGTGATACCTGGCCGCTGCCTCCGCACTTAGGACAAGTTTTTTTAGATGTTCCGGACTTGTTTCCTTCCCCTTTACATGTAGGGCAAGTGACATATTTATTTATCTGAAGGTTCTTTTTAGTTCCGAAGCAGGCTTCCTCAAAGGTAATCGTGATGGCCTTCTGCAGATCTCTTCCCTTTTTAGGCTGATTCGCCCTTCTCTGCTGTCCGCCGAAGCCGCCTCC
>OLRX01002906.1_pt1 | contig 10317 bp, 7 predicted proteins | sample 1672991 | NCBI WGS metagenome assembly OLRX01 (sample SAMEA3136744, study PRJEB25190) | human gut metagenome | biome: human gut; feature: human-associated habitat; material: faeces | place: Austria | collected 2013
GCGCATCTGTCATGTGCACCGGCGGCTTTCGGACCTTAGTCAACAATATCCTAATTTACATCTGCGTCATTTCTTTCATAGATCTCCATAAATTCTTCTCCCGTGATGGTTTCCTTATCCAGAAGATACTTTGCGATCTCATGAAGCTTGCCTTCGTTTTCTTTTAGGATATTTAATGCTTTTTCATGCTGGGTACGGACGATCTTTACTACCTGCTCATCTATCATTCTGGCTGTTTCAGGTGAACAGGTCAGAGAAGTATCACCGCCTAAATACTGGTTGTTTACTGTTTCCATAGCCACCATATCGAATTCATCTGTCATGCCGTAACGAGTGACCATGGCTCTGGCGATCTTGGTTGCCTGTTCAATATCGTTAGACGCGCCTGTAGTAATAGAATGGAAGATCAGCTCTTCAGCTGCACGGCCTCCGGTAAAGGTTGCGATCTTATTTAATGCCTCTTCTTTGCTCATCAGATATTTTTCACCTGCATCTACCTGCATGGTATAGCCTAATGCACCTGATGTTCTTGGGATAATGGTGATCTTCTGTACCGGTGCGCTGTGGGTCTGGCAGGCAGCTACAAGTGCGTGTCCTACTTCATGATAAGCTACGATCTTGCGCTCATCTGCCGGGATCACTGCATTTTTCTTCTGATAGCCTGCAATGACAGTTTCTACGCTTTCCTGTAAATCTTCCTGGGACACAAGGCTTCTTCCCTGGCGGACAGCTCTTAAAGCTGCTTCATTTATAATATTTGCAAGCTCAGCGCCGCTGGCACCTGCTGTGGATCTGGCGATCACATTGTAATCAACGGATTCGTCCATTTTTACTTTGCGGCCATGGACCTTTAAGATAGCTTCACGGCCCTGAAGATCCGGAAGCTCTACAGGCACGCGGCGGTCAAAACGTCCCGGACGAAGAAGAGCCGGGTCAAGGGACTCAGGGCGGTTGGTAGCTGCTAAGATAACAACGCCTTTCTTTCCGTCGAAACCGTCCATTTCTGTAAGAAGCTGGTTTAAGGTCTGTTCTCGCTCATCGTTTCCGCCCATTCCACCACCGTCACGCTTTTTACCAATGGTATCGATCTCATCGATGAAAACGATACATGGAGCTTTTTCGTTGGCCTGTTTGAATAAATCTCTTACTTTGGCTGCTCCCATTCCTACGAACATTTCTACAAATTCAGATCCGGAAATGGAAAAAAACGGCACCTTTGCCTCGCCTGCTACTGCTTTTGCAAGAAGGGTCTTACCAGTTCCTGGAGGGCCTACAAGTAAAGCTCCTTTTGGAAGGCTTGCACCGATCTGGGCGTATTTATCCGGGTTGTGTAAAAAATCTACGATCTCTTTTAAGGCATCTTTGGCTTCTTCTTCTCCTGCTACATCGTTAAAGGTTACGCCTGTTTCTTTTTCTGCATATATTTTTGCGTTAGATTTCCCAAAAGTCATTGCGCTGCTTCCACCACCCATACGCTTGGCCATCATACGGCCCATAAGCTGACCAATGATCACAAACATAAGAATCGGGAATACCCAGGTAGTCAGGAAGTTAAGTAATGGCGATGCCTGAGTTGGTATCTCTCTGCTGTAATTCTGTACTCCTGCGCTTTCCAGACGGTTTACCAGGTCATCTGCTGTAGTCATGTTTCCTGTTTTATAGGTAACCGCAGACCACGGTTTGTTTTTATCCTCATTTAATGTATACAGGATTTCTGTATAGTCACTGTTGACGTAGACCTGTTCTACGTTTCCTGAACTTAACTGTGTGGTAAACTCATTAAATGGTACTTCTACGGAACGTTCCATGACAGATGGAAATACTAATGCATTTAATACCATTACAATGAGAAGGACGATACAGTAGTAGTATAAATAGGGTTTTCTGTTATTGTTATTGCTGCTGTTGCCATTTTTTACGCCCATTGTTTTTTCTCCTTTTATTTTTTATTTTAGTTTGATTTTGGTTTTGTTTTTCGCAATTGCCGAAGGTTTTCGCTTTCCTGATGTTAAAATAACCCCGCTTCCAGATTTTGTCAATAGAAAATAGTAAATTTTTATTTACTTTTAATAATTATTGACATTTCATATTTGTTGTGATACCGTTTGTATATATAAAACCAATACGAGGATTGCGGGAATTGCATAGCAATGGGGCAATCCGGTTACATCAGTGAGTGGCAAAATTTACTTTTGACACTCACATCATATGATACCACAAGAGGATTTTTAAGCTTGTGAGTCTGGAAAGTGCAAACGATCTGGTATCACAGACATTCAAAGATGTGCAGGTATTTACATGGAAGAAATGTATGTATATAAAAATCAGCAAAAGTTAAGATGGGGATATACTACAGGCACCTGTGGGACGGCAGCTTCTATGGCAGCGGCTCTTATGCTTTTTGGACAAAAACGTGTGAGCCATGTTAAGGTTTCTACGCCTAAAGGTATTGATCTGGATCTGGAGATCGAGGAGACCCGTTTTACAAAGGAACAGGCGGTATGTGCTGTGCGAAAGGACTCCGGGGATGATCCGGATGTGACTAACGGAATTGCAGTCTATTCCAGAGTATCTTTCAGAAATGATAAACAGGAGACAGAAGGTTATATCTGGGAAAATGGAGGTCTTTGCCTTCGGCTTACAGCAGGAGAAGGTGTTGGCACAGTTACAAAACCGGGACTGGCCTGTGAGGTAGGGAAACCTGCCATTAATCCTGTACCAAGGGAAATGATATTTACCCATGTGGAAAAAGTATGCAAACAATATGGATTTCAGGGAAGTCTTAACATTGAAATATTTATCCCTCAGGGAGCGGAAATAAGCAAAAAGACCTTTAATCCCCGTATGGGCATCAAAGGCGGTATTTCCCTTTTAGGGACCAGCGGTATGGTAGAGCCTATGAGTGAGAAAGCACTGACAGATACCATCCGTCTGGAGCTGCACCAGAAGCATATAGCTGGTCTGAAAAGCGTGATTTTGACACCTGGAAATTATGGGGAAAGTTTTTTAAGAGATGAACTGGATGTAAATCTGGATTATGCTGTAAAATGCAGCAATTATATTGGTGAATCCCTGGATATGGCAGTGCAGGAAAATATAGAAGAAGTATTGTTAGTAGGCCACGGGGGAAAGCTGATCAAGCTGGCTGCCGGTGTGATGAATACCCATTCCTCTGTAGCAGACGGAAGAATGGAAACCCTGGCAGCCTGGGGCGGTGCCTGTGGTGCAGGTGAAAAACTGATCCGGGAGATTTTAGAGTCTGTTACAGTGGATCAGGGACTTAAACTTTTAGAAACAGTGCCGGGACTTCGTGAAAAAGTCATGGAGCAGGTGGTAAGACGGGCCTGGGAACATATGGCACTGCGTGCAGGGGAGTCTATGAAGACAGAATGTATTTTGTTTACCAATGAAAGAGGGATTCTGGGAATGTCTCCTGGTGCCAGGGATATGTTAAAAAGGATACTGGCCCAGGATATGACGAAGCTGGACTGATAAAGCAGAGTGGGAAGCAGGCAAAAGCAGATTACGGAAAGGAAGAGAATATGGTACATATCGTAGGTGCAGGTCCGGGTGCAGAGGATCTGATCACAGTAAGGGGACTGAAATTTTTAAAACAGGCGGACATTGTTATTTATGCAGGTTCCCTGGTTAATCCGGGTCTGTTAAAAGAGACAAAACAGGATGCCATGATCTATGACAGTGCAAAAATGACCTTAGAGCAGGTTATGGAGGTTATAGAACAGGCATGGAAGGAGCATAAAGAAGTGGTCCGCCTGCATACAGGAGATCCATGCATTTACGGAGCTATCAGAGAGCAGATGGATGCTATGGACAAGTCCGGGATCAAGTATGATATCTGTCCGGGAGTCAGTTCTTTTTGCGGCACGGCAGCAGCTTTACAGATGGAATACACTCTTCCGGGAATATCCCAGAGCGTGGTCATTACCCGGATGGCAGGAAGGACACCTGTGCCGGAAAGAGAGAGCATCCGCCAGTTTTCTTCTCACCAGGCAACGATGGTGGTCTTTTTAAGTACAGGCATGTTAAAAGAATTGTCAGAGGAATTAATGGCAGGTGGTTACCCGTCAGATACACCGGCAGCTATTGTATACAAGGCTACCTGGCCGGAAGAAAAAACGGTACGCACAACCGTAGCTGGGCTTGCAGAAGCAGCAGAGCGGGAGAATATTACAAAAACAGCCCTGATCGTAGTAGGAAATGCAGTGGCACAAAATGGTTATGACAGGTCAAAACTGTATGATCCGGGATTTACAACACAGTTCCGTATGGCAGAAAACTCCCACAGCGGGAAAATGGCTTCGGCTGTGCCGGAAACGATGGTGCCGGAAACAAGCATGCCTGTCAGGGCAGATAAAGACGCACAAAAGAGTGAAAAGACAGGCGCAGAAGAAGAAAAAACAATATTAGGAAAACTGTACGTAGCAGGTATAGGGCCGGGTTCTCTGGATGGAATGACAAAAGAGGCCTTTAAAGCAATTGGAGACTGTCAGGTGATCGCCGGTTATACGGTATATGCAGATCTTGTAAAGCCATATTTTCCAGATAAAGAGTATCTCATCACTCCTATGACAAAAGAGGAAGCACGGTGCCGTATGGCTTTTGAATGTTGTATGAAGGGCAAAGATACAGCCATGATCTGCAGCGGAGACAGCGGTGTTTACGGTATGGCAGGTCTGATCCTGGAACTGTCTGCGCAGTATCCGGGAGTGGAGATCAAAATCATACCAGGGGTTACAGCTGCCTGTGCTGGTGCTGCCGGTCTTGGAGCACCTTTGACCCATGATTTTGCAGTGGTCAGCTTAAGTGACCGTTTAACCCCTATAGAAATGATATGGGAGCGCATAGAAAAGGCGGCTCAGGCAGACTTTGTCATCTGTCTGTACAACCCCCGCAGTAAAGGCAGACCGGACTATTTAAAAGAAGCCTGTGAGCGTATCATGAAATACCGTCCGCCGGAGACAGTCTGCGGTGTGGCTTCCAGCATTGGAAGAGATGGGGAAGAGATGAAGGTGATGTCTTTAAAAGAACTGGCAGATTATCCGGCGGATATGTTTACGACTGTATTCATTGGAAAATCCAGCACTGTAAAGATCGGCAGATGGATGGTGACTCCACGAGGCTATCTGCAAAAAAAGGAGAAATAGCATGACCGGAAAACATGTGATCCTCTTTGCAGGGACTACAGAGGGACGGGTACTGGCTAACTGGCTGGATGACCAGCCTGGCATTACCGGTACTGTTTGCGTGGCAACAGAATATGGGGCAGAGCTTTTGACAGAGGAGATGCCATTAAAGCATTTAAAGGTACACTGCGGCCGTCTGGATGAAGACGAAATAGAAGCCTTCCTGAAAAAAAACGGAACACATCTTGTGATAGATGCAACACATCCCTACGCCCAGGTGGTCACAGCCAATATCCGGAAAGCCTGTGAAAAATCCCCCCACATCTGCCTGCTGCGCTGCCTGCGAAAAGAAAGTGCAAACATGACGGAGAATGATAGAAGCGGTAAAAACAATATTGTCCATGTGAAAGATACAGAAGAAGCAGTCAGGTATCTTTGGGAAAAAGAAGGAAATATCCTTCTTACTACAGGAAGTAAGGAGCTGGCTTTGTGGCAGGAGCTTCCAAAACATGGAGAACGCATTTTTGCAAGAGTTCTTCCTGTGGAAGCTTCCATTCGTATCTGCCGGGAGCTGGGATATGGCGGAAGGCATATTATTGCAATGCAGGGCCCGTTTTCAGAAGAAATGAATTATGTGCAGTTAAAGGAATTTCATTGTTCTTACATGGTAACAAAAGACGGGGGAGATACCGGCGGCTTTAAAGAAAAGATACAGGCTGCAAAAAGGGCTGGTGCCACAGCAGTTATAATAGACAGGCCTAAAGATAGGGGAATGTCCCTGGAGCAGATAAAGGAAGCGGTAAAGGAGTGGATGGAAGATGGCTCAGAATGAATATAAAGATAAAAAACCCATTATTTATCTTGCGGGGATTGGAATGGGAAGAGAAGACCAGCTGACCGGTGAGGTCTTAGACTGTTTAGACCGTGCCGATGCTGTAATGGGAGCCAGAAGGATGTTAGATGCAGCTGCACCATATACAGAAGGAAAAGCAGTGCTGGCTGCTTATAAGCCCAGTGAAATGGTGAACTGGCTTTCTTCTTTTCAATGGGATGAGGCAGTTTTAGTGCTTTCCGGGGATACAGGCTTTTACAGCGGTGCAGAAGCAGCTTCCAAAGCTTTCTTACAGGAAGGCTGGGAGGTAGAATATATCCCGGGAGTGTCCAGTCTTTCTTATTTCTGCGGAAGGCTGGGGCGCAGCTGGCAGAATATCCACTGTATCAGCAGCCATGGCCGCAGCTGCGATGTAGTTGCCCATATCCGTCATTATGAAGACTGCTTTATCTTATTAGGAGGAAAGGGCAGTGTTTCTGCTCTTTGCAGGGAACTGGTAAGCAATGGACTTGGAAATGTAAAAATCTGGGCCGGGGAAAATTTCTCATATGAAACAGAACGTATTCTCTGTGAGGCTACACCAGCAGAATTGCTGATGGAAGAGGAGAGCCACCCCTTTGGAAGTCTTGCCTGCGTTCTTGTGAAAAATCCTCACGCAGAAGAGATGAGAATTTATCTCACGAAACGCCCGAAGGATGAGGATTTTATCCGGGGAAAGGTTCCTATGACTAAGGAAACCATACGCCGGCTGTCTATAGAGAAGCTGTGCATCGGTAATCATAGTGTGTGCTATGATATTGGTGCAGGAACAGGATCTGTATCTGTGGAAATAGGCCTGGAGATCCGCAGAAGCTGCAATGAAGGCAGTGTGTATGCTATTGAACGGGAACAGGAAGCTCTGGAATTAATCCGGGCCAATGTGCAAAAGTTTCATGGCAGCTGGGAAGATATCCACATTGTAGAAGGAGAGGCGCCAGAGGCCTTTGAGGGGCTTCCGGTACCTACACATGCATTTATCGGCGGAAGCAGCGGAAAGATGAAAGAGATCATTGGAACGCTGCTGGACCTAAACCCGTCAGTACGGATCGTGGCCAATGCTATTACTTTAGAAACGGTATCAGAGATCATTGAATGTATGAAGGAATATGGTTTTGAAGATGGTGAGCTTCTGCAGATCCAGGCATCTCCTGTAAAGCAGCTTGGCAGCTACCATATGCCAATGGCACAGAATCCGGTATATATTGCAGTGATGCAGCACCCGGCAAAAGATGATGTGGAGGAAATAGAGTGGCTGGATTCATGATCGCAGCTCCAAGAAGCGGCAGCGGAAAGACTATGGTCACCTGTGGTATTCTGGAGCTTTTAAAACGAAAACAGAAAAATCCATTTTCTTATAAATGCGGACCGGATTATATTGACGGGCTGTTCCACCGGAAGGTGCTGGGGATTGAAGGAGGAAACCTGGACAGTTTCTTTGAAAGACCGGAAGACATGAGAAAAAAACTCATGAATATATCCGAAAATCATTTTCCTGTAATAGAAGGCGTAATGGGATACTTTGATGGTCTTGGAGGAGACACCACAGCAGCCAGTTCCTGGGAAGTAGCAGATATTTTAGACCTTCCGGTAGTGCTGGTGGTGGATGCAAAAGGGGCCAGTCTTTCTCTGGCAGCGCTGATCAAAGGTTTTCAGGTCTTTAAAGGAGATACCCGGTCTTTTCAGGGGGATAAAAGTGGAAATCATATCCAGGCAGTTATCTTAAACCGGATCTCTCCTATGCTGTATCCACGGATAAAAGCAGTGATCGAAAAAGAAACAGGTATTCTGGTAGCAGGATATGTGCCTGAGCTGGATTTCTGGCAGGTAGGAAGCCGCCATTTAGGACTGGTGCTTCCTGGGGAAATCGAAAACCTTCAGGGCCAGATCAGACAGCTGGGGGATTGCCTGGAAAAGACGCTGGATGTAGATAAACTGTTCAGTCTGGGAGAAAGTGCAAAGCCTCTGGAGCCTGAGATGGTGGCAGCTGGTTGGCCTGGCCAGGATCGTGAAGCTGAAGAAAACCCATATCCTAAGCCTCATATCCGCCTTGGCGTTGCCTGGGATGAAGCTTTCTGCTTCTACTATCGGGATAATCTGGAATTTTTGGAAAAGCAGGGAGCTGAGATCTTTCGGTTCAGTCCTGTTCATGACAAGCATCTGCCGGAAGATCTGGATGGCCTTCTCCTTGGAGGCGGTTATCCGGAACTTTATGGAAAGGCTCTTGAAGAAAATAAGACTATGAGAAATGAGATCCGCCGGAAAGCAGAAGAAGATATGCCTGTTCTGGCAGAGTGCGGCGGTTATCTTTATCTTTTAAAAGAGCTGGAAGATGAAAATGGAACTGGTTATGAGATGGCAGGCGTATTTTCAGGAAAAGGTTTCAAAAAAGGAAAAAATTCCCATTTCGGTTATATTACAGTGGAAACAGAAAGTGACAGCCTGTATTTAAAAGCAGGAGAAAGAATCAAAGGCCATGAATTCCATTATTGGGAAAGTACCCAGGACGAAAATGAACTGAAGATGCAGGCCCAAAAGCCTACAGGAAAGCGAGGATGGCCCTGTGTGACCATAAAAAATCAGGTATTGGCCGGTTTTCCGCATCTGTACTATCCTTCCATGGAAGGCTTTGGAAAACGGTTTATCCAGGCATGTGATACCTACAGAAAGAAAAGAGAGAGGCAGCATTAAAATGAACCAGAAACAGACAGTTTCCCTGGAAATTGTGTTAAAAGGAATAACTACCACAGATAAAGAAGCGGTAACGGCAGCAAAGGCTCACTGGGACCGTGTGGCAAAGCCATTAAACAGCTTAGGCGTGTTAGAAGAGGATATATGTCGCATTGCAGGTGTGAAAAGGCGGGAAGGATTTTCCCTTGATAAAAAGTGTATTGTGATCATGTGCGCAGACAACGGGATCGTAGAAGAAGGCGTGACCCAGACAGGACAGGAAGTAACAGCAGCTGTTGCCAAAAATATGGCAGCCAGGCGTTCCTGCGTCTGCCTGATGGCGGCCTGCGCAGGAGCAGAGGTCCTTCCTGTAGACGTTGGGATCGCCGCTAATATGTCAGAGACCGGTATTTTAGACCGTAAGATCGCCTGGGGGACCAGGGATTTCTTAAAAGAACCAGCCATGACCAGGGAAGATACTGTGAAAGCATTGGAAGTGGGGATCGAAGCAGCCGGGATTTTATATGAAAAGGGTTGTGATCTGGCAGGTACAGGAGAAATGGGGATTGGAAATACCACTACCTCCAGTGCTGTGATCTCTGTACTTACAGGTCTGGATCCGGAAACGGTAACAGGCAAAGGTGCAGGCTTGGATAATGCCGGTCTTAAACAGAAAATAGAGGTTATTAAAGAAGGAATCCGTATCCACAAACCGGATCCGTCAGATGGGATCGATGTTTTATCAAAAGTAGGCGGACTGGATCTGGCAGCACTGGCAGGTTTTTATCTTGGCTGTGCCTATTGGCGGATTCCGGTAGTCCTGGACGGTCTTATTACCTGTGCGGCGGCACTGGCAGCAGTAAAGATATGTCCGGAGGTAGCCGGTTATCTGCTGGCATCCCACGTATCTGCGGAACCGGCAGGACAGGCAGTTTTATCCTGTCTTGGCTTAAAGGCTGCGATTCAGGCTGGAATGTGTCTGGGGGAAGGAACCGGTGCGGCTGCAGCCATGGTTTTATATGATATGGGGCTTGCGGTATATCGTCAGATGGAGACTTTTGATGATATTCAGGTGGAACCGTATGAAAACTACGCAAAAAGGCAGGCGGATGAGTAAATGATATTACTGGTAACAGGCGGAAGCGCCAGCGGCAAATCAGAATATGCGGAAAACAGAGCGCTGCAGCTGGCCAAAACAGAGCAGAAAAAGCTGATTTATCTGGCGGCAATGAAGCCCTTTGGAGAGGAAGCAGCAAAAAGAATTGAGCGGCACCGGCAATTGAGGGCAGGAAAAGGTTTTGAAACAGTGGAACGTTATACAGATATTGAAGGTCTTTGCAGGGATGAAAGTTTGGAGGCGGAAACTTTCAGACAGAAGGCAAAGGATGCGGTGGTACTGTTGGAATGTATGTCTAATCTGGCGGCCAACGAGATGTTTTCCGGCAGTGACAGCAATGCGGATTGTACCGGAGAGTTCGAGCGTATGGATACCAGCAGAGTCAAAGTCAGAATTATGAGAGGTATAGATGCTTTGACTGAAGTGTCTGATCATTTGGTCATTGTCAGCATCAATGTCTTTGACGAGGGCATGCAGCAGTATGATGCATGGACCCGGGCTTATATGCAGTGTCTGGG
>OLRX01002910.1_pt1 | contig 10304 bp, 9 predicted proteins | sample 1672991 | NCBI WGS metagenome assembly OLRX01 (sample SAMEA3136744, study PRJEB25190) | human gut metagenome | biome: human gut; feature: human-associated habitat; material: faeces | place: Austria | collected 2013
GCTCCTCCGCCCTATGAAAATGGAGTAGGGTCGGAAGGCTTGAATTTTGGGGCGCACGTTTACCGGCTGACCAGCTCGCCGCGGAAGAAGACGTCCTTGACGTCGAGATTTTGATCCAGAACCACCACATTGGCCCGCTTGCCGGGCTCCAGACTGCCCACCCGGCTGAAGATGCCGATGGCCATAGCCGGGTTGACGGCGGCGGCCCGCACGGCATCCGCCAGGGGGATACCGAAGGATACAGCGGTCTTCATGCACTTCATCAGGTCGGTGACGGAGCCTGCCAAGGTGCCGTCGCTCAGGGTAGCCCGGTTGCCCTTGACCTGAACGGCCTGACCGCCCAGGGTATAGTCGCCGTCAGGCATGCCGGCGGCCCGCATAGTATCGGAAATCAGGATAACCCGCTTGGAGCCGAACATCTTGAACACGGCCCGCACCACCGAGGGGTGGATGTGCACGCCGTCACAGATGAGCTCCACATTGCACAGGGGGGTGTCCAGGGCGGCTCCCACCACACCGGGGGCCCGGTGGCTGAAGGCCGGCATGGCGTTGAACAGATGGGTCACCTGCCGGGCCCCCAGACGGAAAGCCTCCATAGAGGTGTCATAGTCCGCCGTGGTATGGGCGATGGACACGGTGACTTCTCCCTCCACCGCCTCAATAAACTCCATGGCACCCGGCTCCTCCGGGGCAATGGAAACGAGCTTGACCAGTCCCTGGGAGGCGGCCATCAGGCGGCGGAACATAGCCACGTCGGGGGCGTGGAGCCACGCGCCGTTCTGTGCGCCCTTTTTGGCCATGGAGAGGAAGGGTCCCTCCAGATTGATGCCGCAGAGGGCGGCGCCGGGCTTATCGGCGGCCCGATGGGCGGCGGCCACCTGACAGATCTTGGTGAGCTGCTCCTCCGTCAGGGTCATACCGGCAGGGCAGATCTGGGTGACCCCCCGGGAGAGCTCATATTGTGCCATAATCTCTAGGCCCTCTGGTTCGGCGTCGGAGAAGTCCCGGCCCATGCAGCCGTGGAAGTGGACGTCGGTGAGACCGGGGATCACATAGCAGCCGGAGGCGTCATAGGTCTTCCCGTCCGCGCTGGAGCCAGAGAGCAGGCGGCCGTCAAAGCAGATGTCCCGCTGGACAAAGCCCTCCTGCAGGTCGAACACTTGAGCGCCGGTTATCCGCATACGGTCACACCTGCTTCCACCAGCTTGTGAAGGGCGGCCTTGTCGCCCACCAGAGTTACGTCAGGATGGAGCTGGAGCACAGAGGCGGGAACCTCCTTGGTCACGGGGCCCATAAACGCCTTGCAGACAATGTCCGCCTTTTCCTCGCCGCTGACCACCATCAGGATGCGGCGGGCGTTCATGATGTTCTTGATACCCATGCTCAGGGCGTGGCGGGGCACCTCATCACGGCTCTCAAAGAAACGCTTGTTGGCCTCAATGGTACTCTCGGTCAGATCCACCACGTGGGTCTCCAGGCCGAAGTCGTCGCCGGGCTCGTTGAAGGCGATGTGGCCGTTATGGCCCATGCCCAGCAACTGGAGGTCAATGCCACCCAGCTCCGCAATGAGTTTATTATAGGCCGCACACTCGGCATCGGGGTCCTTGGCCAGGCCGTTGAGCACGTGGGTGTTCTCCGGATGGATGTCAATATGGTCGAAGAGATTGTCCTGCATGAAATAGCGGTAGCTCTGCTCATGGTGGGGGGACAGCCCGAGGTACTCGTCCAGGTTGACGGAGCGGGTCTCCGCGAAGGACAAGTCGCCCTTCTTATACCACTCCACAAGCTGCTGATAGAGCCCTACGGGGGTACCGCCGGTGGCCAGACCCAGCACGCAGTTGGGCTTGTAGATCACCTGCGCAGAGATAATGTTGGCCGCCCGGCGGCTCATGGCCTTGTAGTTTTCGGCTTGATAAATGCGCATTGCAACCATCTCCTATCTTTACAGAGTGGGACGGGCGCAGCCTACGCCCGCCCCTGGGGCGTTCCAATGGATCAGCAGAACTTAGCCACGGCGGCGGCGATCATAGCGTGGGCCTCGTCCACTACAGCCGCATCGCTGTCGATCAGGGCGGGCATGGGCTTGCGGACCGAACCGCAGGGCACGCCGTCCTTGGCCAAAATTGCTTTCTGTACGGCGTACAGGTTGCCGTGGGCGGAGCACATCTTGTAGATGATGTGGTCAATCTCATTCTGGATCTGGCGGGCCGCCTCCATCTCACCCTTCTGGAAGTGCTCATACACCTTCAGGAAGAGCTCGGGCATAACGGCATAGGTACCTCCGATGCCGGCGCAGGCGCCCATGGCCAGACCGGAGATGAACTGCTCATCGGGCCCGTTAAAAACGAGCAGATCCTCGTCATGCCACATCTGGATATCCTGGGTTGGCATGGAGGAGTTCTTCACGCCGATCACACGGGGGTTTTTCTTCATCTCCCGCAGCAGAGAGGTGGTCAGGGCCACCCCCGCCAGTTGGGGGATGTTGTAGATGACAAAGTCGGTGTTGGGGGCGGCGGCGGAGATATCATTCCAGTACTGGGCGATGCCGTACTCGGGCAGGTGGAAGTAGATGGGAGGAATGGAGGCAATGGCGTCCACCCCCAGGCTCTCCGCGTGGGCGGCCAGCACCTGGCTGTCGGCGGTGTTGTTGCACGCCACGTGGGCGATGACAACCACCTTGCCCTTGGCCTCGGCCATCACGTTCTCCAGCACCACCTTGCGCTCCTCCACGCCCTGATAGATGCACTCGCCGGAGGAACCGCCCACATACAGGCCGTTTACGCCCTTGCCAATCAGGTGGCGGGTCAGGCCCCGCACCCGCTCCGGTGAGATATTCCCTTCCTCGTCATAGCAGGCGTAAAACGCGGGGATAACACCGTGGTATTTCTTCAAATCGCTCATGATAGTATCCTTCTCTCTTCTCAATCAGAATCTCATTTTATAGAGGCTCCGTTCTTTTGGCGGCACATTTGTAGCGCAGGCTCCGCTGGCTGTGCCAGCGGAGGGGCAGCACGAGCGGCGCGTCAGCCCTTGACTGCTCCCATGGCTATTCCCTGGGTAAAGTACTTCTGGAACGCGATGAACACCACGATGATGGGGATGGCCGCCAGGGCAGCACCGGCCATGATGAGGCCGAAGTCGGAGGACATCTCGCCCTGTAGGTTGGCAATCGCCAGGGGCAGGGTCCACTTCTCCTTACTGGTCAGCATAACCAACTGAAGGAAATAGTCATTCCAGGTATTGACAAAGGTAAAAATGGCCAGAGCGCCGATGCCGGGCTTGATCATGGGGAACACCACGCTGAAGAAGGTCTTCAGCTCCCCGGCGCCGTCCACCCGGGCAGCCTCCAGAATTTCATTAGGGATCGTCTCAGAGAACTGCTTCATCAGGAAGACACCGAAGGGCCAGCCCACGGTGGGCAGGATGACCGCCCACAAGGTGTCACTCAGGTGCAACAGCTTCATCTCCTGAGCCAGAGGGATAACAATGACCTGCTTGGGCAGAGCCATGGCGCAGATGATAATGGTGAACAGGATGGCCCGGCCGTAGAACCGCTTCTTACCCAAGGCATAGCCGGCCAGAGCAGCAGTAATACAGGTCAGGAGCATGGCCATGGCAGAGATGAACACAATATTAAACAGCCACAGAAAAGCAGGGTTCTCAAACAGGCGGGCATAGTTGTCCACAGTGGGGTTCTGGGGAAACCAGATGGGTACGCGGGAATTGATCTCGATGACATCCTTGAATGAACCAGTGACAATCCAGTACAGGGGGAACAGGAAGAAGATCACCAGCAGGATCAGAATTACCACGGCGACGGCCTTATAAGCCGTAGAAGTGCCGCTCAGATCAGTTTTTTTCACTTTGACTGTGGTCGTATTTGCACTCATTTTCTCACTCCTTCCTTAGTCCGTCTTCGCCACTTTGAACTGGATGGCGGAGAAAATGGCGATGATAATGGCCAGAACAACACCGATCGCGCAGGCATAACCCAGATCGTTCAGCCGGTAAGCGGTGTCGTAGACCTGATACATGATGGTCATGGTGGAGTTCAGCGGCCCACCCTTGGTCAGCAACTGGATCAGCGCAAAGCACTGGAAGGAGTTGATAGTCGTGATAACCAGCACGTAGAGGGTAGTGGGCATGATCTGAGGCCACTTGATCTTCCAGAAAACCTGGAGCTTGGTGGCGCCGTCCACCTGGGCGGCTTCAATGAGGGACTGATCCACGTTGCCCAGAGCCGCCACGTACAACACGATGGGCTGGCCGATAGAGGTGGTAAACAGAATCAGGATTATAAACCAGATAGCGGTTTTAGGGTTGCCCAGCCAGTCAAAGCCAGTCGTGCCCGCCACCTGGTTAAGGATGCCATTGTAGGGGTTCAGAATCCACTTCCACACCACCGTGATGGCCACCGATCCGGTGACCACCGGCAGGTAAAACACACAGCGGAAGAAGGAGCGGGAAATAGAGTGCATCTTATAGATGGCGGAACTCACCCACAGGGAGAAAGCGGTGACACAAGGCACCGCCACCACCACGATAATCAGTGTATTCAGGAAGCCCTTGTGAAAAATAGGGTCCTGAAAGAGCTTGATATAGTTCTCCAGTCCTGCGAACCCCTTGATACCGCCCAAGCCATACTTCGTAAAACTGTAAAACAGGCAGATGAACATGGGTACGACCACGAAGGTAACGAAGAAGATCAGGCTGGGCAGCAGGAACAGATAGGCGGAGATGGTCTCTCTCCGTACCAGGGCGCGGCTCATGCCGGAGAATTGGGACTTTTTTTGGGGCTTCCGTCCGGCCTGGGCCGCCACGGTATTTTGCGTCATGAATGTCTCCCCTCTTTCAAGTGGTATTTGCCTTTTCCTTCACCACTCCGGTGAAAGGAAGCTGTGCCCGCCCCCTCTCAGCAGGGAGCGGGCACAGATATGCGCATTCAGGTTCCTTCGGTCAGGTTCAGCCGATATTGGCATTAGCCTGCGCCGCATACTTATCGGCCGCGGTCTGCACATCGGCACCGGTGGTCATGATCTCGGTCAACATGGGCCACCAGTAACCGCGCTGCTCGGTCCAGCCGCCAGTCAGGTTGTAATAGCGGCCCAGGTAGTCGCTCATCAGGGCGAAGGGGGCACGGGTCTCGGCGTCAGCGTCGCCGGTGTAGACATCGCCCCAGTCGGAGTGGACAGGGAAGAAACCGGTAGCCTTTACCGCCTCGACTCCGACAGTCTGGTCGTCGCAGACAAACTGCACAAACTTCTTGGCAGCCTCAATCTTGGCCTCGTCCTTGTTGTTGAACACGCCGAAGCCATAGGGGCCGGCCATCTCCAGCTCGGGCTTGCCGTCGTCAGAGGGGAATGCCATGGCGAAGGGGGTGAACTGGGTCTGAGCGGCATACTGGGTGTAGTTGGCGTAGTTCCAGCAGAAGCTCACGGCGCAGGTCTGGTTGGCGAAGGCCTGCAGCTCGTCGGCCGCGGCAAAGCTGGCATTGGCGGACATGGAACCGTTGTTCACCATATCCTGCAACAGCTTGAGAGCCTTGACGTTGTTCTCGCTGTTGGCGGTGTAGGCGGTCCCGTCCTCATTGACAAAGTAGTCGGAATACAGGTTGTTGACGAGGGCGCGGGTACCTTGGTCACCGCCCTGGGCGCCACAGTAGATAATGCCCGGAGTATTGATGTTGATGGTACCCGCCGCAGCGGCGTCACGCACCGCTTCCATAGCCTTCACGAAGTTGTCGGTGGTCCAGGTACGGGTCTCCTCGTCGATATACTGGAGGGCACCGGCCGCCTCAAAGGCCTCGTAGTTGATGGCCATACAGTGAGCGGCCACGCTCAGGGGATACATGTAGTAGGTGCCGTCCAACTGAGACACGGAGGAGATGCCCTCGGCAATGTCGGAGCCGCCAGTCTCCCACAGGTCGGACAGATCCACCATCAGGCCCTCACGGGCGTAGTTGCCCACGATACGCTCGGGGCCCTCGAAAATGATGTCGGGGCCGGTGCCAGCGGTGATGGCGGAGGTCAGCTTCTGATCACCGTCTTGATAGTTGATGGGAGTGACGGTGATCTTGATATCGGGATTCTGCTCATTGAAAGCAGCAATGATAGGCTCCCAATTGGATGCCTCGGCAAACCCACCGACATTGAAGGACCAGAGGTTGAGTTCAACGGCGCCGCTGGAGCTGCCGCCGGTCTCGCCGCCGGGCGCGGGGGATTCACTGTTACCCTGGGAGCCGTTGCCGCAGGCGGCCAGCCCCAGAGTCATACCGGCGGCGAGCAGGAGCGCAAGAGGTTTCTTCATGTTCATTGTTCTTCCTCCTCATTTTCGATAAATTTTTCTTTCCAGGACATCTCGTCCGTTGTGTAGATTGTATAATTCCGAGGGTGTTTTGTCAATATGCTTTTCGAAGAAAATTTTATTTCTCCAAAAATTCTGCAAATTTCTTTCACGTTTTGCAATACGCGGTCAAATGTGCTTGTCCGAAAGTACCTCCGCCACGGCCTCCCTTGTCTCCGCACTGCCCTGCACATCCCTGCGGCACACCTCATGGAACAGCACGTCCATCAGGTAGAGCTGCGCTACACGGGCCGCCACCGAGCCGCCCTGGAGGGGCCCCTCCAGAGAGCCGCACTGAAGCACTACGTCGGCATAGGCCGCACCGGGGGATTTGGGGAACCGGGTGACCAGGATGGCCACCGCTCTCCGGTCCCGGATGATTTTCAGGTTTTTCAGCAGCTCCTCCGTGGAGCCGGAGTAGGAAAAATACAGTACCACGTCCCGGGCCGTCAGGTGGGAGGCGGCGATGGCCTGCATGTGGGAATCCAGCACCGCGTAGAAGTTGGGCCGGGCGGTGCTGAACAGATGGGCGCACTCCTGGGCCAGGATCATGGACCCCCCCTGCCCCATGCACAGCACCTTTTCCGCGGAAAAGAGCAGATCCGCCGCCTTCCGGACGCTGTCCGGGCGGATCAGTTCCACCGTCTGGGCCATGGCATCCCGGTCAGCGGCGTAGAGCTTCTGACACAGCTCCTCAATGCTGTCTTCCGGCCGGATCTCCCCCGGTACGGTAGGGGCTTCCACCCGCCGTGCCGTGGAGTTGGCTACGGCAAGCTTGAACGCGCTGTACCCCTTGTAACCCAGCCGCTTGCAGAAGCGGGAGATAGTGGCCTCCGCCACGCCGGCCTCCTCCGCCAGCTCGGAGATGGACATGAACTGGGTCTTCTGCTGGTGAATCACCGCATAGTCGGCCACCTTCTTTTCCGCGCTGGTCAGCTGGTAGTATTCACTGTTGATCTTTTCAAATACATTTCCAAAGGGCATAACTGCCCCCTCACTGTCCGGCCAGGAGCTGTCCCAGCATCTGGTCACACATCACCAGCATCCGCGGCAGGTGGAAGGGCCCCTTGAACGTACTGCCCTTACAGGCGGGCATGGTGGGCTTGCCGTCCCGGCGCAGGTAGCCGTACCAGTCGCCGTATTCGGGATCGGAGAAGTGCTCCTTGCAGTAGTCCAGGGTGCGCTCAAACCAGGTCAGGTACTTCTCGTCGCCGGTGTCGCGGTAGATCATCAGGCTGGCGATGAGGATCTCGTCGTGGGGCCACCAGAGCTTCATGTCGTGCTCATAGGCCTCAGGGGGACGCCCCAGGCAGTCGATGAAGTAGAGCAGGCCGCCGTACTCGTAGTCCCAGCCGGCCTCGATGGCCTGGTCAAAGATTTTGACCGCCACCTCATGCTGCTTCTTGTCGCCCTTCCGGTTGGCGTCCTCCATCAGGAACCAGGAGCACTCGATGTCGTGGCCGGGGTTGACCACCCGGCCCTCGGTCACGTCGCCCCGGAACTCGCCGTTGGGGCCGACGCTCTCCAAGGTGCAGCCCAGCTCTGGCTTGTAGTGGTAGCGGAAAATCTCATCCACGCACTGGGCGGCCCGCTCGCTGTAAAGCGCGTCCTGCTCGGGGTCCACCCGGCGCAGGACCGAGGTGATGTTCAGATAGATCATAGGGTTGGCCAGGGCGCGGCCGGAGCGGGTCTCTGGGATGGTCTTGGGGCCCATCCCCGTGGGGTCGGCGACCAGCCCCTGGTTCAGGTTCCAGATCAGGTCGTAGGCCGCGCGGGCCCGCTCCAGGCAGGCCTTGTCGCCGGTAACACCGTAATACTCGGCGTTGGCGATGGCATAGAAGCCCTCGGAGAAGCAATAGCGGCGCTGACGCAGCGGCTTGCCGTCGCCGGTGACGGTGAAGTACATCCGGTTGCCCGCCGCCCGGTTGATGCAGTACCGCTCCATGAAGTCCAGGCAGCTCTTGCTGGCGGCCAGCCACTCCTCCTTCACTCCGTACACGTGGCACAGATAAGCGAAGATCCAAGCGCAGCGGCCCTGCATCCACACACTCTTGTCCGTGGAGAACACCTTTCCCTCCCGATCCAGACAGGTATAGACGCCGCCGTGCACCGGGTCCATGCCGTTTTTCATCCAAAACCGGATGCTGCGCTCCAGTTCCTCCTGAATCCACTTCTGGTGACTCTGTAAACGAGCCTTATGATCCATAATGTCAGATCCCACCTTTCGCTGATTGGGAGAGGTCCCCCATTGCCTCCATCATAACCGCCCTCCCCCCTCCCGTCAAGAGAATTTCGAAAATTATTTTCAAAACCCTGAAAATATGCTTGACAGATTCAAAAAAACTGATAGCCTATAGGGGAAGGAACCTGTCTGTTTCCCACAAAAAAGGAGGGCTTACGCAATGAAGCATCTTGGAATTGAAGTCCCAGTAAAAAACGTGCCGGAACTGGACCCCGGTTTTCTCCCCCTGGGAAAGTTCTGCACCGCCTTTCTGAAGGACGCCAAAAAGCCGCTGGACATCGCGGTGGAGCGGGCCGGAGGTGAGGTAGCGGTATACAAAACCTTTATCCACGGCACTCCGGACATGGCCGAGGCCGACATCTACTATGTGGACCGCATCATCAAGATGCTGCTCTGGATGAAGGGCGGCTTCAAGGTGTATGTCAGCGGGGACGAGGACATTTACAACTATCTGAAAAAGACCTTCGCCCCCGGCGGCGCCCGTTCCTTTGACTCCGACTTCATGGCCGGCGTGTACGAGCGCCCCTTCGAGGTGGTCTTCTGCGACAAGGTCCCCCAGGAGGCGGGCGCCTCCCAGGCTGTCGGCCGCCATCTGGCGGGCTGCCGGGTGGGCTTCGACGCCGGCGGCAGCGACCGCAAGGTGTCCGCTGTCATCGACGGCGAGCCCGTCTACTCCGAGGAGGTCGTCTGGTTCCCCAAGACCACCTCCGACCCCGACTACCACTATGAGGGCATCGTCTCCGCCCTCAAGGCCGCCGCCGAGCACATGCCCCGGGTGGACGCGGTGGGCGTCTCCTCCGCCGGCATCTACATCGACAACCGGACTATGGTAGCCTCCCTGTTCCTGAAGGTGCCCAAAGACAAGTTCAACGAGAAGGTAAAGGACATCTATATCCGGGCCGCCCGGGACGTGTTCGGCCCCGACATCCCCCTGGTGGTGTGCAACGACGGCGACGTTTCTGCCCTGGCGGGCGCCATGGGCCTGGGCGAGAACAACGTACTGGGTATCGCCATGGGCACCAGCGAGGCTGTGGGCTATGTGGACGAGAAGGGCAACATCACCGGCTGGCTCAACGAGCTGGCCTTCGCCCCGGTGGACGTGTCCCCCAACGCCATGGAGGACGAGTGGTCCGGCGACATCGGCTGCGGCGTCAAATACTTCTCCCAGGACTCCGTCATCAAGCTGGCTCCCGCCGCCGGCATCAGCCTGTCCGCCGACCTCTCCCCTGCTGAGAAGCTCAAGGAGGTCCAGAAGCTGATGGACCAGGGCGGTTCCCCCGCCGAGGCCATCTACCGCTCCATCGGCGTGTACCTGGCGCACACGCTGGTGCTGTACAGCTCGTTCTACGAGATCAAGACGCTCCTGGTGCTGGGCCGCGTGGCCTCCGGCGTGGGCGGTGACCTCGTGATCAGCGAGTGCAACCGCGTGCTGGCCGAGGAATACCCCGAGCTCGACGCGCAGATCAACGTGACGCTGCCCGACGAGATGATGCGCCGCGTGGGCCAGTCCGTGGCCGCTGCTTCGCTGCCGGAGGCGTAAAACGGCGCAAGGGGCATTCCCCCTTTATCGTTTAGACGAAGCCCGCGCCGCATGGCGCGGGCTTTTTTCCGACCTCCTCCGATCTCGTTCAAGGGCCTTGACGCCGAAAGAGCCGGTTGCTGTCAAAAACAGGGCGGTTTGGCAATCGTAGCGCGCCGCATGAGACAGATTCTGCGATAG